>ULVQ01075917.1_pt1 | contig 11027 bp, 10 predicted proteins | sample 1959591 | NCBI WGS metagenome assembly ULVQ01 (sample SAMEA4835790, study PRJEB28245) | human gut metagenome | biome: gut microbiome; material: fecal sample | place: Denmark | collected 2008
CCTGTTATCTTTAAGACTCTCTACCATATCTACTTTTTCAGTTTTTCTTCTGACAATAACAGCTGTTTTCAAGCATATAAAGATAATCAGGGCGAAGAAATTTACCTGTAACCGTATATTCATTGCCCTTAATCTTAACTTTGTCGCCTATTTTTATATTTTGGCTGACAGCATAACCTTTTGATATAACAATTTCATCGTCTTTCGATACATCTTCACCATCAACAATTTCATACAAATCAATTTTTTTATTTGCCTTAAAAACTCTGACTTTATAATCATCTTCGTTTATATTAACAAAATGTTCTTTTTCAAATATAACATTGTATTTATTTTCTATATCGGAATTCTTTTCATCGGGAATTTCCAGATATGTTGTAAATGTGGCATCTTCAAGATTATATTTTTCAAAAAATTCATCTCCGTATTTTTTGATTCCGCTTCCCGCTATGTAAAAAAGATAAAACAAAAGCAGTGCAACAACCGTAAGCACTGATGATGCAATATAGAAAGACAGATTTTCTTTAATATTTCGTAAATATCTCTTGTTAAGAGTCATTTTTTGACCTCCTTATAATCACTATTTGCACATAACTGCCATATCCGCCCGTGTCCGTGTATACATACGAAGCGGTCACAACACTTTTACGCGTAAATTATAACGCAAGTTCTTCTGCCGAAAGTTTATGTGAATTTTCGGTATAATCCGCAATGCGTCCGTCCTTTATTCTTATAACCGAATCCGCCATATCTGCAATGGCTTCGTTATGCGTTATGATTATTATTGTGGTCTTAAATTGTTCGTTGATTTTTTCTATGAATTTGAGCACGCTTCTTGATGATTTTGAATCAAGTGCACCTGTAAGCTCATCGCACAAGAGTATCTTCGGATTTTTTATCAGTGCTCTTGCAATTGCGGCTCTCTGCTGTTGTCCGCCTGAAAGTTCTTTTGGAAAACGATTTCTGTATTTTTCTATGTCGAGTGCCGTCATAACTTCTTCTATATCAAGAGGATTCTTTGAAATATCCGATACAACCTCTATATTTTCCTGCACTGTAAGGTCGGGAATCAAGTTGTAAAACTGAAAAACGAAACCCACATCTTCACATCTGTAATCAATAAGTTTTTTCTTATCACTGCCGCTTATATTCCTGTCTGCAATCATGATTTCGCCTGAATCAAGTGAATCAAGTCCGCCTATCATATTAAGAAGAGTACTTTTCCCCGAGCCTGACGGTCCCAGGATAACGTATATTCTGCCCTCATTCAATGAGAGGCTTACCCCATCAAGTGCATTAACCAGTGTCTCACCCTCACCGTAATGCTTTCTTGCATCTTTTATATTTATAAACATAGACTCCTCCTTGTTTTATTTTACTCATATTAGATAGTATGTTGTGTCTGTCTTTAGTTAGATAGTTCTAACTTTTTAACTTGATAATAGCACTAATACTGTCATATAACAAGAAGATTTTGGGGATTTTTGAGATTCAGAGACAGTCCCAAACAAAAAACCGCTGAAACTCCACGGTCTCAGCGGTTTTTCATATAGGCAGTTTTTATTGCATATCCATATTTTTCAGTTGTTTTATCTGGTCTCTCTTATTATAAATCACTGCTGTTACATAAACTTTGTTACATTCATCGTCTATCCAGTAATACACCAAAAAATTTTTCACTATAATTTTACGTACACCTTCGCTTCTCCACGGTTCTTCTTCTATCAATGGGTGTTTCTTTGGTAAAACTGACAATTTCAGTATTGACGATTTCAAATCATCCAATAAGTTATCAGCAGCTTTCAGATTCATAAGGTCATATGAAATATAATGTACAATTCCCCTCATATGTTCTAATGCCTGTCTGGTAACTTTTACTTCATATTCATTATCCATACATTAAATTTCCTTTTTCAACTGACTGAAAGCCTCCTCAACAGAAACAGAATCATCTCGCTTAGCTTGTGATAAACCATTTTGCATCATAGTATCAAATTCCGTTTTTGTTAATGTATCTCTTGTAATAAGCTTATCCGGAATATCCAGAGAAAAAGGTATTCCATCCCTCATAATAACCTGCCTGTATGTCATATCAATAAATACAGATACAGGAATCCCTAGCCTTTCCAGAATCGCTTCTGCCTGTTCTTTTATATTTGGTTGAATACGTGCTGTAACATTTGCTGTTTTTGCTGCCATAATATACACCTCCTGTTTGTTTTAATGTACCACAGTGTATTGCTTTTTGCAATGCATTTCATTAAAAGTATATACTGAATTATATCAAAAAACCGCTAAAACTTAACAGTCTCTGCCTGTTCCACATCTTGTAGGCACAATTATAAGCAGATGATAATTTTTAACAATATTGGATTTTTACCCCCAGCCAATCTTAAAAGCGATTACTCAACAGTAATTATATCCTTTAATATATACTTAAATGTTGGGGCTGAACTGTACTCATTTTCAATATATCCTTCTTTTAAATCTATCTTTTCTGACGGATTATCAGGATTTACTCCGATATAGTCACCCTGAAATACATTTATATTGCCCTTTTTAAACTGTTCAATAACCTTTTTCACCCTCTCTTTGGTGCCGTTTGCAACAGCTATATCATTGAATTCCAGCATTGATACCCATTCCTCGTCAAATCCCGCACCGACATCATTTCCGTTTATATTGCCTTTAACATGCTTCTCTATCACTTTATCATTAAGAACTGCATCTATAGCTGATTTCATATACGGTTTCCAGTTAATTTTGCAGCCTGTCAGATAAGTTGTAGGTGCAATGTCGAGCATGCTCTGATTGTAACTCACATTATATACAGGTACATCTGAAGATGTTTCTTCGCATGCAGTAGCCGGACCTGCTGTATCGGAATGTTGCGATATAATTATACAATGCTCGCCTATCAATTCCCTAGCGTACTTCTTTTCGGTACGGTAATCATTCCATGAATTTGTATACTTAACGGTCATAACCGCCTGCGGCACAACAGACCTTGCACCGAGAAGAAATGCCGTATATCCCGATATAACCTCGGCGTAAGGATACGCACCGACATATCCTATTTTTGCCTCGGACTCCGAAATTATGCCATCATCTATAAGTTCTTTAAGCTTCATTCCTGCGGCCACACCTGCGGCATATCTACCCTGATATATTGCTCCCATAAATGTATGATAATTTTTCAGATACGGTTCTTCATTGGCATTGGAACATGTTGCCATGCAAAATTGCACCTCGGGGTATTTCTGTGCCAATTCTTTTGTAGTCACACCGTAATTATAACTTGTCGAAAAAATCATATTACAACCATCACTGACCAGCCTCTCAAGATAGTCCCTCTCGGTTCCCTCGGCAACATTATACATAGAAACAATTTCAACTTTACCATTATATTCCTGTTCTATATCAGACAATGCCTCTATAAAATTATTTGTATACATTGTACTTGCATCTCCGACGTAGACAACTCCTACTTTTATGGTTTTATCTTCATCACGCCTTAAATAAACAATAAATGCACCTATAACTATACTTACCACTATACATGTTATCAATGTTATTATGCAGTCTCTTTTCGCTGTATATGACAGTGTTTTTTTTATCTTTTCTTTAATATCATTGTTCCACATGATTTTCACCATCCTTATACAGATTGTCTATATCAATAAGGCCTTTTTCAATAAGACCAAGCATTATTTCTACAAGTTTAGGGTCAAACTGTGTACCGCTTCCACGTTTAATTTCTCTGATAACATAATCCTTATCAAGTTTTTTCCTGTACACTCTGTTTGCTGTCATCGCGTCAAAAGCGTCTGCAATTCCGATAATTCTTGCATTAAGCGGTATTTCTTCACCTTTAAGACCATACATATAACCGCTTCCGTCATATCTTTCATGGTGATATAACGCACCTTCCTCAACATGATTTATAAGCGTGAAATTTTTAAGTATCTGTGCACCTTTTTCAACATGCGATTTCATAAGTGCATATTCCTCATCAGTAAGTCTGTCGGGCTTATTAAGAATTCTGTCAGGAATACCTATCTTTCCTATATCATGCAAAAGTGCCGCTTTTTTCAGGTTTTCACATTCGTCCTCGTTGTAGCCCAATGCTTTCGCTATAAGCACGGAATATTCGGAAACTCTTAATGAATGCTGGCTTGTATTTATATCTTTTGCATCTACGGTCCTCGCTATTGTCATAACGGTTTCGTTACCCATTTCAAGCTGCTTCTTGACAAATTCAAGCTCTTTTTTCTGAAAATCAAGAGTTCTTTTAACCTGTGTATGAAATATTATCCAAGTAATATATGCTACTATAATTGCAAATACAGCAACCATATATATTTTAAACCACCAGTTGTCATACATTTCGGCTTTTTTAATAATAGTATATATATTTTCTGTTACCGTCACTTTTCCCTTATCATCAAGCACTGCAAGATGAAATTTGTATGTTCCGACAGGTATATTTCTGTATACTATATTATTCATTTCGCTTTGAAGCATAACCCTCGGCTCGCTGTCATAACCTTCCAAATATATACTGACATACGGAACATTTACCGAATAATTAACTATCTCCGGAAACATTTCCAGAACATGTGCCCCGCTGTTAATATATATATCTTCCCCTCTTCTTACTCTGATAAGTTCATCATCTACCTGAATCGATTTCATCTGTATTCGGTATGACCTGATATTAGAGGTGTAATTTTCCAGGTTTATAACTATTACGCCATCTTCCGTTGAAATATAAAGATTGTTATTTTTATCCATGTAATTCCATGAATTAGGCGTAATTGCATTTTGAAGTCCCGACTGATTATTAAGCAAACGATATTCCACATCATCGCCTGACAGCAGCTTTTTCTCATCTACCACAAAAATCCCCGCAGAACTCAGAACAAACAGCATGCCATCTTTTCCATTGACAATATCGTAATTGTTATAGTACGGAAAATTTTTAAGCACACGTATATTTTGTGTCTTATCCATATAGCATATACTGTTGCTTGTAACAATAAATATGCCATCACCGGAACTGTCTTCAACCATTCTTAAAATAACTCCCGAACTAAGTCCTTCATTTTTGCCGAAATTACCCACAATAACACCATCACGTATGACTTCTATTCCATTTCCATCCGTACCCGCAAATATTGTCTTATCATCTGCCTGCAAAGTACACAGAACCTTGCTGTTTATCATCTGTGTTCCTATGTTATAGACTGAATCATCATCTTTTATAAAACTCATTCCCGAATCCCCGGCAACAAGTATTGTATTATCGGACAATTCCGTTACCGTTCTGTAGAGTTCGCCGTTAAGTCCGTTGCTTTTATCATATTTTTTTACACCACCGTCAGTTGTCAGCTTATATACGCCAGCTCGCGATGTACATATCCACAGATTTCCTTTGCTGTCCTCTTTTAAGCAGCGAATTCTAACTCCGTTTAACACATCAATAACAGGTGTGATACTTCTTCCTTTTATATTTGTGTTCTCATCTTTAGAAACATATAATCCGTTGTCGGTTCCTATGTAAAATCCATCATTCCACCAGGTAACGGTATTAACTACCGAGCTGTCTGTAGCATATGTATTGTAGAGCTGTGTAAATGCTGATTTACTGAGCCTTAAAATCCCCTGTCGCGATGATACAAACCAAAGATTTCCCTGATAATCATAAGTCATGTTATCTATTGAGCTGTTAAAATTTCCCGTATTAAGTTTTACAAAATCACCGATGTTGTTATAATATCCTATTCCGTTATCCGCACAAACGAATAAAATCTCTTCTCTTGACGATATATTATCAACAAATTTCAGGCTTTTTATATTTTTTAATTCATTACATTTGTGATTATCAATTAACGTAAGAATACCTTCGTCAACTCTGTATACATCAATACTATCTGCAGATGTTCCTGCATACAATATACCATCTTCATCAAATGTACAGGTTGTATATGTACTTCCGTCAGCCGGAACATATTGCGATATTACATCCGTATCCCTTATTATGTTTAATTTTCCGCTATCACTTACCGCTGCAACATTTCCACTCTTGTCGGCATCAATGCTTACAGCATATGTGACGTCATCTATTACCTTTTTTACGGAAAGTCCGCCCGCCATGGATAATACCGACATCTTGCCTGTTGTTCCGACGTAATAACAGCCATCTGTTCCCTGTGTTATACATTTTACAGCATCATCAGATAAACCATCTTTTTCCGATACAACATTGGCAACCTGTTCGTTTATCATAATAGACAAGCCATTATCATTGGTTCCTATCCATAATCTGCCCTCTTCATCAAGATACATACAATTAACGCTTTTTATCGAATCATACTCATCAATCCATACGAATTCTTTTCCGTTATATCTATAAAGTCCGCCGTATGTACCTATCCACAATATTCCGTCATTCGTCTGCACAATATCATTGGCACAGCCGCCCGGTATTCCGTTTTCTCTTCCGTACACCGTCTGAAGATAAGAACTGTAATCCTGTATTTTATCGTTATCTGATTGTACCATTACATCAGAATCTTTTTGTTGTTCATTCTGGGTTTTTGCCTGTGCTTCTATTGACAGATTCATATTTTGCCCAATCCGGGCTATAACCGATGATGCCAACGCAAACATCAGACACACCGATATTACTCTTTTATCGAATCTTTTCCATCCTTTGTCAAATTTCACAAAAACAAACAGAATTAATACCGCTATAACCTTATCAAGAAAATCAACATAAAATTCTCCCGCAGCGTAACTTATAATATTATTAAAACCTATGCTTATAAGGGAATCAATAACTCCGTCTCCCCAAATATTATTTGTATAACCATTGAAAAAAATATAATTGAAAATTGCAGACACTACACAAGATACAAATGCAATATAGAAGCTTGCCGTCAGTGCTCCTAGAAGTGTTTTCATGTAATCTTTTTTGATACACACTCCTGCAATTAAAGCACTTACAACAGCATAACAAATATATGTCCAGGAATAAATTATAGAATATAATGTATTAAGGGTAACTCCGACAATAACACCACATACAGGACCAAGCACATATGTGGCGGCTATAGTTCCGAAAGAATCCATCCATATAGGAAGCTTAAGCCATTGTGCCAGACACTTGCCCGAAAGATTGAGTAATAGGCATAATATAACAAATAAACTCGTACTATATCTCTTGTTCTTCTCCATATTCTGTCCCTTATCCAAAAAAAACGTATAAATCATTAATATAAGCTACTTTTTAAGTCTATCATATAAAATATAAATTGTCGATTTAATTTTATAAATAAATATTCATGCCATACTTCTTTAAATCAACTTTTCCATTTATAACTTCTACTCCGTCAGCTTCAAGCAGTTCTGCCTGTTTTCCTGCTCCTCCGAACGCAAACTCCCCCGAAAGTTCTCCCTTGAAATTCACAACCCTGTAGCACGGAATATTTTCAGGATCAGGATTTTTATGCAATGCATTGCCAACCGCACGTGCCATTTTTCTGTCACCTGCAAGTTCGGCAATCTGTCCATATGTGGCTACGCATCCTCTCGGAATCTTTTTAACCGCACTGTATATTCTTTTTGTCGGGCTGTCAGATACAAGGTCATAGCTTTCCGCTATCATTCTTTTAATATCTTTATCCGGTATTGAACCGTCAAGGATAATAGTGTTCCAATGTTCCTTATTCTGATGATATCCCGCAACTACAGATGCATAGGCACTTCGCCAAAAATCTCTCCACTCAGGTGAAACTTTTACATTAAGATTAATATAACCATTCCGTTCATAAGTCCACAAAAATGCTTTTTTATTGCTTTTTACTCTCACAAGCTGCCAGTTTTCATCATGAAACGGAGCCTCTATATATGTATCCTTAAATGATAAGCCGTATGCCAATGCTTCTTCTCTTGTTTTCATAATACCATTCCATTGCCTTAATAATACCTATTTAATATTAAAACTTTATTTTAATTCAAATTTATTGACAAATTCATTTAATGTCACTACCTGTATTTAATCTATTATAGCACTTTGTTACCATATTATTTAATAAAACTTTGTTATGTCCGAAACATTTTTTCGTTTTGGCATATGGGAATCCTTAGCGGCATATCCAACCGCAATTACAGAAACAACCTGTTCGGTTTCGGGTACGTTAAGAAATTCTCTTATTGCCTCACCATCACGAATTCCCATAATCAATGTGTCAAGTCCCGATTCTTTGGCTTTAAGAACAAAATTTTCATTTTGCAGCCCCAAATCATAATATCCCCAGCCGTTGGCACATTCATTGACTGGCTCTCCTGATAATCTGTCAAATCCCACGCAATTTTTTACAAATGTAGTTACAACAAGTGCTGCTCCTTCTGAATTTTTCTGATTGAATTCCGGCAGACATTTATCAGAGAATTCTTTAATCATTTCATCCGATAAAATGCAGTAATATCTTGACGTCTGTAAATTTTTCCATGAAGGAGCCAATATAGCTGCATTTATAATAATTTCAAGCTGCTCTTTTGTAACTTTTTTATCAGCATCATAACTTCTGATACTTCGTCTTTCATTTAATACATCCTGTAATTCCATGATATGTACCTCTTTTCGCATTTTTATATTCGTTTATTATATAATTTTCATTCATAAAAATTTCATCAGAAAGTCAGCCGCATTTGATTCCCTTTGCGGCCTTGCTGCTTTGCATCGTCAACCGCACGACAAATCAATTGTGCGGCGTATCCGTGTTTGCGATACTCCGGCAGTGTATTCACTCCGAAAATCATCTGCCAAGCACCTTTTTCATTGTGCATGGCTGCATTTTCATACATCTCATCGGTTAAATCATATTCATCAGTAACAAATCCATCAACGAACGCAATCAGCTTTTCAGCTTCATACATCAGCCAAAAATGATTTCCGTAATGCTTTACCCTTTCAACAAACTCTTTTTCAGTAGCTGCTTCTGACGGAGGAAAACATTCCCTCTCAACAGCAGAAATCGCCTCAACATCTTCTTTTGAGGCATATTTTATAATCATACTTTTTTCTCCTGCAAATTATGCATTTCTTTTAATCTCCATATTGTCACTCCTTATCTCTGTACATTGTACAAATTTTAGTAATAACATTATACTTCTAAATTCAGACCTATTTTGTTCACAATATTATATCACCACCCCATTACAATGGTCCACCTCTGCTTGTGTCAAGTAAAGGACAAAAAATTCATTTATTATTTTTTGAAATAATTTTTGCAGACTCTGTTTCACTATTTTACTTTGAGATCCTTCTACCTACTACCTATAACCTGAATATTTCATAAATCACTCAAGATGCAATTCTATTACTTTCAAATAAAAGTTTCAATTTGTCTTCTTTTATTCCTACCCTCAATAAAAAACAGCAATATGCTAATGCCATCAAAGCATAAGCTGTTTCAGCAACCACAGAATCTAATGTCCTATATCTTCCATGTGTAATATCATTTCTGTATTTTACAAATGCTGATATACTCTCCTCTGTACATGTCAATTTAGCTTTTTCTTTAAGTATTTTCATATAATAATCCTGTTTTTTGTAAAGTAAATATATCTTTCTGCTATTTGCCATACCCCAATGAGACATACTGCTAAAAATCATATCATATGTCTTGTCCTCTAGTTTTTTATCAGATTTCCTATGCTGTTTGATCACCTCTTTCACACTTTTAATTAAATCCGTCAAATTGGTATTTTCATCATCTTTTAGGTCTGTTATAAAATCCAATTCACATTCAATAGATGAACATATATTTTTAATCTTATCATCAGACAAAATACTATAATCCTTATCATTATCAGCATAAAAATCAAATAAATATGATGTTTCCCCTTCTGTATCAGCGGACATCACAGAATGTAAATTTACTATGCACTCATCAATATCATCAAATAAAATATTCTGTTGATATTTCTTCTCTGTAAAATTGTCATACTGATAATCTAAGAATCCATCTGCAAACAAAGACAATCTACCTGTTTCGTCATTGCTCTGATATAAATGTACTTCATCAAATCCAACATTTTCTCTATTTGTCATAAATCTGCAAACTTCCATTAAAACTTTATATATAGGTTTTATCGTTTTTATATGCATTTGCTTTGGAAATTCATATCTTACAACCAAATCCATAATCGATGGATTATTCTTTGATGGCACATTCCTCAAAATAAGTTTACATTCAATATCTTTTATTTTAACAGAATATTCTTTCTTAAACTCAGGGTAAGTTTTAACATAGCACATTTTATCTTCATCATAACTGGTAACAATTCTTGTTTGCTGATACAAATTGTTAAGAGTCCCACCTATAAACTCTATCGCATTCATTTTGGACATATCGTAACTATGTAGATTTGCTTTGCTCATAATATATATTCCCGGTCTTAGCTTATAATTTGCTGATATCTCCCTTTCATCATACCCTGTATACAAAGCAATCTGATAGCTTGAGTATCCATACAAAAAATGTTCTGGTGATTTCATTACATTTTTTGAAAACTCAGCTAATATACCTACCCCCTCTGTTATAAAGTTAAATACTTTATCTTGTGCATGAAAATAAATTTTCTCTTCACCTTGAAATACAAATCCTGTAAAATTGTCTGTGTTACGACTTATCATATTTAATATCATCACCTCGAATTATAAAATTGGCAAAGGCATCATAAATAAATCCTTCTGCCCGTGTTCTTTTAAAAACATCACAACTACATATTTCGCATCTTTACTTCTTCTTTAAATATGTATCTTCCACATAAGTCTCAGGTGTTGCCTCCTCAATTACACCAGACTTTGAATCAAAGGTATACTTCCTCTTCAATCTCTCATACAGTACAGAACCTACAGTTTCCATTACCTGCTTCATCATATCTGGATCGTCAAACAGCTTTCTGAAAAATTGATCATTCTGCTCATATCTGTCTGCTGCCATATTCGGAAAATC
>ULVQ01091692.1_pt1 | contig 10926 bp, 8 predicted proteins | sample 1959591 | NCBI WGS metagenome assembly ULVQ01 (sample SAMEA4835790, study PRJEB28245) | human gut metagenome | biome: gut microbiome; material: fecal sample | place: Denmark | collected 2008
ATAGTCATGTTTTGTCACCTTTTGTCAGTCTCCTCCTGTGTGAGGGGGGACGGTACGGCTGGCGGAAACAAGGGTGAATTGTTAAAGGAACGTTCCACCGGTACTGCCGGGAAGTGAACGGTTACTTGAAGGTCCCGACATGGCCTCATTCTCCTGACGGATTATCCCGTACTCTTCCCCCTTGACAGAAGATACACCCGTTTCAGGGTCTCGTCCACGTTCGGTATGAGGGTACATCCGGTAAAGGGAAGGAGGCTGTTCCACCAGGGGGTGGACCTGGCTGCTCCCTGTGGCACCCCCGTGTACAGTGCGGGTAACGGCAGGGTCGCCGAGGCACGTTACAGCCGGAGTTACGGTTGGTTCGTGCATGTCCGGCATACGGAAGGATACTCGACACTGTACGCGCATATGAGCAGGCTGCATGTGAAGGCGGGTACTCATGTCCGTATCGGGCAGCATATCGGGGATGTCGGACATACGGGGGTAGCGACCGGCAACCACCTGCATTTTGAGTTAAGGAAGGACGGTGTCTTGCTGGACCCGCTCTCATGGCCGCCTTTTAAATAACCTGTAAAACAAGCAAGCGATGAACATCAAGGAAGTAAAGAAGATTCCGCTGGAGGATTTCCTCGGGCGGGCGGGATTCTCACCTGTCAGAAGACAGGGGGACAGTGTATGGTACCTTTCGCCTTTCAGGCGGGAGCGTACCCCGTCATTCAAGGTCAGCCTTTCCCTGAACCTGTGACGTGATTTCGGGGAGGGAACCGGGGGCAGTATCATCGACCTGGCGCAAAAGCTGTACGGGGTGACGGATATCCCGACCGTATTGCAGAGGATCGAAAGCGATTTTCCGGCGTTTAGGCCGGTTTCCTCTCCCGCGAAAGGACGGGCTGTGGCATCGCCTTTTGAGGGGCTGCGCGTCTCACCTCTTAAGAACACCGTCCTGCTGGATTATCTCGGGACAAGGGGCATTCCTTCCGATATCGCCACAAGGGAATGCGTGGAGGTACATTACCGCATGCGTGGCAAATGGTATTTCGCGGTCGGTTTCAAAAACAGGAAAGGGGGGCTTGAAATACGCAACCCGTACTTCAAGGGTGCGGTTTCCCCAAAGGATATCACACATGTCAGTCATAATGCCGGGGATAGACGGCAGTCACCGGTACTGGTCTTCGAGGGGTTCATGGACTATCTCTCGTACCTAGCCTTGAAGGAAGGGCAAGCCGTGCCGGACTGTGTGGTGCTCAATTCTGTGGCCAACCTGCCCAAGGCAGTGGATATCCTTAAAAGTTACGGACAGGTCTGTTGCTTCCTGGATAATGATGAAACCGGCAGAAAGGCGGTGGAGGAGATCGGAAAGCTGTGCGAAAAAGTAACTGACAAGGCCGTACACTATCTGCCACACAAGGATTTGAACGAATTCCTCCAGGAGAGGATAAAATCTTCTCAGGCGGACCGTACGAAGTCAGGGCAAGCCTGTGGATGAAAAATAAAGAGGTAGACAGATACGTAAATACGAAATTAAAGAAATACTGTAACTGCAGTGTTTTTTGGTTTCTTGTATTTCTCTATGAATCAGAACTGGATAAAAAGCAAATACCGCCAATAGAACAACATTCGGATTTGAATGATATTTATTGCCAAACAGATAGTGATACGACTCTATACAAACCTATCAAAGACGGCTGGTATATTATGCTTGACCACGACCACTGAACTACCACAAAAAAGACGTTTGTCCTCGCAGTCATACAATATAAGGGCAGACGTCTTCTTAATGTGGATACAAAATCAAACAAGCTACAATCTACTGTTTGTAATGAAATACTTCCGCTTCATATACAATTAGTTCTCTAATCGGGCTTCCAAATCCTGAATGTTTTTTGCTACAAAAGCATACCCATCATTAACTATGCGCTTGTATTCCTCAACAGCTTTTCGTGCGTCCTCCGGATTTCCTGTGTAGTCATATTCTATTTGATGTGCATAACCTATGGCAAAGGGAACGACTCCATCTTTACCGCGCAACTTTTCTAATTCTTTTCTTCCTTCCTTACGTTCTTCAGCATCATCTGAGAATGTCTTATCTATAGCAGAATTCAACTGCTTAAAAACTTTCTGTTTTTCTTTTATGTAATCTTTGAGGTCCATAATTTATGATGGTTGATTTTCTGCAAAAAAAAGTAAAAAAGTGAGACTATCAAAAAAAGAAGATAATTTTTTTTAGACTCACAACTATTTTCTAACTTCGCATAAATGAAAGAATTAACTCATAAAAATACTTAAATGAAAAACTTGTATATTATAGGAAATGGATTCGATTGCCATCATGGAATAAATAGTAGTTATAGTGCGTACCGTCAATGGCTCGAAGAGAACGAACCGGAACTCTACGAAAGACTGAGAGAATTCTATTATGTGGATGATGATGAATGGTGGTGGCAGTTTGAAGTGAATTTAGGCGAAATAGAACTTGCAACCTACATACAGTATACTGCTTCGGAAAATCAGCCGGATTTAGCCAGTGACGAGTTTAGGGATCGGGATTATTATGCCGGTTCATATCAGGCAGAAAGTGAAATAGGAGATTTGGTCAATGATATTAAAGACACTTTCAAAGCGTGGATTAACTCTTTGTCAAGAGCGGATGGAAGTAAAAAGATAAAGTTGACCAGAGGAGATGACCACTTCATCAATTTTAATTACACTTCCACTTTACAGGACTTATACGGTATTCCTGATTCAGAAATTCTTTACATTCATGGTAAGGCTTCCGATGAAGTGCTGGTACTTGGTCACAATAAGACTTATGAAGAGCTGACCAAAGCTGCAGAAGTCGTCCAACCGGAGCCTCCGGCGGATTTGTCGGAAGAAGAGCTCGCCGAGTGGTACGATGGGGAAGACTACATAACTCAAACAGTTCGTGATGCCGCTGTCAACGAAATATATAGAATTCGCAAAAATGTAGGGCAAATTATCCAAGATAACCGGAGCATCTTCTCTTCAATGAATAAAATCGAGCATATTTATATTTACGGTTTTTCTTTTTCTCCGGTTGACGAGCCCTATATTGACGAAATAATCAGCCACATAGACAAAGAGAAAGTGCATTGGACAATTAGTTATTACAGCGATGAAGACCAACAGAAAATACAAGCCTATATGCAGTCCCGCAAAATATTACCGGATTTGTGGGAACTTATGAAATTGGAAGATATCCAAATGTACAAGCAACAACGATTGTTCTAAGCTTATTGTCAAGTCACCTGCATTTCCGTTTATATTCAGGAAGCGGATATGCAGGTGTCAATATACTTATAATTTATGTACACCATATAAAATAAACAGATAGCTAAAAAGTAAATCAGAGAAAAGCGTAGCGAACAGGCTGATAAAGCGTTCGTTACGCTATATTTTTCTCTTGGCGAGAAGCCAAAGAAAGCCATAATATAGCCATACAGCGCAAGAGTTCGGTTACCACATCATTACCAAGTGGTCGGGAAAGATTTTTCGTTAAGAGGCTATTTTTCTGCAATTTGCGTAATTCTGCGTAGCTGTCGGTAACTCACAGTAAACTAATTTTGTAACCCAAAAAATGTGAGTTATGAAGTACATTCAAGGTCTTATTCTATGTGAAGAAAGGCAGTGCAAAGCCCAACGGCAATCTGCCACTGATGTGCCGCCTTATGGTGGACGGAGAGATTAAGCAGTTCAGCTGCAAGATGGATGTTTCCCCACACTTGTGGGACGTGAAGAACAACCGTGCTTCGGGCAAGAGTATCGAAGCGCAGAGAATCAACCGTGCGGTTGACAAAATTCGGGTGGAGGTAAACCGTCGTTACCAAGAACTGATGAAGACGGATAGGTATGTTACAGCCGCCAAGTTGAAAGATGCCTATCTCGGTATCGGCGTCAAGCAGGAAACCCTGTTGAAGCTGTTCGAGCAGCACAATGCCGAGTTTGAGAAGAAAGTCGGGCACAGCAGGGCACAGGGAACATTCCGACGCTATCAAACGGTCTGCAACCATATTCGGGAGTTTCTGCCCCATACCTACAAGCGTGAGGACATTCCCTTAAAAGAGCTTAATCTTACTTTCATCAACGACTTCGAGTATTTCCTCAGAACGGAAAAGAAATGCCGCACCAACACCGTGTGGGGCTACATGATTGTGTTGAAACACATCGTTTCCATTGCGAGAAACGACGGACGTTTGCCGTTCAACCCCTTTGCGGGATATATCAACTCTCCCGAATGCGTGGACAGGGGCTACCTCACCCAAACGGAGATACAAACGCTCATGGATGCACCGATGAAGAACGCTGCCCATGAACTTGTACGGGACTTGTTCGTCTTTTCTGCTTTCACGGGTTTGGCGTATTCCGATGTGAAGAACCTCACCGCCGACCGCCTGCAAACATTCTTCGACGGCAATCTGTGGATAATCACCCGAAGAAAGAAAACCAACACCGCATCGAACATCCGTCTGTTGGACGTTCCCAAGCGTATCATAGAGAAATACAAGGGGCTGGCAAGGGACGGTCATGTTTTCCCTGTTCCGAGCAACGGAAGTTGTAACAAGATACAGAAAGGGATAGGCAGACAATGCGGCTTCAAGATGCGTTTAACCTATCATGTTGCAAGGCACAAGGAGGAAATATCGTTTCTGAAAACGATAATCGCAAAGGCGGCGGCATGTTTTCCCTACCTGCGTGAAATGCTCCGTATCGAAAACCTCTGCCGCCTTGTCGGGTTCGATGAAAGACAGACCGCAACGCTCGTCAGTGGCAAGCCGTTGGAGTATGCGGGCGAACTCTATTCGGAGGAACACAAGCGGAAATTTACGACCGAAAAGGCTGGCTTCCAAGTGATGAAAGACACGACAGACAAAACGAAGTTAGTCCTTGTCATTGACCGAAAGCCCATTGTCGAGTGGTTCAAGGAGCAATTCGACAAGTTAAGGCAGAACATACGGCAGCCTATTCCACGACAAAATAGGCTCAAAATATAAATGCTATAGTATTAATTGTTAAATAGTCATTCAAAAACTCACTTCGCATTTGGAATTTTACTACTTTTGTATTATGAATGGAGGTTTTATGGACGTAAAGAAACACATAACAGCATTAGGTTTTATTCCTAAGAATGGAACAAGTGGTATATATCATAAGGTATATTCAGGCCACGACAACTATGTCATATCCATTGATTTCGATAAGGAACATATCGAATACGGTGATAAAATCATAGCAGAAAGTAAAACTACACAGAATTTTTCGCAGCCCGAAAATTTTGTGGTGCTTGAGTGTGTTGATAGATTACTTATACAAGGATATAAGCCTCAAAATATTATTCTTGAAAAGACTTGGCCATCTGGGCATGGAACATCGGGCAGATTGGATATTTGCGTTAATCGAGAGGATGGTGCACCATATATGCTTATTGAATGTAAAACCTATGGGAAAGAGTACAATAAAGAATCGGCAAGGATTCATAAAGACGGAGGCCAATTATTTACATATTTCCAATTGTCTGGTGGCAAAGCAGATGTAATAATGCTGTATGCTTCAGAATTGAAAGGCAATAAGTTTATCCATGCAAATGAGATTATCAAGATTGAAGATGATTATCGTAATGGTGATGTAAAGGATATTTATGAAAAATGGAATAAGCTCACCAAAGATAATGGTATTTTTGATTCTTGGGTACAGCCATACAATTTCCAAAGTAAAGCCCTAACAATGGAGCAGTTGAAAGAGATAAAAGCTGAGGATTCAAGTTTTATATTCAACCGCTTCCTTGAAATATTGCGTCATAATGTAGTTTCTGATAAGGGCAATGCTTTTAATAAGATATTTACACTTTTCTTGTGCAAGGTTTATGATGAAACAACTACGAGGGAGGGTGAAGAGTTAAAATTCCAATGGTTTGATGGACGAGATAATCATGTTGATTTTCAACTGCGCTTGACAGACCTTTATAGTAAAGGTATGAAAAGGTTTTTGGATAGAACTGTCAGCGACTTTAACAACGAGGATTTTGACAAGCGCTGTGCCAGCCTAAATGAAGATACAAAACAGTATCTTTTAAGGGAGGTAAACAAACTTCGTCTTGAAAAAAATAACGAGTTCGCAATCAAGGAAGTGTATGACAATGCTTCATTTGAAGAAAACGCAAAGGTTGTAAAAGAAGTTGTAGAGTTGATTCAGGGTTATAGAATCCGATATAATAAACGCCAACAATACCTATCCGATTTCTTTGAATTACTTCTTACTACTGGTCTTAAACAAGAAGCTGGACAGTACTTTACGCCTGTCCCCATTGCCCAGTTTATTATTAAGAGCCTTCCGCTGGATTCCATTATGGCAGAAAAACTATCTCGTAAAGATGGTGAGATTTTGCCATATATGATTGACTATGCAGCGGGTAGCGGTCACTTTATCACAGAGTTTATGCATGAGATACAAGACATCATAAATAATTGTGATACCTCTAAATATATTGAAGAGACAAAGAAGCACCTTATCAATTGGCAGAATTGCCATTTCGATTGGGCTACAGATTATGTATATGGCATAGAAAAGGATTATCGACTTGTGAAAGTTGGTAAGGTGGGTTGTTATTTGCACGGTGATGGTTTAGCCAATGTTATATTGAGCGATGGACTTGCTAATTTCTGCAACAACAAAGAGTATAAGGGTAAACTACGCAAGCAAGTGAATGATAGCCAAAAGGATAATCAGCAGTTTGATATTGTATTGAGTAATCCTCCATATTCTGTATCTTCATTCCGCCAAACAACTCGTGATTATTATACAGAGCAAGATTTTGAGTTGTATAATTCACTAACAGACAACAGTTCTGAAATAGAGTGCCTGTTTGTTGAGCGTACAAAACAATTGCTCAAAGAGGGTGGTATAGCAGGAGTTATCTTACCAAGTTCTATATTGAGCAATTCGGGCATCTACACTAAAGCTCGTGAGATTATATTACAATACTTTGATATTGTAGCTATTACGGAGTTGGGTAGCAATACATTTATGGCTACCAATACAAATACAGTTGTTTTGTTCTTGCGTCGTAGGGATAATTATTTTGCTGCCAATACAAAGAGTGCGGTTGAAACTTATTTCCGCACATTGAATGATGTTACTATTAACGGTATAGAAACGCCTGTTTCAAAATATGTTGCTCATGTTTGGGATGGACTTGATTATGTTGATTATGTTACATTGTTACAAAAATCTCCAAATGACAAAGTAAAGGCACACGAAATATATGCAGAGTATAAAAAGAAAATCTCTGCCAAAAGTGATGCAAAGTTATATGAAGCGGTATTAAGTATAGAAGTTGAAAAACTTTTGTACTTTATTCTGGCTTATCCTCAAAAGGTTGTTATCGTTAGGAGCGGAGAGAAAGATGTAGAAAAACGCTTTTTAGGCTATGAGTTCTCAAATCGTCGAGGTAATGAGGGTATTCATGCAATTCAAAAAGGCAAAAACATTGATGAGTGTACACAGCTCTTCGATATAAATAGCTGGGATAATCCTGATAAGGCAAGTACTTATGTATATCGAGCTTTCAAGGGTGACTGTGTTTCACCGATTGCAGAGAATATGCAATCACATATTAGTCGTATGTCTTTAGTAGATATGCTATCTTTTGAGAGAGATACTTTTGAAAAGTTCATTTCAACTACGGCAAAAAAAAAAGTAAAATTCAGCGATAAATGGGAACATGTGCGTATTCCGAACTCTATTGATAAAATCAATGGTTCAATGGCTAAAATTCCAGAATCTGAAATTTTGATTGCTGGTAAATATCCTGTTTATACTCAAGATATTCAGAATAATTCTGCTGGATTTTCAAATAACACTAATCCTATAACTGATGTGCCTGTGGTTTTATTTGGAGACCACTCTTGTGCAGTAAAGTTCATCGACCAGCCATTTTTTAGAGGTGCAGATGGTACGGTTTTATTGAAACCCAAGAAGAAATATAATCCTAAATACTACTTTTATGCTATTGAATATATTGTAAATAGATTTTTAGACAAGACTAAATATGAACGGCATAATAAGTATTTGCAAGAACTATATATTCCGAACCCTCCTACTGATATACAGCAACAAATTGTAGCAGAAATAGAGCAAGTGGCTAATGCCGCAGCCCTATTAACACAACAGATAAAACAGAAAGAAAATGAGATAGAAAATTTGTTATCTTCTATCCAATATGGGGATGATAGCCTAAAAACTATTGCCCCTTTTGCTACTAAATCTATTAAGTACTTTGAAATAGAATCTGAAACATATATCACAACCGACAATATGCTTCAGAACAAATTAGGAATTGTGCCATTTGAAGGAGAGGCGAATATTTCATCAATTACGGAGTATAAGAAAGATGATATACTGATTTCTAATATTCGCCCATATCTAAAGAAAATTTGGTTTGCGGATAAAGACGGAGGGTGTTCGAAAGATGTTCTTGTATTAAGGTCAGCCGATACAAATAAATATCTTCCAAAGTATATTTTCTATATGCTTCGTAGAGATGTATTCTTTGACTATGTAATGGAAGGTAAAAAGGGTATCAAGATGCCACGAGGTAATAAGGAAGATATTTTGAAATATAGAATTCCGATACCGTCTATTGATGAACAAATGCGCATAGTGTCTCAGATTGAAGCATTAGAATCAGAGATTACAAAAGCTCGCAATTTGATAGAAAATACTGCGAGTGAGAAACAAACTATACTTGATAAATATTTATAAAGATGAATGATAATAAAAATGACAAAGATGTTCCTTTAGAGGATATGTACAAAAAAATGATGTGTACATTAACCCCTACAAATCCCGACTTTTCCAAATGGGAAAAAATTGGGGATGTATATAAGCAGTATTCTATTTACGATACATCTAAATATGAAACTATATTGTCCTCAAGTACCATAATTAATAAGTAAAGATCATATGCCAAGTTGGAGTGAAATAATAACAGATGTAAACTTGTATTCTAATGCAGGAACAGAATTAGATAAAAAACGTGAAATGTATTTGACTCAGATACATTCTATTACAGGACGAAATGTGATAGCATATTATTCTGGTTGGCTGAAAACGCCAGATGCTCCGCATGTGTCAATTGATGAGCAAGACAAAAATGCTTTTATGACAACAGTATATAAGTTGGATAAAGCAAAAGGACTTGATTTAATTCTTCATACACCAGGTGGGGATATTGCTGCGACAGAAAGCATTGTTACATATTTAAAAAGTCTTTTTAACGGAGATGTGAGAGCTTTTATTCCTCAAATTTCTATGTCGGCTGGGACTATGATTGCTATGTCTTGCAAAGAGATTATAATGGGGGAGCAATCTTCGTTAGGTCCAATAGACCCTCAAATGGGTGGAATAGCGTGTCAAGCTGTTATAGATGAGTTTAAACGAGCTGTTAGTGAAGTTTCTGCTAATCAAGCTTCGTTAGGATTATGGCAAACTATTATTTCCAAATATCATCCTACATTTTTAACAGCGTGTGAAAATGCAGTTGCATGGTCTGCTCAATTGGCAGAGCAATGGCTGAAAGAAGTTAATCCCCAGATAGATTTTGATAAAATCAAAAATGTATTTTTGAATCATAACAAGAGCTATTCACACAGCAGACATTTATCTAAACAAGATTGTAAAAATGCAGGGTTGAATATTGTAGACTTAGAAACAAACCCTGATTTACAGGATGCAATTCTTAGTTTGCACCATTGCTATATGATTCTATTTGATAAATTTCTTATTTCGAAGGTGGTCGAAAATAATATAGGTGGCAGATATATGCAGAATTATAATGCAAAATAGCAGCAAGAAAGAGTTGAAGAATATCCCAGTTATTTTTATCATAGCTGGGATATTTTCCGAAATAAATCGGGCATAAACATAGATAATTTACAAAAATAATGTATTTTTGCATTCAAGTGAGTTATTTGACAGCATAGCACCGCAAATCGCTGAAATTCGCACGGCTGCTAACTCGTTACCACTACTTCTCAAATAATTCGCTAAAGGTTTATTCCTCAATCGATTAAGTCAAACCGATGAAAATCTAAAATACAAACGGTATCTCCATGTAATAATAAAGCAGGCAAAAAAGAATGATATTCCATTTATCTTTTCGTCTGCTTTTGATGAATACGGTTATATACTGTCAATTGCTCGGATTGAAATTTTTATTATACTCCAATAGGTATTTCACCATCGCCGGATCATTGAAATCAACCTTAAGCAGTCTCGTATCCAACTTTCGAATCATCTTCCAGTCTGTTTCTGTCAGTTCGAAACTCTCAATGTCCAAATTCTCTGTCATGCGTAACGTACGTACCGATTTGGGAATCGCTACAATACCTTCATCCGTCAAGAAATTTAGAACGACTTGGGCACTGGTTTTGCCATATTTCGCTCCGATATTTTTCAGCGTTTCATTTGTGAAAATCCGGTCTGTGCCTTGTGCCAGTGGTCCCCAGGCCATTAGACGCGTTCCGTAATCCTTTATCAGTTTCCTCATTCTGGCCTGCAGGGAAAACACGTGTGTCTCCAACTGCAGGATAGCGGGTTTGATTTCAGTGTTTTCCGCCTGATCAACAAACTGGGCATCATAGAGTATGACCAGTACTAATAATTTCTGATCAGCAGTTCATTGACCGTCTCCCTCTTCTCGGCTATGGAACATACCGAACGGAAGATGCTCAGCCGCTGGATATGGAAGCCGGCGTACAGGTCGTCGAAGAAGGTGTTCTCCGGGTTCTTCTGACGGGGATCGGAGTTGGAGAGCATTCATTTGCTTCCTTTCTCTCCCAAGTCCTTGCAGAATCCGGCCAGCTCTATCTGGCAGTCGTCATCGAAGTCGTCCGGCATGTAGGAGGTACAGGC
>ULVQ01010068.1_pt1 | contig 10880 bp, 10 predicted proteins | sample 1959591 | NCBI WGS metagenome assembly ULVQ01 (sample SAMEA4835790, study PRJEB28245) | human gut metagenome | biome: gut microbiome; material: fecal sample | place: Denmark | collected 2008
TCTTTTAACACCCTAATCCTATAGAACAAAAAAGAGTGTTGCACCATTCTAGGTACAGCACTCTGGATGATCTATTATTTATTTCTCATATTCGCACGTTTTCTCATCGTAGGGTCTAAGATTCTCTTTCGGATTCTGAGACTTTCCGGTGTTACCTCTAAGAGTTCATCGGTGTCAATGAAATCAAGTGCCTGCTCTAAACTTAAAATCTTTGGCGGTGTCAGTGTCAATGCCTCATCAGCAGAAGAGGAACGGGTATTAGTCAGATGTTTTTTCTTGCAGACATTTAACTCAATGTCCTCCGCTTTTGCACACTGACCGATTACCATACCGGAGTAGACCTTTTCTCCAGGCCCGATGAAGAGAGTACCACGCTCCTGTGCGGAGAAGAGACCGTAAGTTACGGATTCACCGGATTCAAAGGCAATCAGAGATCCCTGTTTGCGGTACTGGATGTCGCCCTTGTATGGAGCATAGTCGTTAAAGATCGTATTAATGATACCATTTCCTTTGGTATCGGTTAAGAATTCGCCACGATAACCGATCAGACCTCTGGATGGGATATTGAACTCTAAACGAGTATATCCGCCGCTGATAGGTCCCATGTTTAAAAGATCACCTTTTCTCTGACTTAACTTGTCAATGACTGCTCCGGTAAATTCATCCGGTACATCGACATAGGCAAGCTCCATCGGCTCTAACTTCTTGCCTTTTTCATCGGTATGATAGAGTACCTCAGCCTTGCTGACTGCGAACTCATAACCCTCACGCCGCATATTTTCAATTAAGACAGATAAATGTAATTCACCACGTCCTGATACTTTGTAGCTGTCGGCGTTCTCTGTTTCCTCGACACGCAAAGAAACGTCCGTATTCAGCTCACGGAAAAGACGGTCACGGATATGGCGGGAGGTTACGAATTTACCTTCCTGTCCGGCAAGCGGACTGTCATTTACGATAAAGTTCATGGAGATGGTCGGCTCGGAAATTTTCTGGAAAGGAATCGCTACAGGATTTTCCGGGGCGCAGATCGTATCTCCAATGTGGATATCAGCAATACCTGAAATGGCGACGATCGAACCGATACCGGCTTCTTTGACATCAACCTTGTTCAGACCGTCAAATTCATAGAGTTTGCTGATACGGACTTTTTGCAGTTTGTCCGGTTCATGGTGATTAACAACAACGGCATCCTGATTGATCTTTAAGCAGCCGTTGTCCACTTTTCCAACACCGATACGTCCAACATATTCATTGTAATCGATCGTACTGATCAAAACCTGTGTATTCGCATCCGGGTCACCTTCCGGTGCAGGAATGTAATCTAAGATGGTTTCAAAAAGAGGAGTCATGTCCTTCTTTTCATCGTTCAGATCTTTTAATGCATATCCATCTCTTGCAGAAGCATAGATGAATGGGCAGTCAAGCTGTTCATCGGAAGCATCTAAATCCATAAAGAGTTCTAGCACTTCGTCGATGACTTCATCCGGTCTTGCCTCCGGACGGTCAATCTTATTGATACATACGATTACCGGGAGATCTAAGGCAAGTGCTTTCATCAGAACGAATTTGGTCTGTGGCATAGCTCCCTCAAAAGCATCTACAACGAGAACAACGCCATTTACCATTTTTAAGACACGTTCTACTTCACCGCCAAAATCCGCATGTCCCGGAGTGTCGATGATATTGATCTTTACATCTTTATAGAATACGGCTGTATTTTTAGAAAGGATAGTGATACCGCGTTCTCTTTCTATATCATTGGAATCCATCACACGTTCCTGCACTTCCTGGTTGGCACGGAATACACCACTTTGCTTTAAAAGCTCGTCTACTAACGTTGTTTTGCCGTGGTCAACATGGGCAATGATCGCAATGTTACGGATGTCCTCTCTTTTTGTTTTCATATTTTAATCCTTCTTTCTCTTGTTCACATATAAGTCTAACCAATTTATTTTATCACAAAAAAAAGATATGGCAATACTTTTTGAAAAAATACAGGAGTAAGAATCAGGAAAGTTATCGACAAAACATGTGGAGTTTTTTGTGGTGGGACAACTAAGATAGAGGGGCAAAAGATGTTCAAGAGAATGAAGGGAGAAGAAACATGGCAGATAAATTATTTGAAAATAACCAGGTAACGATGATAGGAGAGATTGTCTCAGAATTTGAATTCAGCCACGAGGTATATGGTGAGGGATTCTATTTAGTAGATATATCCGTCAGCCGCCTGAGTGATTCCGTAGATTACATACCATTGATGGTGTCGGAAAGACTGGTGGATGTGACACAGAGTTATATCGGAGAGACCATTTCGGTAAGCGGTCAGTTCCGCTCCTATAATAGACATGAGGAAAAGAAGAACCGCCTGATACTTTCCGTATTTGTACGCGAATTAGAGTTCGTGGATGAGATCGAGGATGATATCAAGAGCAATCAGATTTACCTCGACGGTTACATATGTAAAGAGCCGATCTACAGAAAAACACCACTTGGCAGAGAAATTGCGGATCTTTTGGTTGCAGTCAACCGTTCCTATGGGAAATCAGACTATATCCCATGTATCTGCTGGGGAAGAAATGCGAGATATGCCTCCTCATTTGAGGTGGGAAGCCATGTCGAAGTATATGGAAGAATCCAGAGCAGGGAATATATTAAAAAAATCGGTGAAGAGCAGACAGAGAAGCGTGTTGCCTATGAAGTATCTGTCAATAAAATAGAGTTTTTAGAATAAAATTTGCTTTTTTTGTCCGAATATGGTATTTTAATCAAATCCAGGGGGAGAAGATTGAAAGCCATATCGTATGGCAGAGGAGGAAAAAATGGAACGTGGAGTGATACAGATTTACTATGGTGAGGGCAGAGGAAAATCGACTGCCGCACTTGGAAATGCACTGCGTAAGGCAGATGCAGGAAAAAATGTCATTATTGTCCAGTTCTTGAAGGCAAAAAAAGAAGAACCGGGAGAACTGTTGCAGCGTTTAGAGCCGGAGATCAAGTTTTTCCGTTTTGAGAAACTAGCGGAATGTTTTGCAGATCTAAGTGAAGATGAGAAAAAAGAAGAATCTGCAAATATGAAAAATGGATTAAATTTTGCCAGAAAAGTGCTTGCAACCAGTGAGTGTGATCTGCTCGTACTTGATGAGATCTTAGGAGTCGTGGATGCAGGCGTGATATCGGTAGAAGAGCTGTGTGCGATCATCCGGGCAAAAACGGAGGAAACCGATGTGATCTTAACCGGACGGAGACTGCCGGAGGAATTGCGGGAAATTGCGGATGAAGTCTACAATATTATAGCGGAAAAATAATTGACAAGGTTCGTCCGTAGTGATATAGTTAGCACAGATATGAGTAGTAGAATATAATAGAATAAAAAGGTAGAGGTTGCGTGATTCATAAGTAGCATATCGGATGCGGCAGAGGCAGAAGAAGAGGTGTGAAAGGGGAGAACGCCGAAAGGATATGGTGATCTGCAGTCGTATCTTTGGGCATAGGATGAAGAATTCTATGACTCTCATCGGTATATCAGATGGAGGCGCTATCCGAAAAGACACAGTGATTTGGATTCTGTGAACGAAAATTTAAGCCGGCTTTTCTGAGTCGGCTTTTTCTGGCTATAGGAAAAGTTTTCCGTAGCTTTATCTACCTGAAATCAGAAAATGGAGGAAATAGATATGGCAATATTTAAAGGTGCAGGAGTGGCAATCGTAACCCCGATGAAAGAAAATCAGGAAGTGAACTATGAAAAGTTAGAAGAACTGATCGAATTTCAGATTGAGAATGGAACGGATTGTATTGTAATCGCAGGAACAACCGGAGAGAGTTCCACACTTTCCATGGAAGAACACAAAAAAGTCATTGAGGCTGCCATTGCATTTACAAAGGGCAGGATTCCGGTCGTAGCAGGTACGGGTTCTAATTGTACTGCAACAGCAGTACAGCTTTCACAGGAAGCAGAGGAGGCAGGTGCAGACGGACTTTTGATCGTAACACCATATTATAACAAGGCAACACAGGGTGGTCTGATCCGGCATTATACAACGATCGCAAGATCCGTAAAGACACCGATCATCATGTACAATGTGCCAAGCAGAACAGGATGTAACATTTTACCGGAGACAGCAGCAACATTGTTTAAAAATGAAACAAATATCGTGGGATTAAAAGAAGCAACAGGAAGTCTTGCACAGGCATCTAAGACGATGGATCTGACAGATGGAAAATTAGACCTTTATTCCGGTGAAGACGGACTGGTCGTGCCACTGATGTCCATTGGAGCCATCGGAGTGATCTCCGTATGGTCGAATGTTGCACCAAAGGATGTGCATGATATGTGCATGAGCTATCTGAATGGGGATACGAAAAAAGCATTAGAGATACAGATGAAGGGTCTGCCGTTAGTGGATGCACTTTTCTCAGAGGTCAATCCGATCCCGGTGAAAAAAGCATTGAACCTGATGGGAATGGAAGTCGGACCGCTTCGTCTTCCGCTGACCGAAATGGAAGAAAAAAATGCAAAAGTATTAGAAGAAGTAATGCGTACTTACGGACTGTTAAAGTAAGCAGTACAGTTTGTGATCAGAGAGAAGAGAACGAGAGGATAAAGAAATGACAAGAGCGATCATGCATGGCTGTAATGGAAAAATGGGTCAGGTGATTACCGGACTTTGTAAAGAGGATCCTGATATTGAGATCGTGGCAGGAATCGATGTATCAAACCACATTAAAAATGAATATCCGGTATATCAGAGCCTTTGGGACTGCAAGGAGGAAGCAGATGTGATCATTGATTTTGCTTCTGCACAGGCAGCAGATGTCCTGATTGATTACAGTGTACAAAAAGAGATTCCGGTCGTCATCTGTACGACCGGATTGAGTGAAGAACAGATAGAACGGATTGAAGCAGCAGCCCAAAAGACGGCAGTGTTGCGTTCTGCAAACATGTCCATGGGAATCAATATTTTGATGGATCTGTTAAAAAAAGCAGCAAAGGTGTTAGCACCGGCAGGATTTGATATGGAGATCGTGGAAAAACACCATAATCAGAAAGTGGATGCACCGAGCGGAACGGCATTGGCATTAGCAGATGCAATGAACAATGCGTTAGAAGAGAACTACGAATATAAGTATGACCGCTCACAAGAACGGAAAAAGAGAGAGAAATACGAAATCGGTATCCAGGCTGTCCGTGGTGGAAATATTGTAGGTGAGCATGAAGTGATTTTTGCGGGAACGGATGAAGTGATCGAATTCAAACACACAGCATATTCCAAAGCGATTTTTGGAAAAGGAGCCATTGAAGCGGCTAAGTTTTTAGCAGGAAAACCGGCAGGCTTTTATGATATGAGTGATGTGATTCAGTCAGCAGACCGCTAAGGGACAAAGGAGAGCGTATGGAAGAAAAAGACCTCAAATATTTAAAGACAATGGCAAGACAGTATCCGACCATTGCATCGGCAGCGACAGAGATTATCAACTTACAGGCAATCTTAAGTCTGCCAAAAGGAACGGAACATTTTATGACAGATATTCATGGAGAATATGAGCAGTTCCAGCATATCTTAAAAAACGGTTCGGGAGCCATTAAGAGGAAAATACAGGATGAGTTCGGCAATGCATTCAGTGAGGCAGAGAAGAAGTCGATCGCGACATTGATCTATTATCCGGAATTAAAATTAGAGCAGGTGCAGCAGAGCGAGGAAGATCTTGAGGACTGGTACAGCGTGATGCTTTATCGTTTGATCTGTGTCTGCAAGAATGCATCTTCAAAATATACACGTTCAAAAGTGCGTAAGGCACTTCCAAAGGATTTTGCATATGTGATCGAGGAACTTTTAAACGGAAGACCGGATGTGTCTGATCAGGAGGCATACTATAATGAGATCATCCATTCCGTGATCCGTACAGGACGTGCACCGGAGCTGATCATAGCACTTTGTAATCTGATCCGCCGTCTGGTCGTAGACCATCTTCATGTGGTAGGAGATATTTTTGACCGAGGTCCGTATCCGCATATGATCATGGATTCGCTGATGGAGCATCATTCCGTCGATATCCAGTGGGGAAATCACGATGTGCTCTGGATGGGAGCCGCAGCAGGAAATACGGCATGTATCGCAAATGTCCTTCGGATTTCAGCAAAATATGGAAATCTGAATATTTTAGAGGACGGCTATGGTATCAATTTAGTGCCGTTAGCACGCCTTGCGATGACCCAGTATGCGGATGACCCATGCAAGTGTTTCAGTCTGGATTTCCGTGAAGAAGAGTATGATGTCCGGGATGCCATGTTGGATGAAAAGATGCACAAAGCCATCAGCATCATCCAGTTCAAATTAGAGGGACAGCTGATAGAAAAGCATCCGGAATTCCATATGGAGGACAGAAGGCTGCTGCATCAGATGGACTTAGAAAAAGGAACCGTTGTGATTGAAGGCGTTACATATCCATTGAAGGACAAATGTTTTCCGACGATCGACCCGAAGAATCCTTATCAGCTTACCGCGGAGGAAAATGATGTGGTTGAGCGCTTAAAGACCGCATTTGTGAACTGCGAGCGTTTACAGAAACATGTGCGTTTCCTGCTTACGAAAGGAAGTCTTTATAAAGTATACAATGGCAATCTGCTGTATCATGGCTGTGTGCCACTGAACGAGGATGGAACCTTTACGGAAGTAGATATTTATGGAGAAAAGTATTCGGGTAAAGAGTTGTATGACGTATTAGAGCATTATGTCCGCAAGGGATATTATTCACTGGATAAAGAAGAAAAGAAAAAGGGACTTGATATCTTCTGGTTTATCTGGGAAAATAAGAATTCACCGGTATTTGGAAAGCAGAAGATGACGACCTTTGAACGTTACTTTGTAGCGGATAAAAAGACACATGTGGAGCCAAAGAATCCATATTACCGGCTGTTAGAAAAAGAAGAGATCGTCAATCGCATTTTAGCAGAGTTCGGACTGCACGGCGAAGAATGTCATATCATCAACGGCCATATTCCGGTGGAATCAAAGAAAGGAGAATCTCCGATCAAATGTAATGGAAAACTTCTGATCATTGACGGCGGATTTTCTAAGGCATACCAGGGAAAGACCGGTATTGCAGGTTATACCCTGATCTACAATTCCTATGGACTTGTCATTGCGGCACATGAGCCGTTTGAATCCGTAGAAAAGGCAGTGCAGGAGGGAAGAGATGTTCATTCCCACAGACTGTTAGTAGAACATGTGGTAAAACGTAAAACCGTGGCAGATACGGATGTAGGACGTTCCATTCAGGAGAATATCCGCGAGTTGGAAAAACTTCTTCAGGCGTATCGTGAGGGTGCGATCGTAGAGAATGCATAAAATCAGGAAAAACGCTTGCAAAATATACGGTTTTATGGTATTATATGCGAGTTGTGAGAAAAAAGAGATGGTCCTCTGTTACAAAGTGTATTACGAACATCCGGATAATTAGGAGGAAACAACATGAACGCAAGTGAAATCATTAAGAGCATTGAAGCAGAGCAGTTAAAAGCAGAAGTACCTGAATTTGCTGTAGGTGATACAGTAAAAGTACATGCGAAGATCAAAGAGGGAAACCGTGAAAGAATCCAGGTCTTTGAAGGAATCGTATTAAAGAGACAGGGCGGAAGCAACCGTGAGACTTTTACAGTTCGTAAATTCTCAAACGGCGTTGGAGTAGAGAAGACATGGCCTTTGCATTCTCCAAACGTGGAAAAGATCGAAGTAGTAAGAAGAGGTAAAGTAAGAAGAGCTAAATTATACTACTTAAGAGATCGCGTAGGTAAGAGAGCTAAGGTAAAAGAATTAGTAAAATAAGTCGATGGGAAGGGACAAGTACTTCGGTATTGTCCCTTTTTGTTTATGTGTTGGGGTGGTGAACCTTATGGATCAGATATTCCAGGTTTCCTTGTGCAGACCATTCCGATGAGCCTCTTAAATCAGAAATCGTATTCGCCAGAGGGCTCTACGATTTCCTGAGTCTCATCTCCATTGCACAAAAAGAAACTTTCCATATCTGATCCATAAGGCTGCTACACATTCTCAAAGGATACGAAAAGAAGATTAAACCTTAGCAGGGTGCGAAAGATTACGAAAAGAGAGGATACAGGGAGGAACTACGATGAATCTGCGTTTCAGACGAAGTGGATTGGATTTTTCAAGGCGAAGAAGAAAAGTAAATAAGACGTTAGCAAAAGAAGTTGGCACCTGGATTGGTGAGATTGCGATTGCAGTATTGTTTGCACTTGTGTTAGTCTATTTTGTCGGATACCGGGCAGATGTGGTAGGCCCGTCCATGCTTGGCACTCTGGCGGAGGGGGATGAGGTATTGGTTAACCGCTTTGTATACAAACTGACCCAGCCAAAGACGAATGATATCGTGGTATTTTTTCCAAATGGAAATGAAAAATCACATCTTTATATCAAACGTGTGATCGGAGTTCCGGGAGACACGGTGCAGATCAAAAATGGTACGGTTTATGTCAATGGAAAAGTATTTGATGAAAAAATAGAGGCAGCTTCGATTGAGCATGCCGAATTAGCAGAAGATGAGATAGAGGTTGGCGAGGACGAGTTCTTCGTGTTAGGAGATAATCGTAACAATAGTGAGGACAGCCGGTATGCCAATATCGGAAATGTAAAAAAGGAATATATTGTGGGGAAGGCATGGTTTATCGTTTCCCCGCTGAAAGATTTTGGATTTGTAAAGTAGAGGTGAGAATATGCAGTTTCAGTGGTATCCGGGACATATGACAAAGGCAAAACGCCAGATGCAGGAAGATATAAAGCTTATTGACCTGGTCATCGAACTGGTAGATGCCAGAATCCCGATGAGTAGCAGGAATCCGGACATTGATGAGCTTGGAAAAAATAAAGCAAGACTGATCCTTTTGAATAAATCGGATTTAGCAGATAAAGATGCAAGTGAAGCATGGATGGAATTTTTTAAGGAAAAAGGCTATTTTGCCGTTAAAGTGGATGCAAGAAATAAAGGCTGTATGAAAGCCATTTCTGCTGTCATTGCAGAGGCCTGTAAGGAAAAGACGGAGCGGGACAGAAAACGTGGGATCAAGAACCGTCCGGTCCGTGCGATGGTAGTTGGAATCCCGAATGTCGGAAAATCCACATTTATCAATACCTTTGCAGGAAGAGCCTGCACAAAGACCGGAAATAAGCCGGGAGTAACAAAAGGAAAACAGTGGATACGCCTGAATAAGAGTGTGGAACTCTTAGATACACCGGGAATCCTCTGGCCGAAATTTGAAGACCAGCAGGTGGGACTGCGGCTGGCATTGATCGGTGCGATCAAAGATGAGATCTTAAATATTGATGAGTTGGTATTAGAACTGATCGCTATTTTAACAGAACATTATCCGGGAGTGCTGCATGCACGTTACGAGGTGGAGGAAGACCAGACACCGGCAAATATCATAGAGCAGATTGCCGTAAAGAGAAATTGTATCCAGAAGGGCAATGAACTGGATTATACCAAAGCAGCGAATCTGTTGTTAGAAGAATTCAGGAGTGGAAAATTGGGGAAAATTACCCTTGAATTTCCTGTTACAGTAGCATAGAATAGAAATAGATTTGCAATAGCAGACACAGGAAAGGTTATAGGATATGTCAGAGGAAAATATGCCGGAAGAGAATACACCGGAAGGAACAGGAAAAAGAATAGGAAAAGAGATTTTGAGTTTTGTCCTTTATTTTGTCATTGTAATCGCAGCAATGCTTTTGATCATACATTATGTGGGACAGCGGACAGAGGTCAGCGGTTCTTCTATGGAGAATACTTTAAGTGATGGGGATAATCTGATCGTGGATAAGATATCATACCGTTTTCATGACCCGGAAAGATATGATATTATCATTTTCCCATATAAATATGAGGAGGATACCTATTATATCAAAAGGATCATCGGACTGCCGGGCGAACATGTGCGGATTGATGATTCCGGAAATATCTATATCAATGAAAAAGTATTGAAGGAATCCTATGGAAGAGAAGTGATACAGGATCCGGGGATTGCAAGAGATGAGATCACACTTGGCGAGGGTGAGTATTTTGTGCTTGGAGATAACCGGAATAACAGCTCGGACAGCAGAGATCCAAGTGTTGGTATTATCCAAAAGAAGGATATCATTGGAAGAGCATGGCTTCAGATTTATCCGTTTGATGAATTTGGATTTATCAGGCACCAGTAGGAGGCAGTTTTGAAACAGAAGACAATCGGTGAGATTAAAGCAGAATTAAAGGCAGCAGAGGAATCCATGCTGCCTGTTTTTATTGAAAACTATAAGGAAGATACCAGAAGCGGTGTGCAGGCAGCCGTTGCCCAGGCAAAAAAACGAATCGAAAAATTAGAGGCAGAGCGGGTACGCATCGAGGTCTTAAAAAAATACGAATACGAGTATGCAGAATATACTTATATCTGTGGGATCGATGAAGCGGGAAGAGGACCGTTAGCAGGTCCGGTGGCAGCAGGAGCCGTGATTCTGCCAAAGGACTGTGATATTTTGTATATCAATGATTCTAAAAAGTTGTCTGCCGCAAAACGTGAGGCACTCTATGATGAGATCATGGAAAAAGCAGTGGCAGTCGGTGTCGGTCTGGTCGGACCACAGCGGATCGATGAGATCAATATTTTACAGGCGACCTATGAAGCCATGCGGGAGGCTATAAGGAATTTAGGCGTAGCACCCGATATATTATTAAACGATGCAGTAACGATACCGGAGGTTTCCATACCACAGGTGCCGATCATCAAAGGAGATGCAAAGAGTATTTCAATTGGAGCGGCAAGCATTATTGCAAAAGTGACGAGGGACCGGCTGATGGCAGAATATGATGAATTGATGCCGGAATATGGT
>ULVQ01102536.1_pt1 | contig 10782 bp, 8 predicted proteins | sample 1959591 | NCBI WGS metagenome assembly ULVQ01 (sample SAMEA4835790, study PRJEB28245) | human gut metagenome | biome: gut microbiome; material: fecal sample | place: Denmark | collected 2008
AGGAGTTCAGGCAGGAAGACGGCTGGAAAGTCATCACCATCCCCGAGACGGCGACGGAGCTTATCTCCGGCTTCGGCATCCGCCCTTTCGGCAATTGCGTCAGTATGGAGGATTTCCAGTATTTCGTCATTGAGGATCAGCTGCATAAGGAGCGCCTCGCTCTCAAGGGCGCGGAAATGGTTCCGGAGGACAAGGTGCTCATCATCTATGACCGCGCTGTGCTCGACGATAAGGCGTATATCTCCGACGCGCAGTTTGCAAAAACCCTTGCCCATTTCGGCAAGACCGAACAGGAGGTGCTCGCCGGGTATGACGCCGTTCTTCACCTCGTCACCTGCGCCAAGGGCGCGGAGTTCGCGTACAACTACGGCAACGCCGCGCGCTATGAGACAGTCGAGGTCGCGCGCGAGAAGGATGATCTCACCCTGCGCGCGTGGAGCACCCACCCCGCAGTCTATGTCATTGATAACTCTGTGAACTTCGAAGACAAGATCGACCGCGCCATCGCGCAGATATACCGCATAATCGGTCAGGCAGCACCGGAGCCGGGCAAGAAGAAGTACCTCGTCGCCATGCCGGACTGCGCCGCGCTCGAGAAGCTCTACGGCGCTGCGCCCGCTGAGATGATGCAGACCTACCTCGTCCCTGTCAGGCAGGACACCGAGCGCCGCATCCGTCAGCAGAAGAACGGCAGCGGCTATCTGTACTTCTATACCGAGAAGCGCATCGCCCCGGACGGGACGCGCTGGGTCACAGAGAAGCCGATCTCCGAGAAAGAGTACGTGGCATATCTCATGGAGGCGGACGTCTCCCTGCACAGCGTCATAAAGCAGAAATATAGCTTTACATATGACAAGCGGCGCATGGAGCTGGATGTCTATCCTTTCAGCTCCGATAAGGCCATCCTCTTTGCCTACGGTGCGGACACCGGCCGCCTGCCGCCGGAGATAGAAATACTCAAAGACGTGACCGGAGAGGCCGAATACAAGAACCGCGCCCTCGCCGGGAGCCAGCGCCTGTAAGGCCTGTCCGCCGCGCTGCAAAATTTTTTGCCGAAGTCGACAAAAAGGGGCTTGACAAATTAGCGAAAGCGCACTATAATCCGCACATATTGAAACGGCAAAGGCGTCGTGCAGTATTGCATGGCATCTTTGCCGATTTTTATTTTTGATCCCGTCGGCGCTGCGCCCCGGGAAGAAAGACGAGGTAGATTCATGAGCACAGTCACTGAGATTTTCGGCTGCAATGTATTCAACGATTCCGTTATGAGAGAGCGTCTTCCCAAGGACGTGTTCATGCAGGTGCAGCGCTCGATAAACGACGGCAAGCGCCTTGACAGTGCCGCCGCTACGGTCGTTGCAAACGCGATGAAGGATTGGGCCATTGAGAAAGGCGCAACCCACTTCACCCATTGGTTCCAGCCCATGACCGGCATCACCGCCGAGAAGCACGACAGCTTCATTTCCCCTGTTGCGGGCGGCAAGGTCATCATGGAGTTCTCCGGCAAGGAGCTTATCCAGGGCGAGCCTGACGCCTCCAGCTTCCCCTCCGGCGGCCTGCGCGCGACCTTTGAGGCCCGCGGCTACACCGCATGGGACCCGACCTCCTATGCATTCATAAAGGACGGCGTGCTCTGCATCCCGACCGCTTTCTGCTCCTACGGCGGCGAAGCGCTCGATAAGAAAACCCCGCTGCTGCGCTCGATGGAAGCCATCAACAAGCAGGGTATGCGAGTCCTCAAGCTCTTCGGCAACACCGACGCCACCTCCGTCAGAACGACCGTTGGTCCCGAGCAGGAGTATTTCCTCATTGATAAGTCAATTCTTGATAAGCGCAAGGATCTGCTCTATACCGGACGCACGCTCTTCGGCGCAAAGCCGCCCAAGGGTCAGGAGCTGGAGGATCATTACTTCGGAGCTATCAAGTCCCGCGTGTCCTCCTTTATGAAGGAGCTCAATGACGAGCTGTGGAAGCTCGGCGTGCTCGCAAAGACCGAGCATAACGAAGTCGCTCCCGCACAGCACGAGCTTGCACCTATCTTCACCACGACTAACATCGCCGCCGACCACAACCAGCTTACCATGGAGCTCATGCAGAAGATAGCGAAGAAGCACGACATGGTCTGCCTTCTGCACGAAAAGCCCTTTGCCGGCGTCAACGGCAGCGGCAAGCACAACAACTGGTCCATGTGCACCAACACCGGCGTGAACCTTCTCGAGCCGGGCGACACTCCCTATGAGAACGCTCAGTTCCTGCTGATGCTCTGTGCGGTCATTCAGGCCGTTGATGATTATCAGGATATGCTCCGCATCTCCGTCGCTTCCGCCGGCAACGACCACCGTCTCGGCGCGAACGAAGCGCCTCCCGCTATCGTCTCCATGTTCGTCGGCGATGAGCTCGGCGCGATCCTTGACGCCATAGAGACCGACACCCCCTACGGCAGCAAGGAGAAAGAGCTTATCAAGGTCGGCGTCCATGTACTGCCGAAGTTCCCCAAGGACACCACCGACCGCAACAGGACTTCGCCCTTTGCTTTCACCGGCAACAAGTTCGAGTTCCGTATGCCCGGTTCCTCCGCATCCATTTCCGGCGTGAACGTCGTTCTGAACACCGCAGTCGCCGAGTCCCTGCGTCAGTATGCAGATATCCTCGAAAAGGCTGACGACTTTGAAGCCGCTCTGCACGACCTTATTAAGGACGTTATACATAAGCATAAGCGCATCATCTTCAACGGCAACGGCTATGATGAGAGCTGGGTCAAGGAAGCCGAGAAGCGCGGCCTGCTGAACCTGCGCTCCACGCCCGACTGCGTGCCCTACTACCTCAGTGAGAAGAACGTTGAGCTCTTCACCCGCCACAAGGTCTATACCGAGACCGAGCTGCACGCGCGCTATGAGATCAAGCTCGATAACTACAGCAAGGTGCTGCACATCGAAGCTCAGACGATGCTTGACATGGTCTGGAAGGATATCCTCCCCGCTGCCAGCGCCTACACCAAGGAGCTTGCCGAGACTGTCGCTGCGAAGAAAGCCATCGGCGGCGGTATCGACACGAGCTACGAAGAGAGGCTCGCGGGCCATATGAGCGTCCTGCTCGCCTCCGCCACGAAGAAGGCTGAAGCTCTTGAATACGCGCTCATGGGCGTCAAGGACATCACCGATACCCTCGCGCTTGCCCGCTATTACAGAGACACGATATTTGCCGCAATGAACGAGCTGCGCATCATCGTCGATGAGATGGAGACCCACTGCGCCGCGAAGTACTGGCCGTACCCCTCCTACGGCGATATCCTCTTCAGCGTAAAATAATTTCATATGGAACAGGCTCCCGGAGTTCCGTGAGCCTGTTTACGTTCTTATATCGCAAAAACAGGAGCAGCCGTCTAAGGCTGCTCCTGCTCTGTTTCAAGCGTATATTACTTGGTGGGGTCGATGATGATCTTGCAGATATTGGTGCCGTCGAGCATCATCTGGATGGCCTTGTTGATCTCGCTCAGGCCGAGACGGTCGGTGACCATGCGGTCGAGGTGCATCTCGCGCCAATTGTCCTCGAGGAAGCGCACGCCCTGCTCAAAGTCCTCCTGGCTGTACAGACGGTTGCCGATGAGCTTGATCTCCTTGAAGGAAACCTTGCCGATGACAAAGGGATAAGCGTCGCCGGAGAGGCCAAGGCTCAGCATCTTACCGCCGCAGCGGCAGAGGTCGGGCATCTGGAGCACGCAGGAGGGGGCACCGGAGGTATCGTAGACGATATCGAAGCCGTGGCCGTCGGTGACCTCGCGCATGAGATCCATTGCGTCGGTCTCGGTGGGGTTGATGGTCTCAATGCCCATGGACTCGACGAACTTGCGTCTCGGCTCGTTGATCTCGGAGATTATGACGCGCCCTGCGCCCGCGGCCTTTGCGAACACCGCGATGTACAGGCCGACGGTAGCGCCGCCGGAGATAAATATCTTGTCGCCTTTCTGCACCTGTGAGTTGACCATGACGTGCTGACCGACTGCGAACGGCTCGCCGAGGATAGCGACCTCATCGGGGATATCCTCATCGAGCGCGACGAGCTTGTCAACGCCGACCTTGGTGTACTCTGCAAAGCCGCCGTCGACATGGATGCCGAGGAGCTTCAGGTTCTCGCAGACCCAGGGCAGACCGCGCTGGCAGGCAGCGCACTTGCCGCAGGAGATGATCGGGTTCATCAGCACGCGCTGACCGAGCTTGAACTTGCCGTCGTAGCCCTCGGGCAGGGATTCTATCGTGCCGAGGATCTCATGGCAGAGAACGGTCGGGACGGTAGCGGTCATGTGCTTGCCGCGGTAAACGGTGATGTCGGAGCCGCAGACGCCCGCGCGCTTCACCTTGATGAGCGCCTCATTTTCGCCGGGAACCGGCACAGGGATATCGCACAGCTCGAGATCGAGCCAATTTTTCAGAACAGCTGCTTTCATTGCATGATTTCCTTATCCCGACTCAGATCACGGCTGCTTGCCGATGTAGGCAAGGATACCGCCGTCGACGTACAGGACGTGGCCGTTGACGAAGTTGGAAGCGTCGGATGCGAGGAACACTGCGGGACCCATGAGGTCGTCAGTGGTGCCCCAGCGGGCTGCCGGAGTCTTTGCAACGATGAACTGATCGAACGGGTGACGGCTGCCGTCGGGCTGGCGCTCGCGCAGAGGAGCGGTCTGAGGAGTGGCAATGTAGCCGGGTCCTATGCCGTTGCACTGGATGTTGTATTCGCCGTACTCGGAGCAGATGTTGCGGGTGAGCATCTTGAGTCCGCCCTTTGCGGCGGCGTATGCGGAAACGGTCTCACGGCCGAGCTCGCTCATCATGGAGCAGATGTTGATGATCTTGCCGTGGCCCTTCTTGATCATGCCGGGGATAACTGCCTTGGAGACGATGTAGGGAGCGACGAGGTCGATATCGACGACCTGACGGAAGTCCTTTGCCTCCATCTCGAGCATCGGAACGCGCTTGATGATGCCGGCGTTGTTGACAAGGATGTCGATGGTGCCGAGGTCGCGCTCGATGTCTGCGACCATCTTGACGACGTCCTCTTCATTGGTAACGTCGCAGTAGTAGCCCTTGGCGTCGATGCCCTTTTCGGCATAGGCCTTCATAGCCTCTTCCATGTGCTTCTCGCCGCGGCAGTTGAAAGCGATCTTTGCGCCGCAGTTTGCGTATGCCTCGGCTATCGCAAAGCCGATACCGTATGCCGCGCCGGTGATCAGCGCAACTTTGCCTTCAAGTGAAAACTGCTTCATCATGTCCATAGTGAATTTCTCCTTTTCAGATCATTTTTTCAGCATAGATTGAAGTTAACCGGTTTCTTAATGCCGGGTAAATTACCGCCTGCATTGCGTAAAAACAGGCGGGTGTTAACGTGGGGGGGCAGTGACGCGCAATGCGGCAGGCGTATTGTGCAGCACTGCCCCAAAAAACTTATCTCTGGACTCTGCCGGTGCCGTCGCCGCCCATGAGCTTTTCAACATCGGAAACGCCGACGCGGTTGAAGTCACCGAGGATGCTGTGCTTGAGGCAGGACGCCGCAACGGCGAACTCAAGCGCGGACTGCTTGCATTCGTAATTGTTCAGGCCGTAGATCAGGCCGCCGGCAAAGCTGTCTCCGCCGCCGACACGGTCAACGATGTCGCGGATCTCGTAGCGCTTGGACTCATAGAACTTCTCGCCGTCGTTGAGGCAGGCAGCCCAGCCGTTCCAGTCGGCGCTCTTGCTCTCGCGCAGAGTGATGGCGATCATCTTCATGTTCGGGTACGCGGCAAGGACCTTGTCGCCGAGTGCCTTGTACTTGCTGCGGTCAAGCTCGCCGGATTCGACGTTGACGTCAACGGTGATCTCGAGGGACTTCTGAACGTCCTCCTCGTTTGCGATGGCAACATCGACATACATTGCGATCTCACGCATGACCTCGGCGGCACGGACGCCGTACTTCCAGAGGTTCTTGCGGTAGTTGAGGTCGCAGGACACGGTGATGCCGCGCTTCTTCGCTTCCTTGACGGATTCGAGGGAAAGCTCCTTTGCGCTCTCGCTGATAGCCGGGGTGATGCCGGTGATGTGGAACCAATCAACGCCCTCAAAGGCCTTGTCCCAGTCGATGTCGCCGGGCTTGGCAAGCGCGATGGAGGAATACTCACGGTCGTACACGACCTTGCTGGGCAGCTGGTTTGCGCCCGGCTCAAGGTAGTATATACCCATGCGGCCGGCACCGCGGATGATGCGGCTGGTGTCCACGCCGAACTTGCGCAAATCCTTGACGCACTCATCGGCAATGGCGTTCTTCGGCAGAACTGTCAGGTAGCTGACGTCCATGCCGTAGTTTGCCAGAGAGACCGCGACGTTTGCCTCGCCGCCGCCGAAGGTGGCCTCGAGCATCGGGGTCTGGAAGAAGCGTTCCTGTCCGGGAGCCTTGAGTCTGAGCATTATTTCGCCAAAAGTAAGAACCTTCATTTAATTAATCCTCCGATCATTTCTGAAGAAGATGCACGGCAAAGCCGCCGATCTCGTTCTTGAAGTAAACAGCCTTGATGTTGTTCTTGTCCTTGACGGAGTCCATATCCAGCTCATAGCCGCGGCGCTCCATCTCTGCGATAGCAGGGATCATCTTGTTGGTGCGGATAGCGATGTGGCCGTTCGCGCCCTTGAACATGGTCTTCATGACCTCAACGCCGGTGGAGGCGAAGTTGGAGGAGTTTCCCTGCTTGACGTTGAAATCGAAAGCATCGTTGAAAGCCTTGCAGACGTCCATTGCGGCGTCGGCGTCGGGAGTGTTGATGCCGATGTGCGCAACCTCGAAGCCGAGCAGAGTCTTGCGTGCTTCCTTGCACAGCGCGGTGATCTTATCGAAGTTGCCGGCTGCGATATCGGCCTTCGGGCAGATCCAGCTGCCGCCGACCGCGTGGATGTACGGGGAGGAAATGAACTCGGCCAGGTTCTGTGCATTGACGCCGCCGGTCGGGATGAACTTCACGCCGCCGAAGGGACCGGCCAGGGACTTGATCGCGCTCAGGCCGCCGTAAACATTGGCGGGGAAGAACTTCAGGACCTTGAGGCCGTGCTTGAGAGCCATCATTATTTCGGTAGGAGTGACGCAGCCGGGGGTAACAGGAATACCGTTGTCGCAGCACCATGCGACGGTCTCCTCGTCATAGCCGGGGGAGACGATGAACTTTGCGCCGCACTCAACGGCAAGCTTGCACTGCTCAAGATTGATGACCGTGCCGGCGCCGACGACCATATCGGGGCACTCCTGTGCGACGGCCTTGATGGAATCGGCAGCGGCGGCGGTACGGAAAGTGATCTCCATAACGTCAATGCCGCCGGCGAGCATCGCCTTAGCAGTGGGGACAGCGTCCTTCGCGTCCTCAAGGACTACCACGGGGACAACGCCGGACTGAGCCAGTCTTTTCAATACATCCATTTTTTATTCCTCCTGTTGTAAAATTAAAGGAAATACAATATAATATCAGTCATACAAACGCGGATATCCCCGGTTTGTAAACCGGTTAACGAGGTGAAGCTTATGGATAATCAGAAAATTTTGCAGCAGTTTATCGACAGTTTTCAGGACAATGCGATCCGCAGCCGGAGCTATTACCCGGAGTTCCGCCGCAGATGGGAGGCGGTAATACGCCGCGCCGCCGAGAGCAATGAGGTCTATTTCGACACCGCTTCGGACTCCGTTTTTACCGTTGAGCACAGCTTTGCGGGGATAGAAACCGGTTTCCATTTCGACCAAATGAGAATTGCCGAGTGGTACCAGAGGGACCTCAAGGACAAGCACGTTGTCTTCAAGCCCCAGAAGCTGAAGCACGACAAGCAGGGACTGCATTTCCACGAGTACACCTGCAGCTACGACCCAAACGCGGCTGAGCCCGCGCTCAATGACGGGAACCGCAACATCATCGCCGCGGCAATGCCGGAGCTTCCCGCGCGGCTTCAGATCGTTTACGGGAACAAGTGGGTCGACGGGCGCTTAAATGCATTTCTGAAAACGCGGCTTTCCGTCTATCTTATAGACACGGACTATGTCCCCGCGTTTCTCGCGACACCTCTTGAAGTCTGTCTTTACCTTTTCCTCATGGACTACTGTATTATAAAAGAAAACTACACAAAGGTCAAGGACGAAGATTTGAAGCAGTTCCTCCACATCTTCAAGGCCTCGCCCATGCTCAGGATAAAAAAGCTTCTCTGAAGCTCCGAATATCCTGATTCTTCTTCACCCTCCCACGGAAAACGCGGGAGGGTGAATTTTTTGGTTTATCTGAGCTTATTTACACCAAAGGTGTCCATGTCGTCGAAGGCCTGGTTCTCGCCGCCCATCGCCCATATGAAGGTGTAATTCGAGGTGCCGCAGCCGGCATGGAGCGACCATGACGGGGAAATGACGGCCTCGTAATTCTGCATGACGAGGTGGCGGGTCTGCTGAGGCTGACCCATCAGGTGCAGGACGACCTCTCCCTCGGGGAGATTGAAGTAGGTGTATATCTCCATTCTGCGCTCATGGGTGTGCGGGGGCATGGAGTTCCACACGCTGCCCGGAGCGAGCTGGGTAAGCCCCATGGAGAGCTGGCAGGTCTCCAGAACATCGGGGTGGATGAACTGGTTGATGACGCGCTCGTTGGAGTTTTCCTTGCTGCCGCAGGGACGCTTGTTTGCGTCCTTAATGGAGATAAAGGTGGTCTTGCAGTCCTTGTGCGCGGGAGCGGAGACGAGGTAGAAGCGCGCGGGCTGCTCCTTGTCGTTGCTGCCGAACACAACGGACTTCGTGCTGCGGGAGATGTACAGGCAGTCCTCAAAGCCGAGCTCGTACTTCACGCCGTCGGCCTCTATCCAGCCTGCGCCGCCGAGGTTGAACACACCGGCTTCACGGCGCTCAAGGAAGAAGTTCGTGCCGAAGTTCGCCCAGACGTCGATGCCCTTGTCGATAGGCAGAGCCTCGTTCACGGGCATGATGCCGAGAACGACCATGCGGTCAACATGGGAGTAGACAGCCTGCACGGTATCGGGCTGATAAAGGTCCTGGATAAGGAACTCTTTTCTCAGCTCCTCTGTGGTATAACGCTTCACATCTTCGGGATGTGCTGAATAACGGATATCCATTTATAAGCCTCCTGAAATCAGCCCACAAGGCCGAGTGCCTGAGGAATGCACATAGTCAGCCAAGGCACGTAGGTGATGAGGGTCAGGCAGATGAGAATGACCGCGAAGAACGGCAGCAGCATCTTGATGATCTGCTCGATCTTGACCTGATGCACACGGCAGCCGGCGAACAGGATAGCGCCGACAGGGGGAGTCAAGGTACCGACGCAGAGGTTCATGACCATCATAAGGCCGAAGTGGACAGGGCTCATACCCCAGGTCTGCACGATAGGCAGGAAGATCGGAGTGAAGATCAGAACTGCGGGAGTCGGATCCATAAAGCAGCCGACGATGAGCAGGATGATGTTCATGATGAGCAGGATGACGTACTTGTTGGTGGTGAAGCCAAGGATCGCGTTTGCGACGAGTGCGGGGATGTGAGTGTAGCTCATAACGTAGCCCATGATGCCGGACACGCAGACGAGGTACTCAATGACCGCGGTAGTCTTGACGCTGCTCCAGATGACCTTGGGCAGATCCTTTACGGTGATGTTGCGGTAGATGAAGCTGAGGATCAGGGAGTAGAGAACCGCGATAGCGGAGCCCTCGGTCGCGGTGAAGACACCGCCAAGGATACCGCCGATAACGATGACGATCATCAGCAGGCTGGGGATGCCGTCCCACAGAGTCTTGAGGACGAACTTTGCGTTGTAGTGTTCGGTGCTGACATAGCCGCGCTTCTTTGCCATGACGCCCGCGACGATCATGCAGCCGAGACCCCAGAGGATGCCGGGGATGTAGCCTGCCATGAACAGAGCCGCGATGGAGACGGAGCCTGCGACGGTGGAGTAGACGATCATGATGTTGCTGGGCGGGATCATCATACCGGTCGGGCCGGAGGCGATGTTGCAGACCGCTATGTATTCATCGGAGTAACCCTCTTCCTTTTCCATGGGTCCGAGGATGCCGCCCATTGCGACAGCCGCGGCAACGCCGGAGCCGGACATTGCGCCGAAGAGCATATTAGCGACGATGTTGGTCTGTGCCAGTGCGCCGGGCAGACGGTGCGCAACGAGCTTTGCGCAGCCGACAAGACGGCGGGCGATACCGCCGGTGTTCATGATGTTGCCGGCGAGCACGAAGAAAGGTATTGCCAGCAGCGAGAAAGAGTTGACGCTCTGGAACATCTTCTGTGCGGAGACGGTGAGGAAGCCCTGATTCGGCATGATGATGTACAGGGCCGCGGCGCTGCCGAGACCGATGCTCAGGCCGATCGGGAAACCGAAAGCGAGAGTAACGAAGATAAGGGCGATCATTACGATGCCCGCAATGGCTGTAACTGTCATTTCTGTCTACCTCCTGTCATGCGGTACCGGAGAGCTCATCGCCGTGGGTACGGGTGCCATGGTTATAGTTGTTGATGGCACGTGCGCAGTTATAGACCGCGTAGTACAGGGTGATGACGCCGGTAAAGGGAACGGAGGCGTACAGAATCGCCTTGGAAACGTGCAGGGACGGGTCGACCTGGACAGCCTGCTTTGCGGTGTAGAGCCAGCCGCCCCACACGCAGATAAGAAGAATGAATACGAACAGGAAAATGTTGGTGATGACCTCGACGATCATGTACATTTTCGGGGAGAATCTGTCTTTCAATATATCAATGGCGAGGTGCTCACGGCTGCCG
>ULVQ01055550.1_pt1 | contig 10759 bp, 10 predicted proteins | sample 1959591 | NCBI WGS metagenome assembly ULVQ01 (sample SAMEA4835790, study PRJEB28245) | human gut metagenome | biome: gut microbiome; material: fecal sample | place: Denmark | collected 2008
ATTATGTAGGTATCGGTTTCGATGAAAGGAAAAATAAAATGAGTTTTATGAATTTTGAAGCGTTGTCTAATGTGATTGATTTTAACGTGAATAGTATTTACGATGTGTTTGTGTATTTTGTTGATAATGCATCCGATTGTTTAATCGAAACTCGGTTTGTTGATTGCATTGACGCATATGGGTTTAGGGACGTACTTGACGATGGCGTGTTTTACGTTCCGGGTACAATATGCTTAGGTTATCGAATTAATCGGTGATTATATACAGATGCTAAATGATGCTAACGCATTGGCTAATACACCTTTGCTGGAAAGGGATTGACTATGTATTGTAAGCGTAATACTTGTGAATTCGTTAAGGGTTGTAGGGTGCGTGGTGAACAGCGCGTTAGGGACGTTGTTATTAGTGCGAAGTGGTTTAAATGTGATTCGTATGTGTCGGGTTATGTGTTTGCGTATTGTCGTGATATTGTTGATTTGATGCGGCGGGGATTGTGGACGGGGTGAGATAAATGGCCTATTAGCTCAGTGGTTAGAGCGGCATTCTTATAAAATGTGCGTGCCGAGTTCAATTCTCGGATAGGCTACGCGATTGTGGTATATTTGGTCATGGCATGTCGTTCGATGTGTCATGACCTTTTTTTATTTGTGAGGTGGTTTGATGGATATTAGTTCGATTGTAACCGTTGTCGGAAGTGTAGGTTTTCCGATTGTCGCGTGTTGCGGTATGGCGTGGTTTATCGCCACGACGTTCAGTGATTTTAATGATTTGATGACAAAGAATAATGTTCTGACGGAAGAACTTATTGCATTGCTCGAGAATAATAAGGGTGATAGTGATGATACGAATATGGCGTAGCGTGTTGGCGTGCGTATGCGCGTTGTCATTGTTTTTTGTGCCATCTGCAAGCGCGGACATGCGTGGGGTGGATGTGAGCAATTGGCAGTGTGATATTGATACGTACGCGCTTGACGCTGATTTCGTTGTGGCGGGGACCACATGGGGTATCGGCGGTTTCAATAACATGTGTCTGATTAATGGTGTGAATCAGGCAGCGAACTATCAGCTCGGGCGTGCAGTGGATAGTGGCAAAAGTATCGGCGTATATCATTACGCGATGGGGCGTGACGCGAACGCGGAAGCTGATTTTTTCGTTGACAACGTGCGTGGATACGTTGGTAACGCGGTGCTTGTTTTGGACTGGGAGGCTCAGGATAATTTGCAGTTTGGTAATGGCGCGTGGATTGAAACGTGGGTTCGCCACGTGCATGATCGCACGCAGGTGTGGCCGATTGTGTATGTTCAGGCGTCAGCGCTGGGGCAGCTTACTTCGTTCGTGCGTGAGCATTGTGGTGTGTGGGTCGCTCAGTATGCGTCAATGGCTGTCACCGGTTATCAGGAAAGACCATGGCTGTATGGTGCGTATGGTGAAGTCATGCGTCAGTACACGTCGAACGGATATGTGCCGGGGTATGCCGGACGATTGGACTTGAATTATTTTCGGGGCGAACGATGGCAGTGGGATGCATACGCGCATGGCGACGGTGCGAATGTGTCCGCGCCGGAAACGAACACCGGTAGTAATGTCGCGCAGTCTGCTTGCGTGGTGGTTGCGTCGGGGGACACGTTGTCGGGCATTGCCGTGCGCACCGGATTGTTGCCGTGGCAGTCGTGGTACGGGTATGGGTCGGGCGATCCGGCTGTGATTTATCCGGGCGAAACCGTGTGTTATGGCGGTGGCGTAGTTGCACAACCGGATACGGCGCGTACGCATACGGTTGTGTCCGGTGAGTCTTTGTGGTCGATTTTCGGCGGTGATTGGGCACGTGTCGCGTCGCTTAACGGTTTGTCTAATCCGAGTTTGATTTATCCGGGGCAGATTTTGTGTTATTGAGAATCAATGTTAATAATCGGCGTGTCGCTTTTTGCGCGCGCCGATTTTTGTGCTATAAATATTTATGTCGCCAAAATGGTTGACAGAAAATAAAACAGAAAATAAAACAGATACAAAGGATAACAAACATGCGAAAGATTCGTAAGGTAATCGCCGACAGCACCATAAACTATTATGACAGGGACGGTGTGAAACAGACATTCCACACTAACGGAAACGTTCGCACCGTTGAAATGGCCGTCAAAGTGCTTATGGACGTCGGTATCGTCAATGTCTTGGTTGACGACATCATCGTAAACAAGAACACGTATGTCATGGACGTTGATACGTTCATTGAGCACGCGGAACGTGTCGCAGCTGACGTAACCAGCCCCGATAACGACAACGATAACGACAACGATAACGAATTCTGAAAGGAACTGAAATGAACGAGGAAAACGAACAGATGAACGACACTATCGTGAATGAAACCGCACAGGACACCGCTGACAACTATCGTTACATTTGCACGATGGACGACAGCACGTTCGAGGGAAAACGCGCCATCGTCAACGCACGCAACAGCGCATTGTCGCTGAACGCGCGCGGCGCGGAACCATTGACGGTCGTCGGCGCTTACATTGCGCCGGGTATCCGTTCTCAGACGGGTCAGAAATGCGCAAACGTCTATCTTTTCGGAAAAGACGGTAAGACGTATTTCAGTCAGTCACAGGGGATTTACCGCAGCGTGTTGGATATCTACGATATGTTCCCCGATTTCAACGCGCCGGACGGCATCACCGTTGCAGTCAAGCAGACCTCGTTGAGCGGTGGTCGTTCCACGAAATCGCTTGAAATCAAGTAGTTCGGAATGAAACAAAAAGTGCCATACATGCTATGGCACTTTTTTTTTATAAGGTGGTAAACATGCCTAGAGCGCATAAACAAGCGGACGTTTTGACAGCGAAGCGCAAGCGCGTACGTCGTACGATAAACAGCCTGAAAAAAAGCATTACCGACATCATGCCCGAAAGCGAAGCGAACGCGCGACGTGCTTACATTCAGCGGCTTGAAACGCAGTTGAAGAACACGTATGTTGGTCGTGTCCGTAATAGCGGCATGCGGAATGAACTGTATCAGCGTGCGAACGAAACCGCCGATAAACTCGTGCAACAGGTGGGCGAGGTGCGAGGTGGAAAAGGGCGGGCGAGGGAGCGTGCGCGTTCGTTCAATATTTTCCGTGAGGAAATGCGCATGGCGTCCAAAGGAATGCCGAGCGCGTTGGGAGAGCTTGGCCAGGAAAAAGTCAAGGTGTTTTGGCGATACACACAAAACATATGGCAGAAATCGAACGTTCCGCCGAACAAACGGCTAGAAGCCATCATGAAAGCATATGACGCTGAGTCGCTTAGCGAACTTTTTGATACTATCATGCAACGAAACGAAAAGGTGTTGGAGTACGCCAAAAATATGAAAATGCACACAGGCGAATTGGAGGATTACACGGACGTTGACGGTGGTAGTCCGATTTGGCTTATTGCGGTCTCACCTGATATAGTACGATGATAAAGCGCAAGAAATTTAAGATTGCGGCGATATTCGACACCGAAACAACGAATATTGGCGAAGATGCCGAAACACGCGCATACCCGATATTATACATTTTCAACGATTTGCGTGCTACGCCACTGGAATCGTACACTACCGACACGGACGATGTACGGTTTTACCGGCACACGTCCGAAGCGTTGACATACATTGGCGATCTTATCGACTATGGGTGCACGCACGATTATATCCCGATAATCGCGGCCTATAACCTCATGTTCGACATGCAAACTCTCATGTTGGAATTGGCACAGTCGTACGCGATTGAGGTCAATGCGCAGACCGCTACAAGCGTGTATACGCTCGATTTGCGCGTAGGCGATAATGTGGTGTGCCGTTTTTGGGATACGTTTTATCTCGAAATGGGCGGGCTGCGCGCGATGGGCGAAACATGTGGATTGCCGAAAGCGGTGGGCGATTGGGATTACTCACTTGTGCGTACGCCTGAAACACCGTTGACGGAAGAAGAAAAATTTTACGCGCGCCGCGATGTGCAAGTGATACCCCAATACTTGCAATGGCTGCTACGCGCTAATCATTGGCTTACGTCTGACATGCTGGGGTGCCGCGTGCTTACCAAGACGTCGCTTGTGCGGCAGATGGCGCGGCGTGAGATTGGCGGGCGGCGCGTCACGTTGCAAGGTGGTAAGAAAATCACATTGCAACACGCTTTCGAGACGACGTGCGAACAGGAATTTCCGAAGGCTTATGAATCGTATGCGCTTCGTAAGGCGTGTTTCCGTGGCGGATTGACGTTTACGAGTGCTAAAACCGCTAGTGTTGTCGTGGATAACGTCGCGTCCTTAGATGTCACATCAATGCATCATGCTTTCATTAATGGCCGACGTTTGCCGGTGAAATTTGCAGTAGCGCCTACGGATATTTTGCAAATCGCATGCGAACGCATTGTTAATACGTCGCTTGAAGATGTGTTGACGAATTATGATGATCCGTTTCTTACAGGATTGCATGCGGCTGTGAGATTCGTTAATCTCAGATTACGTGAAAACACATGTTTCGACGCGTGGGGGATTGCAATATGCCCACGTTCCAAGTTTGTGAAAACGTTGCAAGCGGATACCGATTACAGCAACAACGAACGTGCGAAAACACAGGAAAACAGCGTTAGGGCGCACGGTTACGTTGACAGCGCCGTTAATCCAACGTACGCTTTCGGCAAATTGTATCGCGCGGACGAATGCATATTACATGTCAATGAAATTGAATTGTGGAACGTGGCGCAAGTGTACGAGTTTGACGAAATGCATGTATTATACGGTGAAGCAACCACTAAGACGATTGTTCCGCCCGATTACGTAACCCTACAATCTAACATGCTTTTCGCACGGAAAACCGACGTGAAAACCCTTATTAAGGGGTATACCGAGGGCGTGCCATACGCGGGGGATATGCCTGAATCGATACCGGAGGGTATCGCGCACGACGCGAAGACAGGCGATTTGAGTATGAAATTTCTGCAATCTTATTACGGATCTACGGTTAAGGGGCAATTTAATGGCATATACGGCACACAGGCACAGGACGTTATGAAAGCGGATTATCGCGTGACGGAAACCGGCGAACTTGAAGTCGATAAAACCACGGTATGCACTCCCGATAATTTTGCGAAAAAACGCCCGAAAACACCACGCGTCCTATACACGTACGGAATGCGAATCGTAGCGGGCAGCAGAATGCACCTATTGATAGCTATGATGCTGATATACCGTTATTTCGGCGCACGCGTAGCGGTCACGGGCGGCGATACCGATAGCCTGAAAATCAGTTGCGATGACGATGTGAGCGACGCGGAATTGCTGGACGCGCTCGAACCGCTGCATAACGCAATCGATAACGCGATCAACCGCACCATGCGACGCGTCCGAAACACCGCGCCCGACATGGCGTCAACGCTAGACCATATCGGAAAATTCGAGGTTGAGGACTGTGGCGGTGTCACGCGTTATGCCGAACACATGGAATTGTGGAATAAAGCACGCGTCAGTTTGGACAAAAACGGGCGCGTACATGTCACTTGCGCCGGACTTCCGCGACCGGACGGTGTGTACACCATTGAAGATTTTATAGCCGATGTCATGCATGCGGGGCACGGTTTCCGCGAAACCGTGCAAATGTCGCTCGGTTATGATGTATTGGTAGATTATGAGATTTGTCATACATTGCAACGCAATCGACCGCATGTGTGGGACAGGTACGTCGGCACCGTCACCGATTATCGGGGCGCGACATATCATGTTGACGTGCCGGAAGCGATAGCATTGTATCCGTCTGGCAGATGGCTAGGCGAATCGGATAAACAAGCTAACGGTGAGAATCTAACATATATCCGAAACACGTATAATAGGAATGTGGAAACAATGCCCCGCGAACTTATTATGCGGGATGGTAAACCTATGATTGTGAGTATTGATGGCGAAGTATTATTATGACCGACTTAAGACGCTGATATTACCACGAAACGCAGATGTGAACATGATTATCGGCGCGCGTGGCCTAGGTAAGACTTACGGTGTACGAAAATACATGATAGAGGATTACTTAAAAAACGGGTACTGTTTCGTTGAAGTGACACGCTTTCGTGAAGAAAACAACGACGTCGCGGCGAACTATTTCAGCCGTATTGTACAAGATGATATTTTCCCTGAGCATGAATTTCGGACAACCAATAAAATAGCCGAAATTCGTAGAAAGAAAACCGGCGAGAAAGAAAACGAATGGAAAACAATCGGATATTTTATACCTTTGTCGTTGCAGCAGCAGAAAAAGAAAAGCACGTACGTTAACGTACGCAATATTTGCATGGATGAAATCATCATAGATAACGATGACCGGTACCACACGTATCTGAAACACGAGTTCGAGCAATTGGCGAAACTTGTGGATACCGTCACACGCGAACGTGCCGACGATACGGAACTGCGCAAACCGAGAATATTTCTGCTCGGTAATGCTTGCGACGCGTTCAACCCGTATTTCCAACATTATGATGTGCCCCTGGAGCCCGAGTTCGGCTTGCAATGGCTGGGCGGGAAAACATGTCTGTTCGACTATGTACGGGATGACGCGTACGCCGAGCAGAAAACAAAGAATACAGTGTCGGGCCGCATGCTGAAGAACAACGATGACATGACCGCAAAAAACAGGTTCAAACGGTACGACACCGATTTTATCGAAAAACCGCACGGACATGCAAAACTTACGTATGTTTTCCGATGGCTGCGGCATGAATACGGTGTCTATGTCGATTTGCGTTGTGGATACGTCTTCGTATCCTCGAAATACGACGGTGGTACGCACGTCCCGTATTTCGCCATCACAAGGGACGATAACAAGCTGAACTATCTTACCGCGAACATGTCAAAGGATTTGATTAGAAGCCTCACATCATATTACGCGTTGGGTTATCTGCGCTATGATATGGTGGAAACGCAACACGCCATAAGCGAAATGCTCAGAAATTTTGGTGTAAAATAAACACGGCATACGCAAGGTGCCGTAACGAGGGCGATAAAAACATTATCATTGATAACCACGGTTGACTCCGCCAATGATATGGCCGTGAGGGAAAAGCGCGCCGTCCATCGTTGTGAATCATGTTGCAAGTATGCTATTCTTAAGTCGTGCCGGTTCGGTATTCGTTCACCGGCACGACTTTTTATATATATGAAAGGAAAAAATAATGGATGGCGAAACTTCCGAGGAAAGGGACACCGCCGAACGCGATGACCTCACCCCCGACGAATCGCATCGCGTAGGCGAATTCGATGACTTGCGCGACATGCTGCGTGACGTGCTGGACAAGGTGAGCGCGATCAGTGACCGCACGGACGCAATCAGTGAACGAATCGACGGCATATATGACAATTTCACCGATTCCGTTGCGCAAATGGTTGAAAACGGCGCGACCGTCAAGGAAAACGACGATGACGCGGCGGAAGCAATCGCGCAAGCGGCGGCGGAAGACTTGGAAAATCTTGACTACACGCTTTAATCGATTGGAGAAAATATTATGGCTGTAGACAATGCGACAATTTTGGATAAGGTGCGTACCAAGGGTACTGACGATTATCAGCAGCGTATCCCGAGCGCGACACAGACAGGCGTTGCGAACACCATGCGTTACTTGTTCGACCCGATGAACCGCCAATATTTGAACGACTGTGTTTGGAGCATGGTCAATCGTATCGGACTTACTGTAATGGCGCAAAACGCGCCGTTTGAAAACCCGTTGTCGATTTTTAAAAAAGAAAATCTGTATTGGGGTAGCACCGTGCAGGAAATCGCCGTCAAGTGGATTAAGGCACACGGTTACAAGGATGACGCGGAAGATTTGCTGAAAATGCACCGTCCCGAAACGGCGGTGTGGTTCTATGAAATGAACCGCAAAGATCAATACCCGATTTCATGGACGGATGATGAATTACGTCAGGCGTTCGTGGATGATTTCGGTTTGAATCGTTTCGTTGCGCAGATTATGGAAACGCCCCGTAATTCCGACAATTACGATGAAATGAATATCATGCTTGCGCTGATTCGTCATTACGAACAGAATCTTGGTTTCTACAAGGTGCATCTTGACGCGGTACCGAGCGACGAAACGACCGCTAAGACGTTGCTCAAGGCGTTGCGTGCGACCGCGGGACGTATGCAGTTTCCGTCAACGCAGTACAACGCGCTGAACGTGACCGATATTCCGGCGTATGCTAATCCTCAGCAAATGGTGCTGCTGATTGAACCGGAATATCTCGCGTCGCTCGACGTTGACGCGTTGTCGGCTGTGTTCCAGTTGGATAAGGCCGACGTGCCGTATCGTATCATTCAGGTACCAAGCCTTGGTATTCCGGGCGCGGTGGCGTTGCTTGTATCGACTGATTGGTATCAGGTTCGCGATACGCTGTACGGCACTACTCAGTTCTATAATCCGCAAACTGTTTCCAACACGTTGTATCTCAACCACTGGGGCATTTATGGCGTGTCGCCGTTTACGCCGTGCGCGTTGTTCACCACCGATACGGGCACTTCCATCAAGGTTGTGACTCAGACCGTGACCGAGTTCACGCTGGCCCCGACCACGGGAAACGTCAAGGCGGGCGACCTTATGCAGCTCACACCGAAGCTCATCGCCACCGTCGAGCCGACGGGCACCGCCGTTCAGGTTGCGCCGAACGCGGCGACGTACGAGGTTGCGGCGAACCATGCCGCAAGCGGCGATGAGTCGCACGGTGTGGCGTTCGACCTCAACGTCAATACGTTCGTGGATGACCAAGCGCGCTTGCATGTCCAGCGTGACGGGCTTGTGGCCGGTGATGTCATTACCGTGACGGGTACCGCCACGTATGTTAATCCGAACGGCGAGACTACGGAACATTCCGCAACATGCACGTTCACCGTCGAATAGTCTGAATCGACTGTGGTATAAATGAGTGGTGCTTCATGTGAAGCGTCACTCATTTTTCGTATATGAAAGGGTGCGATATATGGACTTTCCACATCTGCAAAATGCAACGGCGTTCCCCGATACGGATACACGCGTATACGATCAGTACCGCAACGTTTTCGATTATAATGTTTGGACGCCAAACACGGTAATCAAGTTATGTCGCGTGAATTGGTACGATGATTACCACGATGTCGTGAAATTCACCGATAACGCCGCAAGAAACGAATGGTTTGATAAACTGGACGGCGAAACCGTCAAGCTGACGACGAACATGTATATCGCACGCGCTGACGCGGACGGTATAAAATTGCCGGTGCCTTACATGACGGCGCAACAGTATAATTACATTGTCGTTGATTTTTCGCGTGACATTATCAATACGCCGTATCAGAAAACCGACGTGCAGACACGTTATCATTTTTTCATCACTTCCGTACGCGCGGAAGCGCCGAACACGACAACATGCACGCTTATGCGCGACGTATGGACGGACTATATCAACAGCACCACAATCAACGGAATGGTGCTGACACGCGGGCACGCGCCGTTAACGGAAACGACACCTCAAGAACTGTTGAAAAACCCGCGCGCGAATTGCCGTGATTTCACGCTTCCTGACGTTGACTATGGTAATGCCGCATCGAATATCAGGAAAAGCACGCCGTTTAATCTGCAAAACGGCACAAGATACATCTGTTTGGCCGCAACGTTTTCACCTGAACAATTGCAAGCCATGAGTAACATGCGCGGTACGAGCATCGCGGACACTGACCCGACATACAGTAATGCCGATGGCACGGTAACGAATTTCTCGTGGGGTGCCGGAAACATTTCCACGGCAAACGTCACCGGCGCGGGCATATCGTATAATTCCGTTGATAATCTTACTGCGAGCAACGTAAGCATGTATGCGCTCGAATCGTCCAAAATCTCGGGTGATTATTTCGACACGCTTTTTGCGTATTATCCACATATCATGTCACAGATTACAGCGGTTTTCGTAGCCACTGCAAACATGATGCGACTTGGTAACGCTATCAGTGTGAACGGCGTCGAATGGCATACAGTCAGCGGCACACGAGCGAAACTATCCGATATTGATTTGACTATCGACGATTTCGGATACGCTGCCGAGTACGCTCAAATAACACGACTGTATCTTGCACCCTACGCGCACTTGGAAATATCCGACAATATCGGAAATAAAACCCGTGTGGAAATAGCGGATTGCGGACGCCTCTCGGTGCAGACGGTCACATCTCTGAGTTATCCGATATTGCGACAAATCGCATGGCTTGACGGGATAGGCAGCGATGGCAATACGGCTATTAGCATTGACGGCATGAACGGGGCTAGGATTACCGCCGACGTGCCGAACGCGGACGTGCTCAAAACACTCATATCGCACGACATACCGACTTATGCGCTGCAACGTCGCGCGATCGACGCGCACCGCGCCGACGCATACAATCGCGAAATCGCGCAAGCACGCGAAAACGCCATTATATCGTACGAAAACGGCACGCGCTCGGCTAACGTATCACTTGCCAACACCGAGCGAAGCAACGCGAACAGCGTTGCTAACACGAATCTATCGAACGCGCTCAATTCCACCGTCACGGACAATTCCAACAAAGCATCCAACGAAATCTACAAAACCAATACGACACAACAGAATCTTTTACTTTCCGCGTCCAATAGCAAAATAGACGAGATGAACACGGCCACTCTCGATTTAACATCGAATCTCGTAAACACCGAAATCACAGCAAGCGCAATCGGCACCGTCACCGCCGCAATAGGCGCAATCGGCACGG
>ULVQ01057865.1_pt1 | contig 10690 bp, 7 predicted proteins | sample 1959591 | NCBI WGS metagenome assembly ULVQ01 (sample SAMEA4835790, study PRJEB28245) | human gut metagenome | biome: gut microbiome; material: fecal sample | place: Denmark | collected 2008
CGCGCTGCGGCCTGCCCAACGAGACCTGGGACGCCGAAAACGGCTGGAGCTGTCGGGGCTGGTGGTTCGACGGCATGTACACGGGCGGGCATTCCGGCTATCTGGTCGGACAGACGCTTTATTATATCCTAAAGGCCTATCGGCTCGAAGCTGCCCGCGGCATCGACCACCCCGACTGGCTCGCCTTTGTGCAGGGCGTGGTGCCACGGCTGGCGGCGGCACGCAACGGCGACGGCGAGTACCCGTTTACCCTGTCGGAGCAAACGGGCGCAGGGTTGGAATACGATTCCCTGGGCAGCGCCTGGTGCTTGGCCGCTGAGGCTGCGCTGATGCAGCTGACGGGCGACACCGCCGACCTGCCCGCCATGGAGCGCAGCGAGGTACACTACTATGACGCCTTTATCCGTCGTGCTGAGTGTTACGGCGGCCCGCCGGATACCAGCAAAGCCGTGGACAGCGAGGGTGTGCTGGCCTACATCCGCGTCGCGCGGCTGCTGCACGAGTTGACGGGCAAGGCCGTCTATCTCGACCACCTGCGGGACGCACTGTGCTATGAGTACAGCTTTAAATTCTGCTACAATGTGCCCGTACAGGTCCCGCCGCTGTCCCGCCTCGGCTGGTCGAGCTGCGGCGGCAGCATCACTTCGGTGGCCAACCCGCACATTCACCCCATGTCCTGCACAGTTGCCGACGAGATGTTCTACTATCTGCGCCGCCGCCCCGATGCCTATATTGAATCCCGTTTAAAGGATACGGTGGGCTGGTCGCTGCAGACCTTCAACACCTTTGACCGCGAGTACGACTACGGCCGCGCGGGCTGGATGTCCGAGCGGTTCTGCCACTGCGAGGGCCTGCTGGTGCAGACCTACCCCGACGGCAGTCTTGCCAGCACATGGTTTGCGCTGATGCCCTGGGCCTGCGGCAGCGTGCTGGAAGGCGTGTGCGGCGCGTGGTGGGACTATAAAGGCAATACCCCATAATTCTAAGTGCCGATACGGCGAGCGAGGTGCGGCAGATGCTAAGCCAAAAGCGCAGATAATACTGGATGCTGCAAAGGTGAGCGCCGCCAGTGGCGGAAACAGCGAACCGAAGCAGGGGCAGCGGTCGCAGAGTGCGAGGGGCTTTTGCCCCCGAAGCACGATGCGGGTACCGCAACCCGACATTATCGAGCATTTTGGCAACGCAGGTGCCGTGCCGCAGCCGCCGAAGCGGTGCTTAAGCCGCTAGGCGGGAATTGTGCGGTGTTGCCTTAGAGAACGCACGGACGAAAAATATTCCGGAAATTCATGTACAAATGATGGCGAACGGCAACCGAACAACAGACAGCACAAAAGCACCCCCTGCACCAAAAGCACAATGCTTTCCGGTGCAGGGGGTGTTGTGGTTCAGTTCAGCCGGTCAGCCAAAACCATCAATCTTCGATCGTGATTTTGGTGATGACAGGCATCTGTTTGGGCTTGTTCCAGGTTTCAGGGCCGTAAGTGGGCTGGTTGGCAATGGCGTCCAGCACATCAAAACCGCTCTCCATTTCGCCAAAGGCGGCGTAACGGCCGTCCAGCTTGGCAGCATCCTTGTGAACAACAAAGAACTGCGTGCCGGCGGTATCAAAGTCATCATCGCGCGCCATAGAAAGGGCACCGCGGATATGCTTGAGCGGGTTGTTGACGCCATTTTCCGTAAACTCGCCCTTAATATGCCAATCACTGTCCGTCATGATGTCATTGTCCGGCGAACCGCCCTGAATGACATAATCCTTAACGATGCGGCACCAACACAAACCATCATAAAAACCGCTGCGTGCAGTTTTCACAAAGTTTGCCACGGTGAGGGGGGCATATTCCGGGTACAGCGTAAAAACCATAGTACCAAAGTCCCTGGTTTCAATCGTGCAGCGCATTAGCCGACCTTCACATCCTTGAAGAACAGGTTGCCGGAAGCAGTCATGTAGAAACCGCTGATGTTGTCATGCATCAGGTAGTTGTTGGACTTGTAGTACAGGGGCAGAACAGCGTAATCGTTGGAAACGATAGCGTCAGCCTGCAGGGTCAGCTCAGCAGCCTTGGCCGGATCGTTCTCAGCCTTGACCTGATCAACCAGAGCGTCATAATCGGCGTTGGAATAGAACAGGTTGTTGGAAGAATCGCCGGTCTTGCACAGGGGCAGGAAGCTCATGGGGTTCACGTAGTCAGCGCTCCAGCCCATGGCAGCAACCTGATAGTTGCCTTTCTGAACGTCGTCATAGAAGATGCTCCACTCGTTGGAGGAAACTTCAACATTGATGTTCAGGTTGTTCTTCAGCATTTCAGCCATAGCTTCAACGACCTTCTTGACGGTGTCGTTGTCGTAGTAGCTCAGGGTCAGAGTGGGGAAGCCTTCGCCGTTGGGGTAGCCAGCCTCTGCCAAGGCAGCCTGGGCGCCCTCAACGTCAGCGGTAGCGGACAGGCCAAAGCTTTCGCGGCCTTCGGTGATATCCTTGCCATCAACAGAGTAGCCGGGGGCCAGGAAGCTGTAAGCGGGCTGTGCATCGACCTGCACAACGTTGTCGATGATGGACTGACGGTCGATGGCCAGGCAGATTGCCTTGCGGACCAGAACGTTGTTCACAGGCTCGGCAGAGCAGTTGAAGTCATAGTAAACAGTGCCGTAGCTGGGGCTGGTCTGCACACCGGCATTCTCGGCCTTCAGACGGGCAAAGTCAGAGGAAGGAATGCTGGCAACGCCGTCAACCTCGCCGGACTCGTAAGCGGTCAGAGCAGTTGCCTGATCCAGAACGTAGCGGAAGGTGACCTTCTGCAGGGAGACATTCTCAGCATCCCAGTAGTTCTCGTTCTTTTCCAGAATGACGTTTTCGTTCATGCTCATGCTGGCGATCTTGAAGGGGCCGTTGCAGATATAGGTATCTGCTTCGGTGGACCACTTGTCGCCGTTGGCTTCAACGGTGGCTTTCTGAACAGGGGAGAAGGTCCACATGCTCAGGATGTCGATGAAATAGGAGGTGGGCTGGATCAGGGTGATCTCCAGGGTCTTGTCGTCCAGAGCCTTCACGCCCAGGTCGTCAGCGGTGGCTGTGCCGTCGTAATACTCCTGAGCATTCTTGATGTAATCGGTAGCCATGCTGACGTACTGTGCGGCGGTGGCCGGGGTCAGAACGCGCTGAATGGTGTAAACGTAATCTTCAGCGGTCAGGTCGCTGCCATCGCTCCACTTCAGGCCGTCGCGCAGGTGGAAGGTGTAGGTCAGGCCGTCGTCGCTGATATCCCAGCTTTCAGCGTTGCCGGGAACCAGGGTGCCGGTGCTGTCATAGGTAACAAGGCCTTCGAAGCAGTTGATCAGAACATACTGTGCGAAGGAGTTGTTGGTCACGCTCGGATCCAGGCCGTCGGGAATGTTGCTCAGAACAAAGGTCAGTTCCTGGGCGGCATCACCGGTAGACTCGGAGGAAGCGGTGGTGGAAGTTGCTTCGCTGCTGGCAGCAGAAGAAACATCGGAGATGTTCTGGGGCTCATTGGAAGCGCCGCAGGCGCTGAGCAAGGAGACCGCCAGCGTGCCGGCAAGAGCGGCACTGATGACTTTCTTTTTCATGTGTATCCCCCTCGAAAAGAAAATAATGTATGTTTGCCGTTCCTTTGCACCGGCAGGGCGCAGCAAACCGGGCAGGGGAGCCAAAACGGAACAGCACCACCGTGTTGCATATCCCGCTTTGGCCGCCGGTACCCGTTTGCGGCAGGCTGCCGGAACAAGAAGCGGAGAAACCAAAATAAAAAGGCTTAATACAGGTGGCAGGCCACAAAATGGCCGGGTGCGGCTTCCTTCATGGCCGGGGTCTGCTCGCTGCAAATGGGCTTTGCATAGGGGCAGCGGCCACAGAACCGGCAGCCGGGTTTCGGGTTGACCGGGCTGGGCAGATCGCCCTCCACACCGGCGCTCGCATGGGCGCGGGCCAGCTTGGGGTCCGCGATGGGAATGCAGCTCAGCAAGCCCTTGGTGTAGGGGTGCAGCGGGTTTTTGTAGATCTCTTCGGAATCGCTGCTTTCCACCAGCTGGCCCAGGTACATCACGCCGATATCATCCGAAACGTAACGCACCATCGAAAGGTCGTGGGCGATAAACAGGTAAGAGGTACCTTCGGCCTGCTGGTAGTCACGCAGCAGGTTGACGACCTGCGCCTGAATGGAAACGTCCAGTGCGGAGATGGGCTCATCACAGATGACCAGCGCGGGGTTCAGCACCAGGGCGCGGGCAATGCCGACGCGCTGGCGCTGGCCGCCGGAAAACTCGTGGGCATACCGTCCGGCGTGTTCTGCCGTCAGGCCAACGCGGTTCAGCATGGCAAAGACTTTTTCGTCAACTTCCTGCTTGCTTTTGCAAACATGGTGGGCTTTCAGCGGCTCGGCAATGATATCGCGCACCGTCATGCGGGCGTTCAGCGAAGCATACGGATCCTGGAAGATCATCTGCATGTTGCGGCGCACCGGCTGCATCTGGCGGGGCTTGAGGTGGGCGATATCCTGCCCGTTGAAGATGATCTTGCCCTGCGAAGGCTCATAAATGCGGATGATGGTGCGTGCGCAGCTGCTTTTGCCGCAGCCAGACTCGCCAACCAGGCCAAAGGTGCGGCCGCGGCGCAGCGTAAAGTTGACATCATCTACTGCATGAACTTCCGCGTGCGGGCCGACAGAAAAGAATTTTGTCAGGTGCTCTACCTGAAGAATGGGCTGTTCCATTAGTGTGCCTTCCTTTCGGCTTCTGCCAGTTTTTCATGCAGAGGATTGCCCTCGGCTGGGGCATCCGGCTGCAGCAGCCAGCAGCGTGCCTGACGGCTGCCAACCTGGACAAACGGCGGGCACTCGGCTGCGCAGATGTTGCGCGCAAACTGGCAGCGGGAAGCAAACGGGCAGCCCTTGGGGGGCTTGGTCATATCCGGCGGGCTGCCGGGGATGGACTGCAAGCGCTCGCTCTTATCCTTGGTCAGGCCGGGGATGGAGGCCAGCAGGCCCATGGTGTAGGGGTGCAGCGGGTTTTCAAACAGATCGTTGATCTCCGCTTCCTCCATCACAAGGCCGCCGTACAGAACAACAACGCGGTCGCACAGCTCAGCCACAACGCCCAGGTCATGGGTGATAAAGATGATGCTGGTGCCGTATTCCTCCTGCAGGGAGCGCATCTGTTTCAAAATCTGGTGCTGGATGGTCACATCCAGGGCGGTGGTGGGCTCGTCCGCAATCAGCAGGTCGGGGTGGTTGGCCAGCGCCATGGCGATCATGACGCGCTGGCGCATACCGCCGGAAAATTCATGCGGGTAGGATTTCAGCCGCTTTTCGGCTTCGGGAATACGTACTTCGCGGAACAGCTCCAGCGTGGCAGCCTGCAGCTCGTCGCGCTTCATCTCCGGGTGGTGTACATGGATCATTTCGGCAACCTGTTTGCCAACGGGAATCAGCGGATTCAGGCTGGACATGGGGTCCTGAAACACCATGGCAATCTTCTGGCCGCGGATTTCGCGCATCTGCTTATCGCTGACTTTGGTCAGGTCGGTGCCTTCAAATTCAATTTTGCCGTTTTTAATGCGGGCAGTATCGGCCAGCAGGCGCAGGATGGACATGGAAGTAACGCTTTTGCCGCTGCCGGATTCACCAACGATACCAAGGATCTCGCCCTTATGCACTTCAAAGCTGACGCCGCGCACAGCCTGCACTTCGCCGGAGGAAGTCATAAAGGAGGTTTTCAGATCCTCTACCTTCAAAATCGTCTCGCTCATTTTGCTCTCCTTACTTCTTCAGCTTCGGGTCCAGTGCATCACGCAAACCATCACCGACAAAGTTAAAGGCAAACATGATCACACAAATCATCAAAGCAGGGATCAACAGCTCGTGCGGGCTGGTGCGCAGGTTGGCAGATGCATCGTTGCACATGGTGCCAAGGCTGGCCAGCGGGGGCTGCAGGCCGATGCCCAAATACCCCAGAAAAGCCTCCATAAAGATGGCAGAGGGGATGAGCATGGTAATGGTAACAAGGATGGAGCCGAGCGCGTTGGGAATCAGGTGGTCAAACAGAATCGTTGTGGCAGAGGAACCAATGGTCTTGGCGGCAAGAACGAATTCCTGCTGCTTCAGGCTCAGGATCTGGCCGCGCACAACACGGGCCATATCCACCCAGTACACGCTGCCCAAGGCAACAATGATGCTCTGGATACCGGCACCCAGTACCTGCATGATCAGGATAACATACAGCGTCAGGGGAATGGTGGAGATAATATCCACAATACGCATCATGATCATATCCACGGTGCCGCCCAGGTAACCGGAAATACCGCCGTACAGAATGCCGATGATGAGGTTGACGAACGCAGCCATCAAGGCAACCAGCATGGAAATGCGGGTGCCGTACATCAGGCGGGTCAGCACATCGCGGCCCAGGGCGTCAGTGCCAAGGATGTAGGATTTGTTCCACATCGTCTTGGACGGGTAGATGCTGCCGGTGGCTTCATCGGCAATGACATAGGGGCTGCCGCCGTAATACAGGGCAACCTCGGTGCCGTCGGCATCAAAGATGGTCATGGATTTATCGGATTCATCGCGCACCTTGCGCAACTGGCCGCTCAGTTTGCCGTCCGGGGTAACGGAGATGACTTTCAGGGCGGTGGTAATGTACAGGTAGTCGCCGTTGGGGATCCGGTAAACCTTCATGACCGGCGGAACGTTGACAACTTCCAGATTCTGCACGGAGTAATCATACGGGGTAAACAGGGGGCCGACCAATGCAAAAAGCATCAGGGCGATAATAATCACAAAACCGGCGATGGCCGTCGGCTTGCGGCGGAAACGGAACCAGACGTCACCTGCAAAAGTGCGGCTTTTGGACCAGATTTTTTCACGGTCGCTGTTATCGGTAGCAAGCGGTTCCCACTTGTTCTGTGCGGTTAAATCTGCCATAAGTGTTTTCACCTTTCCTCAACATTACGCGTCAAACTTGATTCTGGGGTCGATCAGGCAGTAGAAAATATCGACCAAAAGCACCATTGCCATCAGGAACGCAGCAAAGAAAATGGTAACGCCCATGATGGTGGTGTAGTCGCGCTGGGTCACGCTGTTTACAAAGTAATAGCCAATGCCGGGAATGGCGAAGATCTTTTCTACAACAAAGCTGCCGGTCAAAAGGCCAGCCACCGTGGGGCCAAGCACCGTAATGACGGGGATCAGCGCATTGCGCAGGGCATGCTTGGTAACAACGGCGAACTCGGTCAGGCCCTTGGCGCGGGCGGTGCGGATGTAATCCTGGCCCATAACTTCCAGCAGGCTGGAGCGCATCAGGCGGGCCAGGTAGCTGACGGAATAGCCGCCCATGGCGATGACGGGCAAGATGTAGCTCTTCCAGCTGTCCAGGCCGAAGGTAGGCAGTACGTTCAGCTTAAAGGAGAATACATAGATCAGCACGGAGGCGATCACGAAAGACGGAATGGTAACGCCGATGGTGGCAATGGCCATCAGCAGCATATCCTGCCATTTGCCGTTTTTCAGCGCCGCTAATATGCCCATGGGGATGGAGGTAAGCAGCACAAACACCAGGGTGACAAGGCCCAGCTTGGCGGATACCGGCGCACCGGTGGCAATAAAATCGTTGACGGTTTTGCCGGTATATTTATAGGAAGGGCCGAAATCGCCATGCAGCAGGCTGCCCAGATATTTGACAAACTGCACCGGCATGGGCTGGTCCAGGCCGTACTTGGCTTCCATGGCCTGGGTAACCTCTTCCGGCACGCCCTTGGTGTTGGTGAACGGGCCACCGGGAATAGAGTGCATCAGGGTGAAGGTGATCAGAATGATCATGAACATGGCAATGATCATGGTTCCGATGCGCTTCAGGATAAATTTAACCATTACATTTTCCTTCTTTCGTGTGCACGGCCGCCGCACAGGGAATGGCGCCCCGACGGCTGCTCTGTGGCCATAGTGTGCACATGCGTTGTTCCTGGCGGCGGTACAGACTGACAATCCAGCCGCCTTATAATTATCTTATTATATAGCGGCAGCTTGCGGTTGTCATCAATTTTTATTCATATTTTTTTTACCTTTATAAAAATATCCGATTCACATACAAAACAAACAGCGACGGTGAAAAAATGTGTAGAATAAGACCATGGATTATGAGGGAAAAAGCGATAAACAAAGCAAATGTGTCCTTGTAGCGAGAACAAAAAAAGAGAAAATATGGGAATGAATGCAGTATTGCCGACCCGGAAAGTTGGAAATTCCAGCGGGGCGAGCTCTGTATGGGTGGTTTAACGGCTTAAGGCAACACCGCACAATTCCCGCCTAGCGGCTTAAGCACCGCTTCGGCGGCTGCGGCACGGCATCTGCGTTGCCAAAATGCTCGATAAGACATCCAGTATTATCTGCGCTTTTGGCTTAGCATCTGCCGCACCTCGCTCGCCGTATCGGCACTTAGAATTATGCGGTATTGCCTTAACACTCTAGTGAATCGCTGTGATGGTTGAAACAAAGCGCAATGCTCTGCCGCTGGAACGTGGGAAAGCGCTTCCGGCGCAAAATCATGGGATCACTGCGGAATGGCAGGGAACAAGCAGCGTACAAGGGGATGTGGTGGACTGTTTATCTGCGAAAAAAGGAAAAGTGAGACGAATGGAGGCGGACGGAGAACATACATAAGCCCAAAGAGACGCCCAACTCATCAAGTGAAACACGGCACGGAAAAGCATAACGGCCACAGCGAGATGCCCGAACCACAGACCGAAACGCAAAAAGGCAGTGGAAACGCAGCAAAATAGCAGAGGTGAGGAACAACAGAGCAAAATATCTGTCCTCGAATGGAATACACAAAATACAGGGAGTGGAAACGGCGTATGCAAGCCCGCCAAAACTGTATATATAACGCAAAAACTCGAATATATATACAGTTTAACGGTAAAGACTCCTCCGATGATAAAAGCGTAAAAATCGGCTATCCATGGCACAGGAAGCCAGGATGGCGGCAGGCGCTGCAAAGTCAAACGGTGCAGAATCTTTCCCAATATGTCCTCTATTCAAAAACATTTTTGCTCTGCATCCCCGATTCCCGCACCTGTTCGGGGGGAGTTTTGGTATTTCCGTATCAGATAGAAAACAGCAGGCCTGTGCTGCGGCAGTACAGATTTGCGGGGCGTTCTGCTTTCCCTATACCGCAGGGGGGCTGCATATTGCAGAAAAATTACCGTTTCCCCGGTGCAGAATGGATGGCATATTCATTTATAGTGTGATAGAACGATTTCATTGAGTTAGTCAATGCTAATTCGAAAGCAAAGAGCAGCACCGCGAAAGAATGGCTGCCGGAAACCATGCCGTAACCCACGGTCCACAGCAGAATGTTAAACACCGTCACAAAAGCGCTGGCATGAAGTGCAACGGTTATAAAGTTATAAGCAGCCTGAAGGCATTGCCGCACATGGTGCAGGGAGGGTTTTTAAGCGATTTAAGGAGATTTAGGGCAATCCCGCATAATTCTAAGTGCCGATACGGCGAGCGAGGTGCGGCAGCTGCTAGGCCAAAAACGCAGATAATACTGGATGCTGCAAAGGTGAGCGCCGCCAGTGGCGGAAACAGCGAACCGAAGCAGGGGCAGCGGTCGCAGAGTGCGAGGGGCTTTTGCCCCCGAAGCACGATGCGGGTACCGCAACCCGACATTATCGAGCATTTTGGCAACGCAGATGCCGTGCCGCAGCCGCCGGAGCGGTGCTTAAGCCGTCAGGCGGGAATTGTGCGGTGTTGCCTTAGAGATAGGAATGGGGCGATTGGCAGAATGTTTGAGCCAGACGCTTAATTTCGCTAAAGCCCGGTTTAGCGAAATATAGAGGAGAGATAGAACCATCATCTTTATCGCACGAATTGCACTACGTATCAGAGATCATGCAGCGCTCACCTGTCGGTTCCCGTTTTGCCGTATCATTCTGCTGCTTTAACAAGAACGAAAATCTTTACGGCGGCAAAGAAATGCTGTATACTAAGGTGTAAAGACACCTTGGAGAAAATACTGTGGACAGGGAGAAAATGCTATGAATGACGAAAAAATCACCCTTGATCTTGTGATTGATGTGCAGAAAGATTTTATTACCGGGGCACTGGCCAACACACAGGCGCAGGCCAATGTGGCGCACCTGGCAGAGACCGCGCGGGCACACGCGCAGGCCGGGCACTGGATGTTCTTTACCCGTGATACCCACCAGGACAACTACCTGACCACGCGGGAGGGCCGCAGCCTGCCGATCGAGCACTGCATTGAGGGTGAGGATGGCTGGAATTTTGCGCCCGAACTGGAAAACGTCATGGCGGACACCGAGCCGGAAGTGTGCCACATTGTGGACAAACCCACGTTCGGCAGTTATATGCTGCCCAGTGAGATTCTGGATGAACTGATGGCACACAACAAGGCTGTTGAAGATATTGAAAAAATTGTTATTTATGGCTACTGCACCGATATCTGCGTGATTAGCAACGCCATGGTACTGCGTGCAGCTTTCCCGGAAACAGAGATCGAAGTTTTGTCGGACTGCTGCGCCGGGGTAACGCCCCAGAGCCACCAGACCGCGCTGGATGCCATGCGGGCCTGCCAGTTTACAATCATATAATAGGTGATGAAATAAAAAATACCGTGCAGCTTTTTGAACAGCACCCCATTTGTTAGACAGTATGATATACTA
>ULVQ01062644.1_pt1 | contig 10662 bp, 8 predicted proteins | sample 1959591 | NCBI WGS metagenome assembly ULVQ01 (sample SAMEA4835790, study PRJEB28245) | human gut metagenome | biome: gut microbiome; material: fecal sample | place: Denmark | collected 2008
AGCTTATTGAAATCAATTAATTCCAAACTTTCAGCCAATACGATATAATCCCCACACATTTCGCGGAGCATAAATCCTTCTTTTATTTTCATGATACTATTCTATATATCTTCAACAACACTCTTCTCAACGGCAATAGCCTCACCCAAAAAGCAGAAGCCCACCGATAAGAACGATTTCGACAATCGATCACTTTGCCGCTACGGATAATTTTTACGACCTTGCCTATAACATCTTCCCGATTACAGGATTCCGTACCATACAGATTACCGTCGCCCATCAATATCAAACAATCACCCTTCTGACGGATCAGACGATGCAACACGTACTGTCTTTTTGAGACCTCACACAACAAAATGTCTCCTTCAGAAACTGCCGTCGGCCTGACCAGATAAACCTCATCCTGTCCCCCACGTATGAAAGGCAGCATGCTGTTTCCCTTTGCCTTAAACACGACTGGCACTCCTTCGGCCAGCAACTCCCGAATGCCTTCAACAAACAACTCGTTCGATTTCTCTCTGAGCACGCTTATCTCTCATGTATGGTTTGACAACACAAACGGGCTGCCTCCTCATCGGGCAAACATTTCAAATGCAGCAATCGGCAATGTTCCGTTACCGCCACAATTGTCTGATGAATCGTATCTGCCATCTCCCGCTGCCAGCGCATCCCTGAACAGGAAGGAGAAAAAGCTGCGTATGCCTGAATACCTCTCAACCTTATGATTTTATTCTCCGATGCCTGTTCTAACCGTACGACTGCTTTCAAGCGGGCTTGTTTGTTTTTATAACAGGGTGTTTTACCACTCCAGGGTGAACCGTAGACAATCACCTCATCATCCATAAGACGGATAATCGGATGGTCGTCATTCAGTAACTCATATCCTTCCAGGTAGCGCAACCAGAGTTGGCTATGGGTGCTCTTACCTGTTCCGCTCTTACCTAAAAAGGCATAGCCGTTTCCTGCTTGGGTCACCACTGAGGCATGAAGCATTAAGGTATTCAATGTTGTCGTATTCAATACATATAGCAACTTCAAACAGCTATTAAAGTAAAGCATATCTTCATATCCCGGATTTCTCTCCGGCAGACAAAGGATGCCTTTGGCATAATCGGCTTCGGCGCGAACCAGGCTACTGAGACAGTCCTTTCTTATCGACAGACCGTATGTATCATATGTATCGTTTATCCATAGATAAGGCGGTTCTTCATTAAACCGGTGCATCTCCTGCCGGACTTCCCGAAACAATGAAGTTGCGCATGTTTTTACTTCCAATGTAAATAATGGTTCAACCCACCGTTCTTCCCGAAAGGGCATGTAAGGAGCAAGCCATTCTGCCGCCAGATAACGTTCCGGTAACAAAAGTTTAAATGTATGACCGGCTACCGTAAATAAATGTTCCATATTGATCCCTTTTAGAAGTCAGGATACTGTGTCAAAATAGAGAACTTCAACACAGTCCCTGAAAAATCAGCTAAAATCAATTTTCATCTTTTGTGATTTTAACCGGACGGATAGGCAAATATTCAGCATACTCATCAATACTCTGCTGGAATTCCCAATGGGCACCGTTAAAGGAGCCGGGAATATTATGTGTATGAAAATCTGTTTGTTGTAATACCTCATTCAATTCATCCTTTTTCAATTGAATATAAGGAGCATACCACAAATTATAGTGTGCTTCAGGAGATACAACAGGATTAAGTCCTTTTACAGTTGTAAAGCAAGCCTTAAAATCATCCAATATATCTGTCTTGATACGATAAACCACACCAGCTTCTGCTTCACAATTTGCATAAGAGGCTTTAATAGCACCAAAGGATTCACCTGCGATACCACCGCTGAATGTAGCTGTAGCTTTACCATAAGCGACACAACCCACAATAATACCATTATTAGCACCAGCTATACCACCGGCATAACGACCATCTGTACTGACATCCACATCATTTGCCGAACAAACCAAAATATCTCCATTGTTTGTTCCAACGATACCACCGGAACGAACCTCGTATCTTTTATCGTTCTGCTTAATTGTGGCATTATGACTGTGGCAGTCTACAACATCACCTTCTACGTTACCAACAATACCACCCAGGAACATAGCGCCACGCACTTCTCCTTGAAAATTGCATCTGGAAATAACATCTGCACCACCATAAGAACGACCTAAGATACCTCCAACATTTTCACCGCCGGATACCATTGCTTCTGTCACATCGCATTTATCAATAACAGCACCAGAATGATTATCTCCAAATTCATAATTCATCATACCGGCAACAACTCCGATGTAACCATCATCATCTGGATCGTTTTCCTTTCCTGTATAAGAACTGCGGACAGACGGATTGACAAATTTGATGTTAGAAACTTTCACATTCTTATCTTCACGTCCCCGAACCGGTCCCAATGCACCAAAGAAACCTGCACATTCATATTCGCCATCAACTCTTAAGTGACGCAATTCACGTCCATTACCATTAAAGACACCTTCATAGGGATGTTCTTTCGTTCCAACCGGAATCCATTTACGATTTTCAGGATCTTTGTCAAAATCAAAGCTCGCCATTAATTGGCAATCCAAATCATATTCACCATTGTTCACACGTTCAGCCCACTCATATAAACCATCCAATGTATGGACATAGAAACAATTTTCCAGCTCAAAATCCTCTCCATATTCAAATGTACCCGGCATGACATTACTAATTGAAATCGACTTACCCGGTTCAAGCGTTGCCGGGCTTGTAATAACTCGCTTCCAAGTAAGTCCGTCTTTGTTGACAAATGTCACAGTCACACCTTTTTCAAATGTTTGAGGTGGCAATATGAAGTAATAATATTTTCCCTGATAAAAATGATCCTCTGTATTCATTACAATTTTTTTAGATGCCTTTTCCGAATCACACACAGTAATTCTTGCATCATTCCCCAAAGTGGTATCAATGGTTACGTCACCAGCCAATAATTCACCATTATTACCCTCCAAAACCATTCCTGTAATCGTACCGGCATAATCTTCAGAAATACTGATCCGTACCCAAGTACAAACATTATGAAAAAAAGCCGTTTCACCTTGTCGGGTTTTCGCAAGCAAAATATTTCCTCCGTTATAAAAACTTCCTGGCTCAGGGTATTGTACTGCCGATAGTTCAGTAGAGATAATATTGCCTTCCAACCTTGCCCCCTCATTAAAAGGATAAAGGACATAAAATTCCCCTTCTACATCATTATATCCTTCAAAGCGAGTTACCTTACCTCCGTTCGCCGTTTTAAATTTCTGCGGAGAACCATTCTGAGTAAAAACCCCCAACATATCATTGGCATTCCAATAAATCTCACCACCTTCGCGCATCATGGAACGAGTGTTTTTCACATCAATTTCTCCGGCATCTTCCATATCAATAGTTTCCGCATCAAAAAAGACTTTCCCCATCTCTCCCAACGTTGGACTGGAAGATTCTATTTTTTCTTCCGTACAAGCGACAGCACCGATTAACAGTGCTGCGCTTAATAAATTAAGATACTTCATAAAACTTTTTTGTTTTCAAAATTTTAAAAATCATCTTCATCGTCATCTCTTCTCCTGGAGGAGCGTCCCCATTCTTCTCCTCCACCTCCTCCTTCTACACTTCCGATAAGAAGATTACCTTCCCCCCATCATCTCAACCACCTCACATTTGGGTGCTTCATACACCCCAGTTGTGAGCAACTGTTTTTCATTGTCCTTGTTCATAAACTTTAAAAATTTAATAGATTAATAAATCAAATCCGGCTCTTCAGAAAAAGGGCCAGTTCTTATTTCAGTTGTTATTTCTTAGTTTGTTTAAGTTTAGAGAGGTAGATGATTACCGCTTCTTCTTTTTATCATCGGCTCCGTAACCATAGCCGTAACCGTAACCATAGCCATAGCCGTAACCATAGCCACCCAAACGTTTGGTCCCTATACAGTTCAGAACAATCGACATATTATGGAACTGCTTGGTTCGATAAAGACGTTCCAGTTCCGGCAACTGACGACGATCCATTACGCCGGCACGCACTACGCAAATTGTCAGGTCAGCCACACGGTTCACAATAGAAGCATCAGCCACTACACCGGCCGGCACATTGTCGATGATTACATAATCATATTGCGCACGCAATTCGTCAATCAGCAGATCCAGACGATCACTCAACAACAACTCGGCTGGATTGGGCGGGACAGGACCGGCATTCACCATATCCAGACCTTCGATCAGGCCGTCTTTCTGAATAATTTCGGATATAGAGTCAACCTTCCCGGACAGGAAGTGAGTCACCCCTTTGCCCGTATGTGCTGTACGTCCGCTCAGCGTTCCCTTACGGATATCCAAGTCGACAAGTACTACTTTCTTGTACATCAGTACAAGACTGGCAGCCAAGTTAGACGACACATAGGTCTTTCCGGCCCCCGTATTCAAAGAAGTAAAGACAATCACCTGTGTTTTTTTCTCTTTTACCCGCATGAAGTCCATATTCGTACGAATAATACGGAAAGCCTCCGACACGGCATCGCGGCTACCGCTCCGAACCACTAGTTTCTCTTTGTCCTTCTTGCTCTGCATCGGGACTTCCCCCAAGAACGGTATCGTAGTGGCGTCCTGTATCTCCTTTCGGGTATGTACCTTCGTATCCATTGCCATCAACAGCCATAGGATTCCTGCCGGTATACAACAACCTATCACCAAAGAAGCCATCAATATCATTTGCGATTTAGGCGATACAGGGCTACTGCTTCCCATAGCCGAATCCAGGATACGAGTGTTGCTTTCCGTGATAGCCTGCGACAAGGCATTCTCCTCCCGCTTGTTCAACAGATAGAGATACAACTCTTCTTTGATTTTCTGCTGGCGTTCAACAGTCAATACATATTTCTGCTGTGAAGGAACGGCCGCAATACGTTTGGCAGTCTGTGCCTCCTGCATCTGTATGTTCTTGATGTTAATCTCCAGCCCTTTAATCAAATTATCTACCGAACGGATAATGGATTGCTTCATTGCACTGAGTGAATTGTTCAAATCCATTACCACCGGGTTTTTATCGCTGCTGTTTGCGATAAAATTGTCACGCTTCAACAACATCTCATTATAAGTCGAGATCTGCTGCTCCACCTTCATATCGGTAATCGTATTGGCCGGTATCAGTTCAAGTGCCTTCTGCGGATCTGACAAGTAATCGCGGATGTATTTAGCAACAGCTACCTGGTTTTCCAAACTCAAACCTTCTTGTTTGTACTGGCTGGTATTCTGCAAGTACATGCCGGTTTCCGATTTGATGTCGGTCAACTGGTTTTCCCGTTTGAATGTTTCGATATTGGCATCGACACTTCCCAGTTCTTGTTCGATAATAACCAACCGGTCGGCGATAAATTCCGACGTACTGACCGTTACCCGGTTCTTATCTTCAATCGCATCCTCGTTGTAAACGGCAATCAATGTATTCAGGACATCCTCCGCACGTGCAATCGAAACATCCGACAAGCTCAGATTAATGATGGTAGACGTCTTATCCGCCAGTGTACTTTGCAAAGCCGACTGATACCGTTTAGCGACCGATTTCAATCTCGATTTCGTTACCTGAATCGGTATATTATAGTAATTGTCCGCGTAATAGAGACTTGGTACCACTACAACACGCCCCACCGGAGTCTGTACGGTATCATTCAAAGCTACATCCTGAGCTTTCTTGATTTCAACTCGCTGACCATTACTGTCAGCCATAATGAAATCCGAAAGCCGTACCTTCTCCTTGGAGAGCGGAGTCACCTTTAAAGCGAACGACTGTGACTCCTCCGTTTCCGGAAAAGACAAGACCACCGGAGAATGAGTGTACAACTCCACCATGCGCAAGCCGCGTTTTACCTGGTAGCTCACATCCAGATGCAGGCGGCGGGCTACCATCTCCATCAGCCGGTAGGCCTTGAAGACGATAACCTCATTATCCACATTTCGCTGCAAACCGAACATATCCAAATCGGTAAAACCATAAGTCGTGGCAGCACGGCTCTTGCGCTGCTCTTCTTTTACCAGAACCGAAGCGGTACGTGTATACACCCGAGGAGCTTGAAGCAGGTATAAATAACCCGCTCCCACACAAAGGATGACGGAGAGGACAAACCAGTACCAATTCGCCTTGAATATCTGGAATAGGTCCCATAAATTCAAGGCACTTTCTTCTTCTATTCTGATATTGTTTTCGGGATTGTATTCCGTACTCATATTTTTATCGGATTATTTTTCAATAGCGAAATTAACTGTCTGATTTTCTTCCATATTGTCAGATACAGCCCCCATATCCTTCACACGTACCACCAGACGCGACGGTTCTATCGAATAACGGTTAATCAAGATATTTCTCACCCGTTCGGCACGCTTGCGGGCCGTCTTGATATCAGTCTGATAACTGTTACCGATCACCGCGATCTTATAACCCGCATGTTCTTCCATAAAATGGGCCACCTCAAAAATATTCACCTGCTGCAACTCTTCATTATAAGTATCTTTATCCGGGAAGAAGACGACAGTCGGAATCAACAACTCACTGCCTGTAGTGGCATGTGCAACAGTACGATGGACAGTCTTCGAATGTTCAGTAAACTCACGGCGTATCTTCGTCACGCTATTGTTCAATGCCGCATACTGATCTGATGGAATAAGGCGTACTACACGGAATCCCTGCTTGCCAATGCGCCACTTCAAGCCAACCAAACCGGAGAAGAAGGTATCGAACTGATTACCTTTACCAATCTCGCCATCGAATGTCGCACTAGTAATAGAAGTACCGATTTCCGCATTGATAGCCAGACGGTCTGTTATATTATATCCTGCAATAGCACCCAGACGCAAAGCAATCTTGTTCTCTTTACCCATACCATGCCAACGCATATTATAAAGGTAACCCAAACCTGAATAAGCCTCGAAGTCCCAACGACGGTCGAAACGCTTCTGTTCATGGAACAAGTTATATAAGTCGAGCATCAAATCCAGATTCACTTCCAGATATTTCATCTTTTGCTTGTAACCATCCTTCGTATCGACTCCCTGCGATTCCAGATATTCACGTACCGGATCTTTTCCATCACTCCAGTTAGCATACTGCTTGTAAATACCCGGAATACCAGTATTCCAACCCGTCAGACGCATACCACCGAAACTCAAACGGAGACTCAGATTCGGATTCAAATCCTTTCCGATACCGAGCAAAAATCCCGGAGACAGACGCTTGCCAACAGATAGATGGTTATCCTCTTCGCCACACATCACACGACCGGCAAACGAACCCTGTATATAGAAATTGCTCCAGAAAGGGGAAACATATCTCGTCTTATAGTCCACTTCAAGCGTATCCATCATAATAGTAGACTCTACGCGTTTTTTTTGTGCATATCCCCCTACCGACACGGCTACCAGGAGAAGTATCAATATTATCTTTTTCATCCTTTTACTTATTTTCTGTTTCGTCTTCGATTATTTCCATCACTACGGCACGGTTCCAACGGTAGTCTTCTTCGTAAGCTCGTTCGATATCCCCTTTCGCAGAAGTCTGCAAACGGTCAGGGTCGATATTGAACTCTTTCACCAAACAGTCCTTCACGGCTTTTACACGGCGTTCACTCAACTTCATGTTGTAAGCCGGATAGGCTGTTTCTTTATCGGCATAACCGCTCAGTTTCAGTCTCGCCTTCGGATGTTCTCTCAAATAATCGACAACCAGATGGATGTTCGTCATCTGATCTTCTTCAATCGTAGACTGGTCAATCAGGAAACGAACAGGAAATTCAGTTACCAGTAATTCCGGTTCGGCCGCCGGTACTTCAACCACAATAGGGGCTGGCGTGTAATAAACGCTTTCCAGCACAACCGGATTCACCTTTGTATAACGGTTGAATTTCTGTCCTCCGAACTTATAAGTGATACCGATACTCAGACCGCCGTAGCCTTCTACGGTACGGTTCTTTTTAGAAGAAAGACCACCAATCTGCCCGTCAAAAGATTCATCAACGATAGTTCCTTGCAATTCGGCTATCAATGAAAGTTTGTCGCTCAGCTTCACATCCAACTGTGCACCGGCATTCAATGAGAATGAGTTATCCGGAGTGATTCCCTGTTTCTCGAATGTGTGTGAAAAACCGGGCCCCACGAAGAGATAGAAGTTGACTGGTTTCTCGTCTCTGGTGAACCAACGGACTACATTGCTCATCAAATTAAACTGGAAGTCCATGTAGGTGAACTGGCGGTGAAACCAAGTACGTCCGTCCTTTTCTGAAAAATAAGGCTTAGCTTCTTCAGGAATAAGCGTATGGTCAGGAACTTTATCGAACATATTATAAAAATTAAACGGAAGAGAATGTCCGCACAACTTTCCTGCCCCTACCTGAAAACGGAATGCCCACAACGGAGAAAACCATTTACCTACTGAAATCTGCCCCATCGGCTGCATACGCTTAATAAAGCTTTCATACTCTCGATTCGCCTCTGCTGCCAAGCCATTCATTCCAATCGCTCCACTGATAAACCAATTGGAAGAACGACTTCGACCGGCCACAACAATGTCTGTCGAATCGCCCAGTTCACTGATAATCTTGTCTAGTTGGGCCACCCGAACGGTGTCTGTTTTGACCTCCTGTGCCCTCATTGCATACGGCAATGCGAGCAAGAGTGCTCCAATACAAACTACTTTTTTTACCATACTATTAGTTTTATGTTAGATAATTTCTTAGGCCGAAACAGCCTTTTACCAGGCTATTCCGGCTAACTTAATCAAATTCAAATTAATAAATCGTCCTCTCCCAGTGGCGTATAAGGGCCGTCTTTCACTTCGAACAGTACGGAACCGCTTTCCAGCACTTCTAGCGTATGCCATTGGCCTGCAGGGATATGCACACCGTAGTCACCCGTCAGAGGGTCCAATACAGTCGATTCGGTTTCTTCCTTGGCTTCGTTGTAGAACATCACCCGTATCCTCCCTCGCAACAGCAGGTAGGTTTCCGCCGTATGCGGATGCCGGTGTACCGGTAATACCGTTCCCGGCTCCAAAGCGTTCAGCAAGCGCTGCGCTTTCGCTTCTAAGGAGGCGTGGAAATTATAATTCATACGCAAGCGAGGCGATTCCTTCGCTTGCGCTGTGACTCCGTTCAATAGATTTGTGTCGATTCGTTGCATCTTGTCCTTCGTTTTAATATTTCCTCCAAACCATCTTGTTCACAACACCCGTGTAGCTCTGGATCAGCTTGACGACCTTCACCGAGACATTCTCGTCCACGTAGTTGGGAACGGGGATTCCCAGAGCACCGTCCCGATTCATCTCGACTGCCACATCCACCGCCTGCAACACCTGTTCGGTCGTGATACCGGCCAGGATGAAGTTGCCTTTGTCCAATGCTTCCGGACGTTCCGTACTGGTACGGATACACACAGCCGGAATAGGATTGCCGACGGAAAGGAAGAAACTGCTTTCCTCCGGAAGCGTGCCCGAATCGGATACGACGGCAAATGCATTCATCTGAAGATGGTTGTAATCATGGAAACCTAAAGGCTGATGCTGAATCACACGAGGATCGAACCGGAAACCACGCTGTTCGATGAACTTCTTAGAGCGGGGATGGCAGGAATAAAGGATCGGCATGTCGTACTTCTCCGCCATAGCGTTCACCGCGTTCATCAGGTTGAAGAAATTGGCTTCCGTATCGATATTCTCTTCACGATGGGCGGAAAGCAGGATATACTTGCCTTTCTCCAACCCCAAACGTTCGAGGATATCGCTCGCCTTGATCTGTTCCAGGTTACCGTGCAATACCTCCGCCATCGGCGAGCCGACGACATAGGTACGCTCTCTCGGTGTTCCGGCGGCATTCAGATACCGGCGTGCATGTTCGGAATAACACATGTTGACATCGGCCGTCACATCCACGATACGGCGGTTGGTCTCTTCCGGAAGACATTCGTCGAAGCAGCGGTTACCGGCTTCCATGTGGAAGATCGGGATATGCAAGCGCTTCGCTCCGATCACCGAAAGGCAGGAGTTCGTATCGCCAAGCACCAGGACCGCATCAGGCTTCACCTCGACCATCAACTGGTATGACTTGGCGATGATATTGCCGATCGTTTCTCCCAGGTCCTTGCCTACCGCATCCAGATAGTAGTTAGGAGCACGAAGACCCAGATCGTCAAAAAACACCTGGTTCAATGTATAATCGTAATTCTGCCCGGTATGCACCAGGATCTGATCGAAATATCGATCACAACGCTTTATCACGGCAGCCAACCGGATGATTTCCGGACGCGTACCGATAATGGTCATTAATTTTAGTTTGCTCATGATTTCCTGTTTTTACACTTCTTCAAAATAAGTATCCGGACGGTTCGGATCGAACGGTTCGTTGGCCCACATGAAAGTCACCAGTTCTTCGGTGTCCGAAAGGTTGATGATGTTGTGGGTGTATCCGGGGATCATCTCCACTACTTCGATCTTCTCGCCGCTGACCTCGAAGTCGACCACCTCGTCCGTCCCGATCTTACGCAACCGGATCAGACCGTGACCGCTCACCACCACAAATTTTTCATTCTTGGCGTGGTGCCAATGCTGTCCCTTGGTTACGCCCGGCTTGGAGATGTTCACCGAGAACTGGCCTCTATCCGG
>ULVQ01035148.1_pt1 | contig 10610 bp, 9 predicted proteins | sample 1959591 | NCBI WGS metagenome assembly ULVQ01 (sample SAMEA4835790, study PRJEB28245) | human gut metagenome | biome: gut microbiome; material: fecal sample | place: Denmark | collected 2008
CCCTGCCGACCAATCGCTTCCTGTCCGGAAAGGAGGTCGAGGTATGAAGCGGCGTACACATTTTCTGCGCACGGCGGTCGGCTTCCTGCTGAGCCTTTTCATGCTCACGCCATTTGCCATGATCGTTCTGAACTCCTTCAAGACAAAAAAAGAGGCGGCAGAGCTTGGACTGGCACTTCCGAAGCAGTGGAACATCCTTGAAAACTACCGGGCAGTGATGGAGACTGGCGTACTGCACGCATTTCGCAACAGCTGCATCGTGACCTGTCTTTCCGTGCTGCTGATCATCCTTCTGTCCGCGCTGGCGGCGTTCATATTGCAGCGCCGGAACACGCGTTTCAGCCGGAAGCTCACAACCTTTTTCGTGCTGGGGCTCATCGTGCCGGGGCAGATCATTCCGACGTATATGCTGTGCAGCTACCTGCATCTGAAGACATTTGCAGGTGCGGCGGCTGTCCTGACGGCGGCAAACCTGCCGCTTGGAACATTTCTGTATCTGGGTGCGCTCAAGAGCATTCCCCGCGACATCGACGAGGCGGCAATTCTGGATGGCTGCGGCTCGCTGACGCTCTTTTTTCGCGTCGTTTTCCCGCTGCTCAAGCCCATGACGGTGACGCTCTTTATCCTGACGTTTATGAACATCTGGAACGATTTCGGGACGACGATCTATTTCCTGAACACATCTAAAAACTATACGCTGCCGCTTACCATCTACAATTTCTTCAGCACGCACAGCTCCGACTGGAATCTGGTCTTTACCGACGTGGTCATCGTCTCACTCCCGGTCGTGCTGCTGTATTTCTGCGCGCAGAAGCAGATCATGTCCGGCATGACCTCCGGCGCGGTGAAGGGGTGAAGCACATGAGAATCTTTCCAACATCGGATGCAGATTCCATTTCTTATGCGGAAAATCTCCGTGATTTCCGGACGCGTGGCGTGGAGCCGCACAGCGCATGGCCCTCCGGGCTGGCGCGTTCCTCCTATTGGCGCTTCTTCGCGGACGGAGCGGAGCTTCCGGTCTATGACACGCCGGTCACGCACGGCGGACCGCATAGCTTCGTCGTGATTCCGTTCGACGCATCGGAGCTGACCGCGAAGTCCATTCCGCCTCTGCGCAGCGCAGAAATCTTGCCAGAGTCGCTGCATCTGTCCGGAGCGCTTTGCGGTCAGGAACTGCACTTTTCCGCGCCGGAAGCGGACAACCTTCTCATTGAGGCGAACGGCAGCCACCTGCACCCGCTGGCAGTTTTCCGCGCAAATGATACAGCTGCTGCCCCGAATCCGGAGGATGATTCTGTCCTGTTTCTGGAGCCCGGCATTCACCGTATCCGCACACTGGAGCTCAAAAGCGGGCAGACGCTGTATCTTTCGCCTGGAGCGATCCTCGTTCCGGAACAGCCGGACGAGACAGAGCCTGTTCTGGAAGCACACGATTGGGCTGGAAAGCCGAATTATCAGGATTTTATCCATGCGGAGGGACAGAAAAATATCCGCGTCTGCGGTGCAGGCATCATCGATCTGACCGCGCTGGACTGGCACGCGCGGCGCAGCATGGTCTTTACCAGCTACGAAGACGTTTCCGTATCCGACGTCATTTTTGTCGGTGCCGCGCATTGGACGCTCCCGTTTTTCGGCTGCAAAAACGTTCATGTTGACCGGGTGCGGATGCTCGCCTACCGCGAGAACAGCGATGGAATCGATCTGGTTGACACACAGCACGCGCTGGTGGAAAACTGCTTCCTGCGCACCGGCGACGATGCCGTCTGTCTCAAGAGTATGGCGCTCACGCCGCAGACCGGGACACACGATATTCTTGTTCGGCGCTGCATGGTCTGGAACGACAAGGTCCGCGCCTTCGGCGTGGCGGGAGAATCGCGCTTCGGCATCCATGATGCGGTATTTGAGGATTGCGATGTGCTGCACAGCATGGCAGACTGGACGACCGAGGTCGGCGCGCTGGCGATTTATATCTGCGACGCGGCGGAGGTGCACCATATCACGTTCCGAAACATCCGCATCCGTCAGGAGAGCAATTACGCCATCTGCTGCGTGATCACCCGCGACCGTTGGTCCACGGACCGGGAAGCCGGGCAGGTGCATGATATTACCTTCGAGGAGATCACGATGCCGGAAAACTATCTTATTTTCCTCTCCGGCTTTTCTGAAAGCAATCGTCTTTATCATATTTGTTTTAAAAACGTATCAACATGGTGGAATAGTTCAAAACCTGCGAATGACATTTTCTATGAACACTTGGAGCAAACAAAATTCGTAAGCATAACAGAATAAAATGGGAGATGATTCTAACAATGCCTACGACACTACAATCGGGGACGCAAATATTGTATACAATTTCTACAGATCATATTAGAATCCGTGACCCATTCGTCGTTGCAGACCGCGCCTCCATGCAGTACTATCTGTTCGGCACAACGGATGCGGACCCATGGAACGGCGTCGGCATCGGTTTTCAGGTATACCGCAGCCGGGACCTGAAGCTCTGGTCGGAGCCGGAATACGCCTTTCGCCCGCCGGAAGGCTTCTGGGGAACGAAAAACTTCTGGGCTCCGGAGGTTCACCATTACGAAGGCAGCTGGTATCTGATCGCAAGCTTTTATGCAGAGAACCGGCACCGCGGCGTACATATCTTCCGTTCCGGGCAGATCACCGGACCATACGTTCCCATTTCGGGGTCTCCCGCAACACCGGAAGATTGGGACTGTCTGGACGGCACGCTCTATGTCGAAGAAAATACGCCCTGGCTGGTTTTCTCCCATGAATGGACGCAGATCCAGAACGGCGCCATCTGCGCACTTCCGCTGGCAAAGGACCTCTCCAAGGCGACTGGAGCGCCGGTCACACTGTTCCATGCAAAGGATGCTCCGTGGAGCGTACCGGACACCGGCGACGTCGTGGTTGCGAAGGGCGAAAACTATGTAACGGACGGTCCGTTCCTGTTCCACGAGGATGGGAAGCTGAAAATGCTGTGGTCGAGCTTCGCGGCAGACGGCTATGCGATCGGAATTGCGGAAAGCCGGACCGGGAAGCTCACCGGACCGTGGACACAGCAAAAAGCGCCCGCGTTTGATTTTGGCGGGCACGGAATGCTGTTTGACGTATTCGATGGGACACGCTATCTTGTGCTTCACGCGCCGAATACATCCGGGCAGGAACGGCTGCGGTTTGTCCGCTGGAACTGAGAATCTATCGAACAGAGCACCCCTCCATACACGGTCGAGGTGCCCTGTTATTCTTCGCCTCCTGCGGCGCGGATTTTGAAAAGGAAAAATTACAGGATCTGCGAATAGCCCTGCGCCTTGCTCGTGGTCTTTATGCTTTATACCCTATCGCCAGCCGCTTCTGCATGAGCTTTTTGCAGCGTTTAGAGTCCGCGCGGATGCCCATTGGGTTGCTGGACGGCGCAGTATCCTCGGCGGCACAGAGCGCAAATAATTGTTCAGTAAAGCGTTGTTTTTTCAGAAGGCAGCTTGCAAGTATTTAGGCTTGCAAGCTGCCTTTTGCTGCAACCTCAGAGCCGATTCTGCTGACGCAGAACCTCCGGGAATGAGATCTGACCGTTCGTTCGCAGCACCTCCTGATAACTCATGCCGCGCATTTTCTGGTATGTTGCCGCATCAATATCTGTGTCTGATGCAAGAATATGATTGCAGATGTTTTGCTCAACAGCCTGCTTCAGAAGCAGCTTGCCGATGCGATCCCCGAACATACTGAGGATGGCTTCGAGCGTTTCTCCGAGGATCTTCGGCAGGAAGTCTCCGGCATATTCACTTTGCAAATAGCCGCAATAGAACAAAATTGCCTTTGCAATAAACTCGTTCTGTGTGCTGCATCCGTCGCGTTTGTAGTGTTCCTGCACCCGCTGCCAAACTGTATCCTCCATCCAAACTGTGTGGCGGCTTCGTTCTTCTGTTTTCATGTTCAAAACCTCCCGAAATCGTAATAGCGTCAAAATTGTCCTTGATTTTACTGGCTTTTTGCGGCTTTTGGGAAATAACAGCGTCATTCCACTTTTGACAGCCGCAAAAAAGCGCCATTTTTATCCCCCGAAACTGCCCGCACTGCGGGCAGAAGTGGGAGAGCCGGGGGCGGCCTTGTCCCCGGCTCTTTCTCCTGCTATCGCCGCTTGCGGCTTCTCCCTCTGCTGAAACCCGCCCGGAGGCGTTCTTCTTCTGCGCTTGGCATTCCCGCAACGCTCCCGCACGTCGGCGCAACGTCCGGCCTTCGGGCTTCCGGCGGGTACACGCTCGGCTGTGCCGCGAAAGCCGCACAAACTGCCGTCACGGGCGCGACGGGCTTGGATTGGCGTTTTAGCTGTATGCTCAGCCTGTGTTTTCAATGAAATCGGCATATTTTCGTCTCGCCGCATCCTCGTCCAGCCTCCGCATCTGCCGGTCATAGTCCTGTTGGAGCGCGAATTGAATTGGTCGGATTGTGAATAGCAGATTGCCATTTCGCTTGCGACCATCCTTTATTGTAACTTGCGTCGGCTCTGTGATAAGCAGCCCGCGTTCTTCGAGTGAGCGAATTTGTCTGTGGATTGTATGAGTCCTTTGGTGGTCTGTCGAGCGAAAGGATAATTGGCGTGCTGCGCGATTTCCATGTGGATGGCCGCGTTCTGAAATCTTTGATTATTGAAAAGCGGCAGAGAGGATATGCTTGGTATCCTCTCCGCCGCCCTTTGTGTTTTTCGCATACGGGTTCTATTTTGCTCAGAGATGATCAGCGGTGCAGAAGCTGCACACAAAATAGACCGTATGGCTCCATCCGGCCGTTCTCAACGCCGTCGCTGAGGAGACAGTCGCCCTGCATTTCCGGCGGGAGCGCGGCAGGCGCGTTGCTGAAATTACAGCATACACGGATTCGCTCTTTGCCGCAGGCGCGTTCATAGGCAAGAAGCTGCGGGTGCTCCGGCAGGAGCAGGCGGAATGTCCCGCTGCGCAGCGCCTCCAATCTCTGCCGCAACGCCAGCAGCTTCCGGTAGAAATGCAGGATCGAATCCGGGTCTGCCTGCGCTTCGCGCACATTGATCTGCCGGTAGTTCGGGTTCACATTGATCCACGGCGTTCCGGCTGTAAAGCCCGCGTTGGCAGAAGCATCCCACTGCATGGGCGTACGCGCGTTGTCGCAGCCCTTTTTGCGGATGCCGTTCCATGCCCAGACTTCCCGCCCATCTTTCCGCGCCTGCGCGAGCAGATTAAGGCTCTCCACATCTCGAAGCTGCGTCTCGTCCTGGAACGGGAAGTTTGTCATGCCGATCTCCTCGCCCTGATACAAAAACGGTGTTCCGCGCAGCAGATACATGGCCGCCGCCAGCATCTTCGCACTCCGGACGCGCAGCGCCTCCGAAGCGTCGGAGCCAAACCGCGACACGACCCGCGGCTGATCGTGGTTGCCCCAGAACAGGGTGTTCCAATCGATTGCCTCCTGCCAGCGCACGAGAAGCTGCTTGAATTTTCTCAGGTCGAACGGGATCACATTCCATTTGCCGTCCCGGCCGTCGAGATCCATAAAATCGAACTGGAACAGCAGATCCAACTCCCGGCCGTCGCCGACAACGGAGTTTGCATTCTCCGGCGTTACGAAGGTCGTTTCGCCCACGCACATGCAGTCTCTTCCATCAAAACAGCGGCGGCGCATTTCCCGCAGATACTCGTGCAGCTTCGGCTGAAATGCGAACTGCTCCGGCGCAAACACATACCCGTCGCCCTGCCCGTCCGGCAGACCGGGCGCTTTTGCGATTAAACTGATCACGTCCATCCGGAATCCGTCTACGCCGCGGTCAAACCAGCGGTTCATCATGGCATAGACCGCTCCCCGGAGTTTTGGATTTTCCCAGTTCAGATCCGGTTGCTTTTCACTGAACAGATGCAGGTACCATTGGCCGGTTTTTTTCATCGTAACTCCATGCCGACGGCGTAAAGAAGGACGAGCAGTTGTTTGGCTCCTTTCCGCTTTTGCCGTCGCGCCAGATATAGTAGTCCCGGCAGGGATTGTCCAAACTCTTTCTCGACTCAATGAACCATGCGTGTTCATCGGAGGAGTGATTCACAACAAGATCCATTACCAGCTTGATGTCCCGCTTGTGCAGCTCCCGTAGAAGCGCATCAAAATCCTCCATCGTTCCAAATTCGGACATGATTTTTTCGTAATCACGAATATCATATCCCATGTCCGCATTCGGAGAATCATACACTGGGCACAGCCAGACCGCGCCGACACCCAGCCATTTCAGATAATCCAGCCGGGCAATCATTCCGTGGATATCTCCGATCCCGTCGCCGTTGGAATCCTGAAAGCTGCGCGGGTAGATCTGGTAAAATACCCGCTCCTGCATCGTATCAGCTTCTGACCTCCTTGTAGTATTCCGTCGGGCTCATGCCGGTCATTTTCCGAAACAGCTTGGAAAAATAGTACCGATCCTCAATCCCGACCAGATATGCGATCTCCGAAAACGGCAGATCGGTCGTGGAGATCAGCTGCTTTGCGTTGTTGATCCGCAAAATGTTGAGGTAGGCAAACACCGGCGAGCCGGTCAGGGAGGAAAACACCCGGTTCAGATAATCGAAGTTTCCCTCGAACAGTTCCTCAATCTCCCGGCTGGTCAGATGTTTAGTATAGTTCTGATTCAGATAGCGCAGAAGCTGCTCCGCGATCACATCGGACTTTCGGATCTTCCTTCCCTGCGTGCTGTTTCTTGCAAGCAGATGCTCGTGCGCCGTCTGAAGCAGAAAGCTGTGCAGCAGGGCGGACGCCCGGCGCTTATAGTCGTCCTCCCGGCTGTCATAGCACTCCACTGCCGCATGCAGCTGTGCTTTGAATTCCCCGCCGGTCAGATGAAACTGCTTCGGCAGGCAGGTCTCCGGAGCCGTGGGATCGCAGGCATCCAAATTATAACCGACCAGACTTTGCCGCCGTTTTTCCGCCAGCAGCGCCATCGCCTGCCGGTCGTCTGCGGCCCGGTGCATATCCGGATGTGTGAAATGCGCGTAATAATAGTCGCAGGCGGCCTTCTGATAGCCCTCATGCGGCAGGCCCGGCTCCAGTAGGAAAAAATCTCCCGCGCTCAGGTGATACCGAACGCCGTCCTCCTGCAAATACAGATTCCCGTCCCGGATCACATACAGAACCCATTCGTTGATGCAGCGGGAAAAATGGAGCCACGGCTCGTTATACCGGATCTGTCCCAGCATCCGCACCTTCGGGAGCAGATCTGCATTATAGGATATCAGCATACTTCTTCCCCCATCGTAAACCAGACTGCAGCCCAATAGTCCAACCGCGCAAGTTCAGCCGTATAGATCCGGCCCTGCGGTGTCTGCCGGCAGGTCAGCGGCAGACGCTCCGCGCACAGACTTTCGCCGTCCGGCGAAGCGGCAAACGCACCGGCGACCGGCCGGTCGAGCCGCACATGGATCCGGATATTCTCCGCAGCCTGCGGCGCGGCCTTTGCCCCATTCCACCGCGCGTTGTTCCCGCGCAGGTTGACAAGCTGGATGTTCAGGCGGTTCCCGCTTTCCCGGATCATGCTCCAGACGGTACCCGCCTCCGCGTCTGTGGAAAAAACGCAGTCCTCCGCTTCAAATTGAACATCCTCATTGATCCCGCCGGCCGCAGTGCGTCCGATGTCCATACCGGCATCCAGATACAAAAGTGCGGCATAGCGCACCAGAAAATCGCAGTACCGCTGCACCACGGGCAAGAAGGACGGACGGAGGGCAGCATAGTTGGCATAGTAGCTGTCCTGCAGGGCGGCTTTATTTTCGCCCAGCACCAGCTGTGTGCCGCCTGCTGCGCAGATCGCGGCCCAGGACAGGCGGAACGCCCGTTCCGCACCGTCCGTGTCCGCCTGCTGGAACGGATGCAGATAGGCCGCAAGCACCACCTGCTTTCCGGAGCACAGCCGCGCTTCACGGATCAGCGTATACAGATCGTAATAGCGGTCGTTCGGCGGCCAGACCTCGATGTAGACTGCGTCCTGCGTCGTTCCGGCTACCGCCTCCATCGGCCAGTTGTTGACGGCGTTGAAAATCACGCCTGCGGCAGAGTCTTCCTTCCGAACTGCCTCCGCCGCCCGGTCGATCAGCTTCGGAAGCGCGTCGGTCAGCTCGACCGGACGCCGCTCCGCGTCCCAGACCTGCTTTGGAAAGCCGTAGGTGTCCATATGGATCCCGGAAAAGCCAAAGGCGACGGCCTTTCGGAATTCTGCCAGAATATGCTCCGACCAGCCGCAATCGGGCGCGATGTTCATGTAATAGAGCCACCCGGCAAAGGTCATCGCCTGCCCGTCCATGGTATACATGGCCCATTCCGGGTGCGCTGCAAACAGCTCCTTTGCAGCGGCATAGACAGCACCGTAGGCAATGGGGCGAATCCCGGCTGCCTTGCAGGCGGCGATCTTCGCGCGGATCGCGGCAAGGTCGGTTTCCCTGCCCATGGGATCGAGATACCGCTCCTGCGGCGGCAGCAGCATGTCGTGGCGGTACATCCAGTCATAAAACTGTACGGCGTTAAAATGCAGCCGCCGGAGCCAGTCCACGTCCTGCGTTTCAGTGTCCGCAGAGGTAAAATCCGATAAAAAAGCGTACCGTGTCACCTGACGGGAATCCTCCACAACGTCGAACGCACCCTCCCACTGCGCAGAGCCGGCTTCGACGGCGACTCCGTAGCTGCCAATCGGCAGCGGCGGCAGGATCAGCGACCGTCCGCTTTGGCGCACGGAGCAGTCAACAGGCGTTTCCAGCCGGTATACACATACGCGCGGCGCGTTCACTCCCTCCGGCAAGTACAGCCGTATCTCCTGCCCTGTCAGATACTGCGCGCGGTCAAATTCACAGGTCAGCTTCATCCCTTTACCGCCCCCTGTGTCAGGCCGCCGACGACCATTTTTCGCTGGAACAGAATAAACAGCGCGACGACCGGGAGTAGCGCGAGGATCGACGCGGCAAAGACCCACTCCCAGCGCGTGGCGTACTGCCCGTTGAGCCGCTGCAGCAGCAGCGGGAGCGTCATCATTTTCTCATCCGCGCCGACGAGTACTTTGGCGGTAAAATACTCCTCCCAGAAGCCCTGAAACGCGAAAATCGTCATAGTCCCGATCGCCGGTTTGGAAAGGGGCAGCATGATTTTGAAAAAGATCGTGCCGTGTCCGCCGCCGTCGATAATGACCGATTCAGATAGAGAATCCGGCAGGCTTCGGAAGAAATTCCGCAGGAAAAACGTATGTCCGCAGACGTTGGTTGCTACATACACCAGAATCAGACCGGCACGCGTCCCGATCAGGCCGTTTGTCAGGCCCGGAAGCTGAATGCCCTTCAAAATCAGGAACTGCGGGATGATGTTCAGAAAGCCCGGCATCATCAACGTAAACAGATAAATTCCAAAGAGTTTGTCCCGGCCCGGAAATTGGATGCGGGCGAAGCCGTAGGCCGAGAGCGTAGAGATGAACACAGAAAGAATGACCGTTACACAGGTATTGACGACGCTGTTCCAGACCGCCGTCGGAAAGATCTCCAGTTCCAGAATATGCTTGTACGCGGAAAAGTCCAGTCTGGTCGGAAGCAGTCTGGGCGGGTATGGCAGCACATAGCTGAATTCCTCAAAGGAATTGCTGATCATGAAGAAAAACGGAACAGAGAAGACCAGCAGCGCACCGATCAGCAGCGCCCACAACAGGATCTGACCCAAAAGTTCCGAGCCTCGTTTGCTTTTGATACGTTTCAAGCCTATCCCTCCTGTTCTGTGCTGTTCAGCTTCAGCGTCCGGTTCAGAATCACCGTCAGGATCACGATGGTCACGGCGGAGATCATGCCGATGGCGGAAGCCTCGCCGAAGGCGAACTGATTGAATGCCTTGTCATACAGCAGATACTGCAGCGTGGATGTTTTGCCGTTCGGATTACCGCCGGTCAGCATCATGACCTGAATAAAGACGTTGAACGAACCGATGATCATGTTTACCATGACATAAAAGGTCGTAGGCCGCAGGCTCGGCATGGTGATATACCGGAATCTCGCCCAGAGCCCCGCGCCGTCCAGCTCCGCTGCCTCATACCGCTCCTTTGGGATGCTCTGAAGCGCCGCCAGATAGATCAGCATGGCCCAGCCGACGTTTTTCCAGATGCCCATGAGCCAGATGGCCGCATTGCCGGACCACTCCCGCAGCAGCCACGGCACATAGTCGTCCAGCACATGCAGCACATCCACGAGGATGTAGTTGATCAGCCCGCGGTTGGAGTTATTGAACATATACTGGAACACCAGACTGACAATGACCCACGATGTGATGACCGGCAGATAAAAGCCCACGCGGAAGATGCCCTGTCCGCGTTTGAGATTATTGATCAGATACGCGAACAGCATGCCGCCCAGCAGGATAAACGGGACGGTCACAAGCGCGTAAAGAAAGTTGTTCCGATAGGCATACCAGAACCGGGAGCCGCCGGACAGGACCTTTTTGAAATTCTCAAGACCGATAAACGTGATGTTTCCCTGCACGATCTGATAATCGGACAGCGCAATGCGGATCGTAAACAGCAGCGGATAGAGCACGAACACCGCCACCAGAATCAGCCCCGGCAGGATAAACGGCAG
>ULVQ01035434.1_pt1 | contig 10597 bp, 10 predicted proteins | sample 1959591 | NCBI WGS metagenome assembly ULVQ01 (sample SAMEA4835790, study PRJEB28245) | human gut metagenome | biome: gut microbiome; material: fecal sample | place: Denmark | collected 2008
GCTAGTATATGTGGTTTCAGGTTTTCTAGACTTACAAATGTATGGGAAAACTGTTAATTTTAGTTAGATTTTTTTATACTATTAGAGATTTAGTTGTTCGAACCATTGTTCGCCGTAGGTTTCCATGTGTTGTTTTAATGCCCGGTGTTCTTCTAAGGTAAGTTCCGGATCTTGGTCTAAGAGTTCTTTTACATCCTCGGCAGCTTCCTGCAACAGTCCTGCATCTGCAAAGATATCTCCGACGGCAAATTCCATTTCACCACTTTGGCGTACACCAAAGAAATCTCCCTGACCACGCAGTTTTAAATCCTCTCTGGCTATGTAAAATCCATCATTGGAACGATTTAAGATGTCTAATCGTTTTTTTGATTCTTTGGATTCGGAGGTGTTCATCATGATACAGTAGGACTGGAGATCGGAGCGTCCGACTCTTCCGCGGAGCTGATGAAGCTGGGCCAGTCCGAAGCGTTGTGCATCCTCAATCAGCATGACCGTGGCATTCGGGACATTGACGCCGACTTCGATTACGGTAGTGGAAACTAACACATCAGTATCGTGATTTAAAAATTCTTCCATGATCCGGTTCTTTTCTGCCGATTTCATTTTTCCGTGCAGGCAGGCAATCCGTACATCCGGAAGTTCTGCTTTTAATAATTTCGTATAGTCTGTGACATTTTCTGCTTCGGTATTCTCACTCTCTTCCACTAACGGACAGATGACATATGCCTGATGTCCGTTTTTTACCTGTTTTTCTATAAATTCATAGGCTTTTGGGCGAAATTCCGTACCGACTACACAATTCTTGATCGGGAGCCGTTTTGCCGGAACTTCGTCAATTACAGAAATATCCAAATCTCCATATAAGATAATGGCGAGTGTTCTTGGAATCGGTGTGGCACTCATCACTAAAATATGCGGTTTTTCTCCCTTTTTTCCAAGTGTTTCCCGCTGTCTGACACCAAAGCGGTGCTGTTCATCCGTGATGACAAGTGCAAGATTTTCATAGACGGCGCGTTCCTGGATCAAAGCATGTGTTCCGACGATCAGTGCGTTTGGATATAGCAACATCCTTTCGTAGGCATCCCTTTTCTGCTTTGCCGTCATGGAGCCGGTCAGCAGGATCACCGGAAAGTCTAAGTCATAGTCCCGGCACATCTGTGTAAAATTCTCATAGTGCTGTCTTGCAAGTACCTCTGTAGGCGCCATAATGGCAGATTGGTAGCCATTGGATGCCGCATCGATCATGGCTAAAAATGCGACGATGGTCTTACCGGAGCCGACATCTCCCTGAATCAGCCGCTGCATCACATAATCTCCACGCATTTCGTTATGAATGCAGTCGATCGTCCGCTTTTGCGCACCGGTTAACGGATAAGGCAGTTTGGAAATGATCTGTTCTACGATTCCGTTTTCTTCAAAGGTAAACTGATTTTTTGCGGTGACACGCTGCTCTTTTGACATCTGCATCATCAGGATAAATTCAAAAAAATCCTGATATGCCAGACGGTTTCTCGCATTTTTTAAAGCATACTCACTGTCCGGAAAATGCATTTGCCTTACAGCCTGTCCATATTCACAAAAATCATGCGTTTCCCTTAGTTCTTCCGGCAAAAAATCATCCAGCAGATAGATGGATTCTAATGCCTGTTTTTCCATCTTACGCACAAGATTGTTTGTCAGTCCTTTGGTCAGTGCATAGACCGGCTGCAGACTGTCGGAAAGCTCCTGATACTGCGTGATCGTATAGATCTTTGGCTGTTCCATGATCAGCTGGTTTTTACGGTTTTTCACAATTCCGTAAAATACATACTGCATGCCCGGTTTTAACGTGTTTTTTAAATAAGGCATACGAAACCAGATCAGAGAAAGGATTTTTTCCCTGCCTTCGATCTGTGTGGTCGTGACCGCCATTCTTCCGTTGTGCCGGACTAAAGGTGTCTTTTTGATCCTGCCAAGGACTGCTATCACGGTTCCTTCGGATATTTCATCGACACTTTTTGGCTGCTCAAATTTATGATATTCGCGGGGAAAATGAAGGAGTATATCACGCACGGTGTATACTCCTAAGTTTTGAAACAATGTTTCTGTTTTTTCTCCGACGCCTTTTAATTCTCGAATCTGCGAATCTAAATTCATCGTTTGTTTACTCCACGGAAATTACATAATAGTAAACCGGCTGTCCGCCATAATTTACTTCTACATCTAAATCAGGATAAAGTTCACCGAGTTCAGTGCCTACTTTTTCGGCTTCTTCTTCGGTAATCTCATCGCCATAGTAGAGGCTGATCAATGCTGAGTCCTCATCTACTAATCTAGAAAGCATTTCTTTTAAGGTCTCATCACGGTCTTTGCCGACAGAAATAATGCCACTGTCGCCGATTCCCATATAGTCCCCGCGTTTGATCTCTTTTTCGTTGATGATCGTATCACGCACGGCATAAGTAACCTGACCGCTCTTTACGTTCTCAATCTCTGCTTTCATGGCAGCTTCGTTTTCCTGCGGTGTATTCTCAGGAATATAGTTGATCAGTGCGGCAATTCCCTGCGGTACGGTCTTTGTCGGGATGACAATGACATGTTTCTCTTTTACTAAGGTTGCTGCCTGATTTGCTGCTAAAATGATATTCTTGTTATTCGGAAGGATGAAAATGGATTTTGCATGAACTTTTTCAATCGCCTCTAATATATCTTCGGTGCTTGGGTTCATGGTCTGACCACCTTCGATGATCTCATCGACACCGAGGCTTCTGAAAATCTCATTGATCCCTTCTCCGATGGACACGGAAATAAACGCCATGTCTTTTTCTTCGACAGGTCCTTCCTGTTCTGCCTGTTTTTTGGCTTCTTCCTCTTCTTCTTTTTGCTGCTGCGCAAGTTTTTCAGCATCTTTGATCAGTTTTTCCTGATGCTCCTCACGCATATTATCAATTTTCATTCTGCTCAGTGCACCATACGTCAACGCTCTCTGGATTGCAAGACCAGGGTCATTCGTATGTACATGAACCTTGGTAATCTCGTCATCTGCTACGACTACGATAGAATCTCCGATCGACTCTAAATAGGATTTGAAATCACGTTCCTGTTTGTCAGTCATCGGCTTGTTCAGCATAATGATAAATTCTGTACAATAACCAAATTTGATATCTGCTTCTGCCTGTGGTGTGATCTTTGTCACGGTTCCTGCGGATGCAGCACCTTCGATCGTATAATCAATTTCTTTGCCAAGAAGTGCATCATTTGCACCTTTTAACACTTCCACTAAGCCCTGTCCGCCGGAATCTACCACACCGGCCTGTTTTAAGACCGGAAGCATATCCGGAGTCTTTTGCAGCATGCGGTCCGCTTCTTTGATGACCTCACTGACAAAATATACCAGATCATCGGTTTCTTCTGCTAACTCTAATGCTCTGTGGGCTCCTGCTTTTGCAACCGTTAAAATGGTTCCTTCTTTTGGCTTCATAACTGCCTTGTATGCAGTATCGACTGCCTTTTGCAAAGCCTCACTTAAGATCATGACATCAATTTCATCGTATTCTGCGACACCCTTGGTAAATCCGCGCAAAAGCTGGGATAAGATAACACCGGAGTTACCGCGCGCACCACGCAGGGAACCGGAAGAGATGGCCTTACATAAGGATTTCATGTCAGGATTGTCTAATGCACTGACCTCTCTTGCGGCAGACATGATCGTCATGCTCATATTTGTACCGGTATCACCATCAGGGACCGGAAATACATTCAATTCATTGATCCATTCTTTTTTTGCTTCTAAATTCTTTGCACCAGCTAAAAACATCTTTGCTACTTGGGAAGCATCTATTGTACTGATTTCCAACTGTTTACCCTCCTTAATCAATCACACGGACGCCCTCAACAAAAATGTTGATCTTATCAATCTGCATTCCGGTAAACTCTTCTACTTTGTATTTTACGGTTTCCATCAGATTTTCAGAAATCGTAAGAATGCTTACACCGTAAGCCACTATCATATGAAAATCAATGGTAATCTTATTATCTTCGTCCAGTGTGACATTAATACCATGATTTAAGTAATCCTTTTTCAACAGCTTTACAAGACCATCCTTCATATTGACAGCTGCCATTCCAACAATACCGAAACATTCAACTGCCACGGAGCCTGCATATGTTGCAATTACGTCCGTATCAATGACGATTCTTCCAAGCTGGGTATTCATCGTTCCCTTCATCTATTTACCTCCATATCATGTTTGCACACATATACTGCACATATATATTCTAGGTTATTATAACTGTTTTTATAGTAAAAGAAAACCTTTCTTTTTGTTTTTTATAATTTTTTTAATTTTTCCTTGCATTATACGACGCCATCTGCTAGAATATGATTGTTGTGGGTTCACTATATAATGTGAATCTAGTAATGTACGAGGAGGTGCAACGTCATGGCAAAATGTGCAGTATGTGGAAAAGCCGCTCACTTCGGTAACAATGTGAGCCATTCTCATAGAAAATCTAATAGAATGTGGAAATCAAACATCAAATCTGTTAAGTGTAAAGTAAACGGTACACCAAAGAGATTATATGTATGTACTTCTTGTTTGAGATCCGGAAAAGTTGAAAGAGCTTAGTTATTAGCTTGATAAAACTTTTATCTTTGATGAAGAAACGAATAAAAAGACTGTCCTATTTCATAGGGCGGTCTTTTTTGTGGTACTTCACCGGCAGCAAAACAGGTTGTAGCCGATGATCAGACACAGGAAAACAAGGATAAATCCGATGATCTCATTTCCGATCAGGAGTATCAAAATCATACCCAGAGAACAACAGAACAGCCCAAAACCACAAACACGTTTCATAAGCACACACCAACAGGGAGCATATATTATGATTAATGTATGCTCCCTGCTTTTAAAATGTTACGCTTCTGTTCTGTTTTGTACTTATTCTTCTTATTCTTCAGACGGATTGACTGCATCGGTTAAGATGTCTTCCATCTCTTTTGCTGCTTTTTTCTCACCTTCGCTTGGCTCTTTATCTTTGGATGTAAATTTGTTTACAAAATCAGGAACCATATCTAAGACTTTTGTGATTCCGTCCTGATTTTTGACATTGACTAATTTCGTGGTACCATTCTGGATGACAAGTACAGCGCTTGGAGTGATCTTTCCTCCCATACCGCCACCGCCGTTGTTCTTCTTTTCATCGGAAAATGCTCCTGCTCCGACACCAAAAGACACGTCTACTAACGGAAGAATGATCGTATCACCGATGTGTACCGCATCTCCTACAACGGTCTTAGTTGTAATAAAGCTGTCCATTCCCTTAAATAATGATGCTACTGTTGAGCTGAAACTGTTGTCTGCCATAGTTACCCTCCTATTTGAATTTTTGCATTAATTTTCTTAAATCTTTATCTCTATATACCCGGATAAAAATGCCGAGCAGATGAAATACCTGAAAATGACCGTTTACCCGGAAGTTTCCCTGGATATAGAACCTGTCCGAGGTAAAATCCGGAACCACATGGATGCCTTTTTTATAAAAAAGAGGCATGATACTGAGTACTCCGGTCAGCTCTCCGGTTGTTGCAGGATCTCCTGTCGAATAAGAAAGCTGCGCCTTTCCACGCCTTGGTCCGATGTGATGAAGCAGCGTCTTTAACTCTTTAAAAATATGACTTACCGCATTTTTATTAGTTTCATCCGATACTTCCTTTTTTATGTTGGAAAAATTCTCTTTTAATGAAAGAATGAATTTTTTAATCTTTTGAATCCATGTTTTAATCATATGCCATGGACGAAACTTTGGCAAGGACTTTTTCTTTGAAAAATCCGAGTCTGTAAAGGTCTCATCTGCTGTGGTATAGGACTTGTCCGTAGCGGATGAGGATAAAAGTTCTGCTGTCTGGATCGATGCAGAATCGTCATCAACGGTTAACCCGTCATGCTCTTCCACTTCATCTTCAAAACCCATATTTACGGTATCCTGTTCTTCCGGTATTGTATGTTTTTGCGTCCGCTTCTTTGATCTGCGTTGTTTTTTAGCTTTGCGCGCTGCTTTTTCTTCTGCCGGATAAAGGACTTTTTTGAATCCTAAAATCGAAAGCCAGACAGATATCTTTTTTCCTTCGGCTAAAAACTTTACCCGGATAAAAAACAGCCATGATAATCGTCCGTGGATCTCATTTTTTTCTTGAAAATCACCCTCTACCCGGTAACAGATTGGAAGAAATACGATCAATAGCACTAATGCAAGCAAGATCGCAAGCAGGATTCCAAGGATGATCCCGATGATCTTCAATATAGATAGGAATATACTCATCGTTCTTTTTGGTTCTCCTTACGTTTTTCCTTTAAATATTGCTTTACATTTGTGCTGCCGAGTGAATTCATGGTTTCTACAACAATGGTCGCTGCCATGGTAACAGCTTCTTCATATCCCTTTGCGATGCCTACGATCACAAGATTTTTCTTCGGATAATACCGCTGCATCAGCTCTTTGGTACTGATGATCTCTAACAGACTGTCATTGTTCTGTGGCAGGCTGATCACATACATATGCAGCATTCCGGCATTGTGCGTGATTTTCCACTTGATCTTATCTGCTTTTTTTTCAATGTTTTCCGATAGATATAAATCGTCATACCAAATCATGAATATCCCTCACGGTGCTGTTTCTGTGTGAAAAAAGCAGTTCTTAACAAACTGCTTTTTCTCTTAGTAATATTTGCGATTTCCCCATAAGTTGCTCTTTTTCAAATCCACATACTCATTGTAAGCCCGCTCTAAAATCTGCTTTTCATTGGCAAATTTTAACAGATGATAGGCCTCATGGAATTTGTAATAGCCGGAATCCACAAAATATTCTTCTCGTTGTGGTTTACTGTAATAACTGTCCGCCATCATCAGATACCAGTGGACACTTTTTTCCACCGTGTTATCCGGTATCGTGAAAGTGTATTGGCTCTTTCCAACGTATTTAATGATATTTGCCGCTACGCCGGTCTCTTCCAATACTTCTCGTGCTGCAGTATCCTTATACTCTTCTCCGGGTTCTACGGTTCCTTTCGGTAAAACCCATCCTTCGTACTTGTTCTTATAATTCTTATACAAGACCAGTATCTTTCCACGAAATATTACCACACCACCACAACTTGTTGCCTGTATCATTGCAATCCCTCCTGATGTGGTTGTTCACTTATCTTTAGTATAACCTTTTTTTAGTAAAGTTGCAACAAAAGCCGAAGATTTACTGTGCATAATATGCATCAAATACCTGTTTGGCGATCGGAGCCGCAATTTTTCCACCGGTTCCGGCTTCTTCTGCAATGACAGCAATTGCAATATCCGGTTTACCGGAGTCTGCTTTGGTTGCAAATCCCGTAAACCAGGCATGGCTGTCACGGTTGCTGTTGATCTCGGCAGAACCGGTTTTACCATACGCTGTATAGCTCTGTCCCTTCAAAGCGCTTGCGGTTCCGCTCTCTACAACCTCCTGCATATACTCGCGGATGGTCTGTGCCTGTTCCTTGCTCAAAAGTTTTCCATATTCCGCTGCCTCAAACTGTTTGACTAAAGTGCCGTCTTTGTTCTGTGTATGGTCAATGACATAAGGGGTCATCAATACTCCGTCATTTGCGATCGCAGCACTGATCAGCATCATATGATAAGGGGAAACCAGTGTCTTTCCCTGTCCGATGGCTGTCTGCATCGTTTCTCCGGTACCGGAAGAAGCATCTAAGGAAAAACTGCTCTTTTTCGTGTCTAAATCTCCCGGAAGTTTTTGATTAAACAGCATTTTTTTACAGAACTTCCGAAAAGCCGCCTTATCCAAGCTCAGTCCGATATTAGAAAATGAGGTATTACAGGAATTTTTAAAGGAAGCCTTTAAATCCTCATTTCCATGTACTTCCCCGCCAAAGCAGTGGATCTCTGAATTATCCACATTCAGTTTTCCGTTACACCGGAAGGAGTATTCATTATAATTGCTGTTTTCATTCATATATTCTAAGGTAGTTAAAATCTTAAAAGTAGAACCCGGCGGGTATTGTCCCTGTGTTGCACGGTTAACTAAAACAGAGCTTTCGGAATCGCCTGATATTGCTTCCCAGTTGGCCGCTACCTCATTCGGGTCAAAATCCGGTTTAGAAACCATAGCTAAGATTCTTCCGGTCGAAGGCTCCATGACCACTACTGCTCCATCGTGTTCTCCAAGTGCATCATAGGCTGCCTGTTGTAAGCTGACATTTAATGTGGTTACCACATCATCTCCCGTATTCTTTTCCCCACGGATCTCATTGACAATACGTTCTAAGAAAAAGCTGTTTGAGCGTAAAAGGTTGAAGTTTGCAGCAGATTCCACACCTAATTTGCCGTGGGTGGAATAGCCGACCACATGGGCAAACAGGTTCCGGTACGGATAGGTTCTGGTCTCTTTTCCCTCGGCATCTACATTACTCTCTGCAAGTATCTCACCGCCGGAACCCATAATTTTTCCACGGACAGTACTGCTCGAAAACGAATCCTGTCTTGCATTGTAAGGCGAATTGATAAAATCCTCGCTCTTTACCGTTTCAAAATAGGCAAAGTATCCCATTAAGGCGATAAAGATACCTAAAAACGCATAGGTAATGACCACGAACTCCCGGTTTCTAGTCGAGGTCTTCGATGTCCTGGTCGAATCCGGTTTTTTTGCGTCCGTTTCCGGAAGTTGGTCTTGCAGCCGGTTCAGGTTTTCGTTGTGGTTCCCGTTTTGTTCGTTTTTCTTTAACGTTAACTTTCTTTTTCTTCTTTCCTTCATGTTGTTTCATTCCTTCTTCATCCTGTCTTAAAATATAAAGACCCTGGATGATTGCAAAAATAATCGTGGTACTGAGCAGGGAGCTTCCGCCATAGCTGACAAGTGGCAGTGTTACACCGGTAGACGGTATAAATTTTGTTACACCGCCGATGGTTAAGAACACCTGAAATCCGTAGACGGTTCCAAGTCCCAACGCGATCAGCTTATAGAACTGATCTTTGATCTGCATCGCTATATTTAAAAACATCAGATAACAGCTGACACAGACTAAGAGCAGACAGAGTGCAAAGACACCGCCAAGCTCTTCGGAAATTGCTGCAAAGACAAAATCCTGTTCTACGACCGGGATCTTATCCGGCATTCCCTGATATAGTCCCATTCCAAACCAGCCGCCGGTTCCGATGGCAAATAAAGACTGACAGATCTGATAGCCCTCTTTGTCAATGACACCTAACGGATTCTTCCATGCAACAACACGCACCCGGACATGGTTAAATAATTTGTATGCCACTAACGATGCAAGCGCCCCGGTTCCAAGTCCGGCTAAGGCATAGGATGGTTTTCTGGTTGCTACATACAGCATGACTAAATAGACTACAAAAAAGATCAGTGCCGCACCTAAATCTTTGGATAATACTAAGATCACAACATGGAGTGCCGCGACGATCGTGGTTTTTACAACCTGTGCAAATTCTGTAGATTCATAGAACATCGAGGCTACAAAGAATACAAAGAGAATTTTGATAAATTCCGATGGCTGGATACTGATCCCGCCAAAGGAAAAGGATAATTTTGCTCCATAACTCCTTGCACCAAGTACCGCAACTACGCTTAAGAGTGCAAGTCCGACTCCTGCGTAAACCCAGGTCAATTTGTGAAAAAACTTCAATTTGTGGATAATAAACGGTACTAAAAGTGTGATCCCGATGGCTGCAACGGCAATCTCGCATTGCTTCATTGCCTTGTCAAAATCCAGTCTGGTCAGAATAATAAAACCGATGGCTAAGAGCATGCACATATTATTGACAACCAGTCTGGAGGCTTTTCGATAGAATACTTTATAACAGAGCTGGATGATCACAAGTAAGATCAACTGTACTAAATACAACCCAATGACCTTCAAATCTAAAGTCGATGCATAAATAACTAAAAACGCATCTAAATGAATCAGGTAGATCAAGGATGCCTGACTGTTAAATATTCGGTTTTGCCGTTCCGGTGAACGTCTGCGAAATACCGCAAAACATTGGTAAGTATAGATCGCAAGTAATACGATCATCAGATATTTCGAGACTTCAATAATTAAATGTACCATAAATTTCCCTTACTCTACACCTCGTTTCATATGTCCGTTGGTGTAGTCTTTCCAATCATTTTGTTCCCATTTTCCCTTTTGTATATATATTTTCTCAAAAAAAGATAATATTTTTTCTGTTTCTTTCACAGATTCGGTGGTAAACTGCATCCTTAAGGATTTCGGATGGATACTTTCCACCTCCTGCCGCATGCCAAACAGTGCTAACGGACTGCTGTTATAAAGAATGTTATAACAATCCGTGCAGTAGTTTCTGACCGCAAAATGTTTTCCGTAGCGGTCTTTTAAGTAGCAGAGACTTTCTTTTTTCTGACACTTCCTAAGACTCTTAAAAATACAGCCGGCACTGACCATTAACGGCAGATATCCATAGATGAAAAGCTCGCTGTTTGAGCAGTCTCTGTGACGTAGTTCCTTATAATTTAATTCCAAAGGCACGGTGTTGCTACAGATACCGCATTTGGAAAATGCCTCCTGGGTACGGTTTGAATAGGTATACAGATC
>ULVQ01004509.1_pt1 | contig 10583 bp, 8 predicted proteins | sample 1959591 | NCBI WGS metagenome assembly ULVQ01 (sample SAMEA4835790, study PRJEB28245) | human gut metagenome | biome: gut microbiome; material: fecal sample | place: Denmark | collected 2008
GTCGCCACCGCCGCCCATGTGTCGTGAAACAGTCCGTAGCCGAAGATAAACTGGTCGTTCGTGCCTCTGAACTGGCTGATGAAGAAGTTGGTGAGGATAATAACCAGCACGGAACGGGGCAATACGTACTCCTCGCCCAGCCACACCGTAATGAACGGGTCTGTCAGATGATAGAGCGCGAATGTCAGGAACGACGCTATCAGGAAACGCAACGAGCTCAGCTCCCAAAAGACTTGCTGAATGCGCTTCACATCTCCCTCGGCTATCAGGTTGCCCACGCCCGCTCCGGTACTGCCCAGAAAATTGTCGACAAACTGGTTCAGCTTGGTGAGCAACAGCATATAGTTGCCGTAATACGCCACCAGCTTCAGTGAGGTAAACGCGTACACCAGAAAAGGCAAAAGCTGCGTCCTGCCCATTCCCGCCAGTTTATGTACAAACATCTGGCGGGCTTTACGCACGATAATCTTATTCTCCGGATACTTCCGCCTGCCTTCCGCCACCTCGCACTTCAGCCACGGATATACCCGGTTTATCTTCCAATTCAGGATGAATGAGTACAGAATGCCGAATATCAGCTCGATGGCTATCCACAGGTAGAAGCTACCCACATGGCACGCCAACGCCATTTGCAGGAGTATCTTGACGATATTGGCCGTTTGGAAGTAGACGGTGACCACATAATTGCGCTGGTCGGCTCCAAGCAGGGTCTGCCGGTAATTGACGAAATAACCGATGAGGGCGGAAGCCAAAAAGGCGAAATAAGCAAAATAGATTACTCCGGAATGAATACCGGCACCGGCGAATATGTAAGGCAGAAAACAGGCGAGCAGCAGCCCGGCGCCCAAAATCAGCAACCCCACATTGCGATAGAGATAGCCCAGCACCGAGATGATTTCCTTTATCTTGTCCCGGTTGCCGTCGAAAATCGGTTTGTAAAGCACATAGCCGATGGAAGCTCCGATGCCCAGCTCGGCCAGATTGAGAAAGCCCAGCAGGTTCTGCATCGTCCCCGTCAGCCCGACAAAGTCCGCCCCCAGCTTCTCAAGAAATATCTTTCTGGAGAAAAAGGAGATGAAAAGGGTGACAAGGTAGAAGAATACATTGACACGCGCGTTCAGATAGCTTTTCTTCAGACGGGATTCTGACATAGGCACTTTTTTAACTTTGCCGACAGCAAGCCGGAAAATGTTTCATAAACCATATCGGGACATTCCATACGCGTATAAATCCACACGGCTTTCAAATATCCCCGCCAGCCAAAATGCTTCCGGCACAACTGTACGTAATAGTAGCGGTTCACGCGTTTGTCCCGCTCCCCTATTTTCCGCATGAAACGGTTGTACCGGCACGATACCCGAACGCGCGCCAGCAGGTTCTCAAGCACAACGCCGTAGTACAAAGAGTTCTTGCGAACCGTGGCGCAATATATGGCTTGGGAGCAGAGAGCCGTTTTCCGGGCGTAATAATCGCTGTATACCGAAAACATCACGTCGTTTCCTGCCGGAGTTTCATCGAAACGAATCCGGTGGTTCCGCACCAGGCTTGCGGATATCATCTTCGCCCACGGCACTCCGTTCTTATATCTCAGCGCTTCCCAATCGGCATCCTCACGTATCCGGCCGTAATATTCCTGCCGGGATTCCACCTGCCGGAGCGTATCCGAGTCCGTGCTCTCCGCCCGAAAAACAATCATGTCGTAATCCGTAAGGGCGAATGTATCCAGCACATCCAAAAATCCCGGAAGAAAGAAATCGTCGGCATCGGCAAACAACAGCCAGCGCCCCTTCGCCACGGCCAACCCGCAATTGCGCGCGTATCCGGCTCCCTTGCTTTCGGACGTATGGATAATCTCCGTGTCCTTACGCTCGCTCCCCGGAAAGTTGTCAAAATCTACAACGGCAGGCGAACTGTTATCGTCTACTATCACAACCTGGATATCCTGCCGTAACGGTATGGAATCGAGACAGCGTTGCAATAACAACGGAATATTCTTGTGAGGAATTATTATCGTATAGGTATATGCAAAGTCCATTTCAAGAGTTTTTCTTCTATCTGTCATTATCCATCCACCCCATGCACCGTATGAATAAACCGCTTATTCGCTTCCTTCAATCGGAACAGGTTCAAAAGCATCAGCAAGAAAGAGTAAGGAACCCAGCAAACCGCCTTCAGCAACCGCCACTTCCAATACTTGCGGGGAATGGCGAGAGCCAGCGCCGACAGCAGCAGGATGAATATTCCCCACCACTTACAGGCCGATGGGGACGCGCATAGGGAATGCGCGAGGGAGATGATGAACACGAATCCCAACAGCAGCACCCGGGAGAACGAGATTTGCTGGTAGAGCTTGTCGCAGAAGTCCCACTTCCCGTCACGGATGGCGGGCAGCAAGCGTCCGGCAAACTCAAAGAAGCTGTAATACTGCGCGGACAGCCAGCGGCGGCGTTGCTGGTAGAAATTGTTGGCTTGCTGTATCTTCTCGTCCTTGACGAAAGTATCGGGCAGGTAATGGAAATGCACGCCCTCATAAAGGAGCTTCATCTCCAGCACACGGTCAAAACCGCCCACCGAGGTGTTGCTCATCATCGCATCGTAAAACAGGGGATAGTCAAAAGCCATGCCCGAACCTATCAGAGCCGCCGACATGCCCAGATTGGCATGCCCCGAACGGAAAATGGAGTTGTTTATCTCCTCGCTGACTGCGTCCAGATAGGCCATGTCGGTGTTCAGGTTCTTGGCCACGCGATGTGTCTGCACCACCCGGACACCGGGCACGGCGAAAGCGTCGTTCACCTCGGACAGGTAGGACGGGGCGATAATGTTGTCCGCATCTATTATCAGCGCCACGTCGTAAGCGGCTTTGTCCAGGTATTCGAGGGCGGCTTTCAGGGATTTGGTGTTGGTGCTTTTCTCAAAATCCACTTGAAGCAGCTTGATGGGAAGTGAGGACAAGGCCGCGTTCGTCTCAGGCCGCATGTGGTCTGAAATAACGGTGACGTCGTATTTATCGTCCGGATAATCCTGCGCCAGGCAGGCGTGCACGGTGGACAGGATGACCGCATCCTCGCGATAGGCGGCAATGAGTACCGCAAAACGCTTGCAGGCGCGTGCCGGTACGGAAGCGAGAGGTTTGCCACGGCGCAGCGATGCCAGACTGTACACCAACAGATACGCCACATTTATTGACAATAAAATGTATAGAAACCAATCAAAGATATGTAATAAGTGTTCCAAAATCCATGCAATTTAACCCTGTTGTTTTATTTGTTGGAAGCCTGCCCGCAGGGGCTTCGTCGCAAAGATACAAAAAACGGGGAGAGTTTGGACAGAATATACAAAAAAAGGCGGAAAATAAAAAAAAACGAGCAAGTTCTCCCGAACCCCTCGCCTCGTGTAAGAAAAGCCAAAAGGCTTTTCTTTTTTACTTGCATCAAATTGTTACCCGAAAATCAATCTTTCTTTTTACCTCTAAAAACAAACTTCAAACCTATCAAATAACACTTAATGTTTAACTTTTACCTTTACCTAATTACCTACTTTTAATCTATAAATTTTTCGCTTATGAATTAATTCAATCTTTTTACCTCTTAACTAATTACCTTTACTGAAAACTCTTCTTTTATTTTTTAAGAGCAATTTCTCAACTGCACTGCAAAGGTAAGCGTTTTTTCCGTGTGCGCAAACAGTAGAGAGAAAAAGTGAGTGTCTTATAACATTGTTTTAGAGATTAAACGTCTCTTTTACACTTGTAAACACTTAAAAGGCTATCATTGTGACACTCTTTCCGCCGAAAGCGTTACACCGGGTACAAAAAAACAAACCACCGAAGTGCCGTAGCACCTCGATGGTTGTCCCCTTTAAACACCTTTAAACAAAATGAAATATAATGATTACTTTCTTGCTTCCGCAATGTAAGCCAGAGCTTCCTTGCATTTCTCCGTAACGTAAGTCCAATCTTCAGCGGCAACCTTGTCGTTCGGGAAGAGCTTGGAACCCATACCTACGCAGAATACGCCGGCTTTAATCCAAGAAGTCAGGTTTTCCTGTGTCGGTTCCACACCGCCGGTAACCATCAGCTTAGACCACGGCATCGGAGCCAACAGGCCTTTTACGAGTTTTGTACCCAGCACGTCACCGGGGAATATCTTGCAGAGATCGCAACCTGTTTCCTGAGCGAAGCCTACCTCTGAAACGCTTCCGCATCCCGGAGTGTATGCCACCAGACGGCGGTTGCAAATCTTAGCGATTTCGGGATTGAACAACGGGCCTACAATGAAGTTTGCGCCCAATTGCAGATACAGCGCAGCGGTAGCAGGGTCTACGATAGAACCTACACCCATAGCCATTTCGGGACATTCCTTAGCCGCGAACTTCACTACTTCGGCAAATACTTCGTGAGCGAAGTCGCCGCGGTTGGTAAACTCGAATGCGCGGACACCGCCGTCGTAACATGCCTTCACTACTTTTTTCGCTACTTCTGCATCTTTGTGGTAGAATACAGGAACCATACCGGTTGAACCAATCTTGTTCAATACGGCTATTTTATCAAATTTTGCCATTGTATTAATCAATAATTTAATGTATAGAAATAACTCTATTTGATTTTTTCAGGCATGGATTGCACGGGCTCAACACCGTATTTTCCATGTGATTATCACACCGGCATCCGTAAAATCCGTGTAATCCGCGCCTGAAAAGAATTATCAGCGTTGTACGCGACCGCTTGCGTCACCACCGGCCAGCGCTTCCACTTCCTCAACAGAAACGAGGTTGAAGTCACCGTTGATAGTGTGCTTCAAAGCCGAAGCGGCCACCGCGAATTCGAGAGCGGCGCCTTGGTTGGGCTTAGTCAGCAAACCGTGGATGATACCGCCTGAGAAAGAGTCACCGCCACCTACACGGTCGATAATCGGGTTGATGTCGTAGCGTTTTGATTCGTAGAACTCTTCGCCGTTGTAAATCATTGCTTTCCAGCCGTTGTGTGTTGCCGAGAATGATTCGCGCAAAGTAGAGATTACATATTTGAAACCGAATTCTTTGGCCATTGCCTTGAAGATGCCTTTGTAGCCTTCCGCATCTGTCTTACCGCCTTCTACGTCAGCATCGGGTTTGAAACCGAGGCAGAGTTCCGCGTCTTCTTCGTTACCGATACAAACGTCTACGTATTGCATCAACGGTTTCATGATGGACTGAGCTTTTTCTTTTGTCCAAAGTTTCTTACGGAAGTTAAGGTCTACGGATACCGTAACACCATGACGCTTGGCGGCTTCGCAAGCCAGACGGGTCAATTCGGCAGCCTTGTCGGAGATAGCCGGAGTGATACCTGACCAGTGGAACCAGTCTGCACCTTCCATGATAGCGTCGAAATCGAAATCCGCCGCATCCGCTTCGGAGATTGAAGAGTGGGCGCGGTCGTAAATTACCTTGCTGGGACGCATGGACGCACCGGTTTCCAGATAATAGATACCTACGCGGTCACCGCCACGTGCGATAAAGTCTGTCTTTACACCATATTTACGCAAAGCGTTCACCGCTGACTGACCGATTTCGTGTTTCGGCAATTTGGTTACAAAGTAAGCATCATGACCGTAGTTGGCGCAGCTGACAGCAACGTTGGCTTCACCACCGCCATATACTACATCAAAAGAATCGGACTGTACGAAACGAGTGTTGCCCGGAGTGGACAGTCTCAACATAATCTCACCTAATGTAACGACTTTCTTTCCCATAATTCTATGTTTTTATTAAATATATGATTAAATTGTTTCTTTCAAATTGTCATATCAGCCCTCATGAAGAGGTTAAACACTTGATTCTATGCAGAGTAAACGAAAACGGGGTTTGTTCTTCATAGCTTTCGTGTGCGGGCACAAAGATACAACAATTTTCGTAATTACAAAAATTGTTATATATTTGTGTCGAAAATATTTAGATTATTATTGTGTGCGAGCACAAAAAGCCATGAACAAGCCCATGAATACACCGGAAAGGATAAGGATTAAGGACATCGCCAGGATGGCTGATGTATCGGTGGGAACCGTAGACCGCGTTATCCACGGACGTAGCGGAGTGTCGGAAGCCAGCCGTAAACGTGTGGAAGAAATCTTGGAGAAGCTGAACTATCAACCCAATATGTATGCCAGCGCACTGGCGTCCAACAAGAAGTATGCGTTTGCCTGCCTGTTGCCCCAGCACGACACCGGGGAGTATTGGACGGAAGTGGAAGGCGGCATCCACGAAGCGCTGACAACCTATTCGGACTTCAACATCACCGTGAAGCTGACGTACTACGATCCGTACGACTACCGCTCCTTCGCCCGCGCTGCCCGCAGCATCGCGGACATGAAGCCCGACGGCGTATTGTTCGCCCCCACCGCCCCGCAGTACACCGCTCCCTTCACCGACGAGCTCGAAAAGCTGAATATACCTTATATATATATAGACTCGAACATCAAGGAAGCTCCCGCCCTCTCCTTCTTCGGACAGAACTCGCACCAAAGCGGATATTTCGCCGCACGCATGCTGATGCTGCTCGCCGGCGAGGATGCGCAGGAAATCGTAATCTTCCGCAAGATAAACGAAGGCATCGTAGGCTCCAACCAGCAGGAACGGCGGGAAATCGGTTTCCGGGAATACATGAGCGAGCATCACCCCGCCTGCCACATCTGGGAACTGAACCTGCACGCCAAACGCGACAGCGAGGACGCGCAAATGCTGGATGACTTCTTCCGTGCCCACCCCACCGTAAAGAACGGCATCACCTTCAACTCCAAAGCATATATCATCGGCGAATATCTGCAAAAGCACCGGAGAACGGATTTCAACCTCATGGGATATGACCTGCTGAAACGTAACGTGGACTGCCTGAAAGAGGGGAGTATCTTCTTCCTCATCGCCCAGCAACCCACCTTGCAGGGGTTCGACGGCATCAAAGCCCTGTGCGACCATCTGATTCTGAAGAAAGAAATCGCAAGGGAGAATTTCATGCCGATTGACCTGCTGACGAAAGAGAATATAGAATACTATTATAATAAGTAAGAGAATACGGAAGACCATTATAACAAGTAAGAGATATAAAATACCACTATAACAAGTAAGATAAAATAGAATACCATTATAATAAGCAAGAGCATATAGAATAACATTATAATAAGTAAGGACATATAGAATAACATTATAATAAGTAAGGGCATATAGAATAACATTATAATAAGCAAATGTTAGAATGAAAGACAGTACAAGCTGATTATACATTAATAAATGTTGAAATTCAGTTTATATCAGTAACGATGATATAGGGTAATCTAAGGCTGAAAGCCTTTTTATCTTATAGCCCGGGGTAACACCCCGGGAATACGAATACGAATATGAATAACATTGCGCCCTGTAAGGGCAAAATATTTGAAGATTAATCTTTTGCCCTTACAGGGCGCAGGGTTCCGGAAACATTTATTCCCGGGGCGTTGCCCCGGGCTATAAGATAAAAAGCCCTTCAGGCTTAGGTTATACTTACTATAAATAGCTTTCAACACTTACTTGTTTAATAAGGTGGTAAGATAACAAGGTGAAAGTGATAAGGTGGTAAGATGATAAAGCGATAAGGTAGAAATGATAAAATAGAAGTAATAAGGTAAAAGTGATAAGGTGGAAACGATAAAGTAGAAGTGATAAGGTAGAAGCGATAAAGTAGAAACGATAAAGTAGCAGCAATAAGGTAGCAGCGATAAAGTAGTAAGATAATAAGGCAATAAGATAGTAAGGCAATAAGATAGTAAGATAGTAAGATAGTAAGATAATAAAGCGATTAAAGCAATCAAGTAATATTGAACGAAACTAATTAAAACATATTCATATGGAAACAAAGTACCTGAAAATTAATCCTGCCGATAACGTTGCAGTGGCCATTGTGGCACTGCCGGCAGGTGAAAAGCTCATAGTAGACGGCAAGGAAATCGTCCTGAACGAAGATGTTCCTGCCGGGCACAAGTTCGCGCTGCAAGATTTTGCGGAAGGCGAAAATGTGATTAAATACGGTTATCCCATCGGCCACGCCCGCACCGCTAAGAAGCAGGGCGACTGGATGAACGAAAACAACATCAAGACCAATCTTGCCGGACTGCTGGAATATACGTACAATCCCACCGAAGTGAATCTGGATATTCCGCACAAGAACCTGACCTTCAAAGGTTACCGCCGCAAAAACGGTGATGTGGGAGTGCGCAACGAGATATGGATTATCCCCACGGTGGGCTGTGTAAACGGCATCATCAACCAACTGGCGGAAGGCCTGCGCCGTGAGACAGAGGGCAAAGGCGTGGACGCAATCATGGCATTCCCGCACAATTACGGCTGCTCGCAGCTGGGCGACGACCACGAGAACACCAAGAAAATACTACGCGACATGGTGCTGCATCCCAATGCCGGCGCTGTGCTTGTGGTAGGCCTGGGATGCGAAAACAACCAGCCGGATGTATTCCGCGAGTTTTTGGGTGAATACGATTCCGACCGCGTGAAGTTCATGGTGACGCAGAAAGTGGGCGACGAATACGAAGAAGGCATGAAGCTGCTGCGCGAACTCTACGAAAAAGCCAGCAAGGACGAGCGCGTGGATGTGCCTCTGAGCGAGCTGCGCGTAGGCTTGAAATGCGGCGGTTCCGACGGCTTCTCGGGCATAACGGCCAACCCGCTGCTGGGTATGTTCTCCGACTTCCTCATTGCGCAAGGCGGTACGAGCGTACTGACGGAAGTACCCGAAATGTTCGGTGCGGAAACAATCCTGATGAACCGCTGCCGTAACAAAGAGCTGTTTGAAGAAACGGTGAAACTGATAAACGACTTCAAAGAATACTTCCTCTCGCACGGCGAACCGGTAGGTGAGAATCCGTCTCCGGGCAACAAGGCCGGCGGCATCTCCACACTGGAAGACAAGGCTCTGGGATGTACCCAGAAGTGCGGCAAGAGCTACGTGGACGGCGTGCTTCCTTATGGCGAACGCCTGCAAGTAAAAGGCCTGAACCTGCTTTCGGCACCGGGAAACGACTTGGTTGCAGCCACCGCCCTGGCTTCATGCGGATGCCACATGGTACTGTTTACGACAGGCCGCGGAACGCCGTTCGGAACGTACGTACCGACCATGAAGATTTCCACCAACTCCACCCTCGCCAAGAACAAACCGGGCTGGATTGACTTCAACGCCGGAGTTATCCTTGAAAACGAACCGATGGAAAAGACTTGCGAACGTTTCATCGACTACATTATCCGTGTGGCAAGCGGCGAGTTCGTGAACAACGAAAAGAAGGGTTACAAGGAAATCGCCATCTTCAAGACAGGCGTGACTTTATAATACAGGTTTGCCCGGTGATTTTTCTGGTACGGATTACACGGATTTCGCGGATATTAAGCGGATATTAAAAAAAATCCGTGCAATCCATGTCTGAAAAATCACCGGGCGTATTCCATCCCTAAATAGGGAAAGAAAGTGTCAGAATGAACTTCAACCCTCATTCAACTATTCGGTACGAAGTGAAGAACCCCTTTCCTTTATATATGAGGAAAGAGATTCTTCACTTCGTTTCGAATGACAGAATGAGGTATCAACCGGAATTCTATTCTTTTTTCCTATCTTTGCAGCCGGTTTACTCAATATATCGCTCTTATAATTCCATAACAGAAAAGTATGTCCGCAGATACAACTACTTCTCCAAAGCACAAGGGCGGCTGGTGGTCGCTAAGTCCGTTGGCTGTATTTCTTTGTCTATACCTCATCACATCACTGCTTGTAAACGATTTCTATAAAGTGCCGATTACGGTGGCCTTCCTGCTGTCGTCCTGCTACGCCATCGCCATTACGCGGGGGCTTAAACTGGAACAACGCGTCTACCAGTTTTCCGTAGGCGCAGGCAACAAGAACATATTGCTGATGATATGGATATTCGTCCTCGCCGGAGCGTTCGCGCAAAGCGCCAAGCAGATGGGAGCCATTGACGCCACGGTGAATCTGACCCTGCATATCCTGCCGGACAACCTGCTGCTGGCGGGTATCTTCATAGCCGCCTGTTTCATATCCCTGTCTATCGGCACCAGCGTGGGGACCATCGTCGCGCTTACTCCGGTGGCGGTGGGGCTGGCGGAGAAAACAGGCATAGACCTGCCCTATATGGTAGCCATCGTGGTGGGCGGCTCGTTCTTCGGAGACAACCTCTCGTTCATATCAGACACCACGATTGCATCCACAAAGACGCAGGACTGCGTTATGCGGGACAAGTTCAAAGTAAATTTCATGATTGTAGTACCGGCCGCATTGATTGTGCTGGGCATTTACATCTTTCAAGGGCTGTCATTGTCCGCCGCCCCGCAGATACAAGAGATTGAATGGATAAAGGTAATCCCCTACCTCATCGTGCTGGGTACGGCGATAGCCGGAATGAACGTGATGTCGGTGCTGCTGCTCGGCATCTTCTCGACCGGTATCATCGGCCTCTTCACCGGAATGGGGTTCTTCGACTGGTTCGGCGCCATGGGAACGGGCATCACCGGCATGGGCGAACTTATCATCATCACCCTGCTGGCAGGCGGAATGC
>ULVQ01083630.1_pt1 | contig 10283 bp, 10 predicted proteins | sample 1959591 | NCBI WGS metagenome assembly ULVQ01 (sample SAMEA4835790, study PRJEB28245) | human gut metagenome | biome: gut microbiome; material: fecal sample | place: Denmark | collected 2008
GTGTGAGGTCATTGGCTTTTTCCGTATAGAAAACGAACAACGATAATCTTTTGTTTTTCATCGTCAATAATATAGAAGGCAAGATAATTGTTTATCGTAACAAAGCGAATCCCCCACGATGATAAAACAGGAAACAAAATAAAATTTCTGCATATACTAAAGCCTGGAGGTATTGTATATGCAGAGAAATTGTACACAAATTAAAAAATGGGAAATCGCAGAATTTATATTTATCGCCATCGTGGGAACGCTGCTTCATTTTGTCTATGACTGGAGCGGACAGAATCCGGCGGTGGGCATTATCGCGCCGGTTAGTGAGAGTACATGGGAACATTTAAAGCTGCTCTTTATGCCGGCACTTTTATTTACACTGATCCAGGAGGCAGTGATTGGCAAAGATTATCCGTGTCTATTGACGCAAAAAGCAAAAGCCGTCTTAGCGGGTATGGCGTGGATCGTCGTAGGATTTTATACCTATACCGGCGTTTGGGGGAAAGATGTGGCATGGATAGATATTCTCTTGTTTTACACCGCAGTGGCATTGTATACATGGCTTTCTAAATGCAGTATAGAAAAAGAGAAAAAATACTGCAATGCAGGAGTGGGAACGGCAGTCTTTGTGCTGACATTTATCCTGTTTCTGGTGTTCACTGTACAACCGCCAAAGATCGGACTGTTCCGGGACCCGCAGATGGGAAGTGTGAACGTAAGTAAAATGCTTGTTTAGAAAATATTTAGAAATTCCCCTATCGCAGTTTAGGAATGTGTTATAAAATATAGAAAAATTGTGATAAAATGAGGGAATAAAAATGACGATCAGAAAAAGACTATCGAGAACCAATACAAGGATTTTGCTGTTTGCGCTGTTATCGCTGTTGGTGATCGGTGTATTTATTATAGAGATTTTTGAAAAAACCTATTTAGAGCAGGCGATCAACTATGTAAAATTACAGGATCATTCCGTAGAACTGGTAGATTTTTTGGATGAATATCAATTTTCGGAGGATGAGATCGGAACACTCGGAAAAAAGATCCAGAGCTATGGTCACAACTTTTATATCGCAAAAGACAGGCAAAGAGTCAGTACGGATTTTTCTACAAAACAGCTTCGGGAAATGCAGTATTTAGATTCCTATGTTACCATCAATGAGCCGGCAGATGTATTTGTCTGGCGGACGGCAACGATGATCTTTAAAAGTTATGAGACAGAGACCGGAACCTATCAGGTGGTAGCGCTCCGCAATGATGAGAACACCAGACAGATCAATCCGAACAGGGAGACATATCGGTGGCTGATACCTATCTTTACGGCGATCGGTGTTCTGGCGATTGCGATCATTGTGGGGATCAGCAGATATTTCAGCCGGAAGTTAGAAAACAGGATCATGGAGCCGATCGAAAAGCTGATCGATGCGGCAAACCGTGTTGAGGATGGAAATTTTGAAGAGCATGTGGAATATGAAGGAGAGGAAGAGTTTGAAAAACTCTGCCATTCCTTTAATACCATGCAGGACAGTCTGGCGGCGGGCGTGGACCGGGCAGAAGAATATGATAAGGCAAAGACAGAGATGATCGCCGGAATGTCTCACGACCTTCGGACACCGCTGACCTCGATCAAAGGTTATATCAAAGGAGTCAAAGACGGCGTTGCCAATACACCACAGAAGCAGGAGCAGTATTTAGACATTGCCTATCAGAAGGCATGTGCCATGGATGTGCTGCTGCGAAAACTTTCGGATTTTTCCAAGTTAGAGACCGGAAATATGCCGATGGAGCCGGTGGCGACTGATTTTGGAGCATTTTTACAGGAGATGCTGGATGATAATGAACAATACCTGAGAGAAAAAGATGTGAATGTCATATTTTTTGTACCGGAGGAAAAAGTGATCACCTGCATCGACCATGAGCAGACCAAACGCGTCCTCCGCAACATCATGGAAAACAGCATGAAATACCGTTGCAGGGAACAGGTATTGATCCGCATGAACCTGATCCCGAATAAAGAGTCGGTCATTTTAAAGATCACGGATGACGGAGAAGGAGTACCGGAGGAAAAACTACCGCATCTATTTGAACAGTTCTATCGTGGAGATGAGACAAGAAACAGCAGGATTGACGGAGACGGACTCGGACTGTACATAGCAAAACGCATTATAGAACAGCAGGGCGGAAGTATCAGTGCTTCAAACCATGGCGGGTTCTGTATTACGATCATACTTCCGAGAGTGGGAGAAGAACAGGAGCAGATATGAGAGAAAAAATATTAATAGTAGAAGACGAAGAAGAAATTGCAATGTTAGAGCAGGACTATCTGGAGATCAACGGATTTCAGACAAGGATCGAGAGTGATGGTGAGCAGGCGGTGGAACTGGCACTGACGGGAGAGTTTGATCTGATCTTATTGGATCTCATGCTTCCGGGCAAAAACGGCTATGATATCTGCAGAGAGATCCGCGACAAAGTGGATGTTCCGATCTTAATGGTAACGGCACGCACCGAATCCATAGACAAGGTGCTGGGTCTGGGACTTGGAGCCGATGATTACATATCGAAACCGTTTGATCCGGCAGAACTGGTAGCAAGAGTAAAATCCCACTTAAACCGTTACGAAAGACTGACTAAGAACGGTGAGCCGCAAAACGGTACCGAAGGACGGGAAAAAGATGTTATCAAAATTGATGGGATCGAGATACATTCGAGAAGCTGGAAAGTATTTCGGGACGGCGAAGAGATCCGCTTCCCAAACCGTGAGTTTGAACTGTTGAAGTTTCTTGCGATGAATCCGAATATTGTTTTTTCAAAAGAGGAATTGTTTGAAAAAATCTGGGGCTATGATTATGTCGGGGATAGCGTGACCGTGACCGTACATATTAACCGGATCCGTGAAAAAATCGAAGAGGACAGCAAGAATCCAAAGATCATTGAAACGGTCTGGGGTGCGGGATACCGCCTGAATCGGTAGAAATCTTAAGAATAAATCAAGAAAATTTAGGTTTTGTTTAGAAATGTTATAAATTCTGTTTAGGAGTTTTCGTTTGGAAATTTATTTCTCCATGCTACCATAACGTTGTAGGAAATATAGCAGTCGCAGTTATATTTTTCACAATAATAAGGAGGAAAATGAATGCTCAAAAACGAATGGAAGAAGCTATTTCAAAACAAATTTATGATCGTGGTCATGATCGCGATCATCCTGATACCGACAATTTACACGGCAATTTTTGTGGGAGCCATGTGGGACCCGTATGGAAGGGTGGAACATCTTCCGGTTGCAGTTGTAAATAAGGACGTACCGGTAACTTACAAAGACAAAGAACTGAGTGTTGGAGAAGACTTAGTCAAAAATCTGAAAGAAAACAACTCTTTGGATTTTAACTTTGTAGATGCAGATACGGCAGCGGCAGGGCTTGCGAACGGTACCTATTACATGGTGCTGACCATACCAAAGGATTTCTCAAAAAATGCAACGACTCTGACAGAGAAGAATGCAAAAAAGATGATGCTGTACTATGAAACCAATCCGGGACAGAACTACATCGCATCCAAAATGAGTGAGACAGCGGTAAGCAAGATTCAGACAAACATTCGTGAAAAGATCACAACGCAGTATACGGAAACTGTATTTGAACAGTTAGGAACCATCGGAGATGGTTTTGTAGAAGCGGCAGATGGAGCATTACAGATCACAGACGGTACAGACCAGCTGTTAGACGGAAACGGACAGCTTCAGGATGGTATCGAAACCTTAAAGGACGGAACAGTTGCTTTAGAAGATGGAAGCACCAGTCTCCAGACAGGCATCAGTGCGTATACACAGGGTGTTGGAACACTGAAAGCCGGAGCAGATACGTTAAATGGCAAGAGTTCAGATTTGAACGGGGGTGTCACAAGCGTTTCTGAAGGAGTTACCTCTTTAAAGAGCGGAAGCGGAGCAATTTTAGCCGGTATGAATACAATGTCTGATGAGCTTGCAAAGAGCCTTTCCAAAGAAAACATGAAAAACATGGAAGCATTGCGGGGCGGTCTTACAAGCATCAACAAAGGAATTCAGACATTAAATACCGAACTTCAGAAAATGGATGTAGAAGGTCAGTTGAATACGACAGTGAGTGCAGTAACAGGCGGTCTTACTTCCATACAGGGAAGCCTTTTGAATTCCCAGACACATATGGGTGAGCTGCAGACAGCCATTGGAACGTTAAAAATGCAGTTATTGGCATCCGGAAAAACAGAGGATGAAGTAAATGCAATGTTGTTACCGCTGATGCAGTCCGCACAGGCGGTCGGAGGAGATGTCAGCGCGATCGCAACGACAACATCCGGTCTGGCAGATTCCTTAAAGAACAGCAATTTATCGGAAGTTACACAAAAAGTAGATACGTTAAAGAGCAATGTCAGCACACTGGCAGAAAATTCTGATGTGGTATTACCGAACAGTAGTACAACGATTGAAAAGCTGACATCCGGTTTACAGGGAGTGCAGTCCGCATTGGATAAGACCGGAGAAACGGCAGACCAGATGGGACTCATCCAGGCAATGGGTGCAGTGAATACCGGACTCGGACAGTTAGATACCGGGATCAATGGTGAAAAAGGCTTAAAAGCAGGAGTGAAAGCATATACAGATGGTGTATCCCAGCTTGCAGGTGGAGCAGAGCAGTTGACAGCGAACAGTGCAGCGTTGAACGAAGGTGCGGGAAAACTCACGAGCGGAGCAGCGGCATTAAAAGACGGAAGCAACAGACTCTATGATGGAACCGTAAGTATGCAGGAAGGGCTTTCTAAGTTAAAAGACGGAAGTGTTACACTTGCAGATAGTCTGAACGATGCCGGAGATGAAGTAAAAGCGACCAATACGGACGAAGATACCGTTGAAATGTTTGCGGCTCCGGTTGAGACAAAGGGAAGCACCTACTCCCGCATTGACAACAACGGAAGTGCAATGGCAGCTTACATGATGGGTGTAGGTCTCTGGGTGGCATGTATCGCATTCTGCGTTATGTACCCGCTGATGAAGCCGGCAGGCGAAGTCAAAAACGGTATCCGCTGGTGGTTCAGCAAAGCATCCGTATATCTGATCATTGCATCCGTTCAGGCGGTAGTCATGGTACTCATGCTCAAGCTGATCTTAGGATTCCAGCCGGAATACTTAGGAAGAACGATTTTAGTGGCAATGGTTGCCTCCATGGCATTCATGTCCGTAATGTACTTCTTTAACATCTGTTTCGACAAAGTCGGAAGTTACCTGATGCTGATCTTCATGGTATTGCAGTTAGGCGGTTCTGCCGGAACTTATCCGTTGGAATTATCCTCGGATTTCTATCATAAGATCCATGAGCGTATGCCGTTTACCTATAGCGTAAAGGCTTTCCGTTCCACCATTTCCACAGGTCAGGATATCTCCGGGGAAATGGCAGTGTTTATCGGAATGATCGTAGTGTTTAATCTGTTATCCTTAGCAGTGTTTGTTTATAAGACAAAAAAAGGAAAAAATATGATCTCGGCAGAGGTAGCCGTGGAATCATAAAAACAGCATTGACAAGTGTTACACATAGTGCTACACTAACTTACAGTTAAATAAGAATCTTCAGGGCAGGATGAAATTTCCGACCGGCGGTAAAGCCCGCGAACCGAGAGGTATGATTCGGTGTAACTCCGAAGCCGACAGTATAGTCTGGATGAAAGAAGATGCAAAAGCTGCGTAGGCAGTACACTTGTGATGCACAGTAAAGCTCTGAAATGATTTCCATTTCAGAGCTTATTATATTTCACAGAAAAGAAATGATAACAGGGACATAGAAAAACCCCCTATCATATTGATAAAAAGTTTTTTGAATACCCTATAATCTTTCCTGTAAATCCAATAAAAAAGTGTAGAACCAAACAGTGAAGAAGCAAAACCCTGAACGATAGATCCGTTCAGGGTTTTTTTGATACTTTTTCATACAAAAATTTGTATGAGAAAGATCAAAGAAACCAGCCCCATACATTTCACACATACTACAATAGGATTTTTCAAATCCAACAAAGTAGAATGCACAAATCAGATATGGAAAATTTCTTTTTGTGCAATGGAGATGAAACTCAGGGAATCGTGAAGCCCACTGGCGCACACGATACCCGGTTTCAGAGGTTCATCGGAATGATCTGCACAAGGAAATTTGGAATATCTGATTTGTGCACCCACGATGTTAAGAAATCAAATCCATGTAGCCACGCTGTTGAGATATTGAGTCTGTGCACCCACAAAGTTAGGAGGAAAAACACTATGACCCCGGAAGAATATATGCAAATCGCCATCGAAGAGGCAAAAAAAGGCTCAGGCTTCACCAGCCCCAACCCACTTGTCGGAGCCGTACTCGTGAAAGACGGAAAGATCGTCGGCAAAGACTATCACCACAAATACGGAGAATTTCATGCAGAGAGAAATGCCATTTTCAACTGCAAAGAAGACTTAGCGGGAGCATCCCTCTATGTCACATTAGAGCCGTGCTGCCACTATGGAAAGACGCCTCCCTGCACACAGATCATCATAGAAAGAGGAATCGAAAAAGTATATATCGGTTCCTATGATCCGAATCCAAAAGTCAATGGCGGCGGCATCAAGCAGTTAAAAGATGCGGGAATAGAAGTAGTTACGGAAGTCTTAAAGGAAGAGTGTGATGCACTCAACCCGGTATTTTTTCATTACATAGAAAAAAAAGAACCTTACGTCGTTTTAAAATATGCGATGACGGCAGATGGAAAAATTGCGACAAGAACCGGAGCCTCAAAATGGATCACCGGAGAAGCGGCGAGAAAACGTGTGCAGTACAGCCGAAAAATTTACAGTGGGATCATGGTGGGGATCGGAACCGTGTTAGCAGATGACCCGATGCTGACCTGTCGCTTAGAAAATGCAAAAAATCCGGTCAGGATCATATGCGACAGCAGTCTTAGGATTCCGTTGGATTCTAATATTGTAAAGACGGCGAAAGAAGTACCGACCATCATAGCCTGCACGATTCCAAAAGAAGACAAAGAAAAATCAAAACAGGATTTAATTATAGAAGAAAAGATAGAAAAGTTACAGCAGGCGGGATGCGAAGTGATCCATATCGGAAGAAGCAAAACAGGAGTGAATCTGAAAGAACTGATGAAGCTGCTTGGAGAAAAAGGCATCGACAGCATCCTGTTAGAGGGCGGGAGCAGCCTGAACTATTCGGCACTACAGGCAGGGATCGTATCCAAAGTAGAAACCTATATCGCACCAAAGATATTCGGAGGAGAACTGGCAAAGACACCGGTTGGCGGAATAGGCGTAGAAGAGCCGGGGCAGGCATTTTTCTTAAAAAATCCGAAAATCACACAGATAGAACAAGACATACTGATGGAATGGGAGGTGGGAACTTGTTCACGGGAATCGTAGAAGAAATCGGAAAAATTGCAGGAATTCAAAAGGGAGCAAAGTCAGCGGTGCTGACGATACAGGCAGAAAAAGTATTGGAGGATGTTCATATCGGAGACAGCATCGCCGTCAATGGAGTCTGCCTGACCGTCACATCCTTTGAAAAAAACACTTACACCGCAGATGTGATGAATGAAACCCTGCAACGAAGTTCACTCGGAAGCCTGAGTATTGGCAGCAGTGTGAATTTAGAGCGGGCAATGGCGGCAAACGGGCGGTTTGGAGGCCATATCGTGTCGGGCCATATTGACGGAACCGGAACGATCACACAGGTTAAAAGAGATGACAATGCCATTTGGTATACGATCATGGCAGAAGCGTCCCTGATGAAATACATTGTAGAAAAAGGCTCCATAGCGATTGATGGTATCAGCCTGACCGTCGCAAAACGGAGTGACAAAGATTTTTCCATATCCATGATACCGCATACGGCAAAAGAGACGATCTTATCGCAGAAGAAAGCGGGGGATGTGGTCAATCTTGAAAACGACATCATTGGAAAATATGTAGAACAGTTACTACAGTATGACAAAAAAGAAGAAAAACAGAGCCGCCTGACAAAAGAATTTTTATTGCAGGCAGGCTTTTAGAAAGGAGCAAAAATTATGTTTCAATTTAACACAGTAGAAGAAGCACTGGAGGACTTAAAGAAAGGAAAGCTGATTCTGGTAACAGATGATGAAGACCGCGAAAATGAGGGCGACTTGATCTGTGCGGCAGAGTTTGCCACAACGGAAAACGTCAATTTTATGGCAACACATGCCAAAGGTCTGATCTGTATGCCGATGGGAGAAGAAATCATAAAAAAATTACAGATACCGCAGATGGTCAGCAACAACACCGATAACCATGAGACGGCGTTTACCGTATCCATTGACCATGTCGATACCACCACCGGAATTTCAGCAGCGGAGCGTTCGATCACAGCAATGAAATGTGTGGATGAGGATGCGAAGCCGGAGGACTTCCGCAGACCGGGACATATGTTTCCATTATTGGCAAAACCAAACGGAGTCTTAGAAAGAAACGGCCACACAGAGGCAACGGTGGACTTAATGAAGTTAGCAGGATTAAAGGAGTGCGGACTTTGCTGCGAGATCATGCGTGACGATGGAACGATGATGAGAACGCCGGAATTAAAGGAGATGGCACAAAAATATAATCTGAAATTTATTACCATCCGTGCTTTGCAGGAATACCGGAAAGTTCACGACAAACTGGTAGAGCAGGTGGCAGCAGTTAAAATGCCAACCAAATATGGAAACTTCCGCGCATACGGATACATCAACAAATTAAACGGGGAACATCATGTGGCACTGGTCAAAGGCGATATCGGAGATGGAAAAGATGTGCTGTGTCGTGTGCATTCGGAATGTCTGACCGGAGATGTATTTGGCTCCGAGCGCTGTGACTGCGGAGAGCAGTTTGCAAAAGCCATGGAAGCGATCGAGAGAGAAGGACGGGGAATTTTACTCTATCTTCGTCAGGAAGGACGAGGTATCGGACTGATCAATAAATTAAAAGCCTATGAACTTCAGGAAAAAGGAATGGACACCGTAGAGGCAAATCTGGCGCTCGGTTTTGATGATGATGAGAGAGAATACTACATAGGCGCACAGATCTTACGGGATTTAGGAGCGAAATCCTTAAGACTGTTAACCAACAATCCGTTAAAAATCGAAGGACTGGAAGATTTTGGACTGGAGATCAAGGAGCGGGTGCCGATTCAGATTGCATTGACACCGTATGACAAATTTTATCTGATCACCAAGAAAAACAAGATGGGACATATCCTGGATTATCAGGAGAAATAGAATGTCACACATTCTAACTATTAAAAAAGTAGGGACAGTACATTAGCAAAAAACATAAAAATAAAAAGGAGATTTTATTATGAACGTATTTGAAGGAAAAGTAGTATCAGAGGGAATGAAAGTAGGAATCGTAGCAGCCAGATTCAACGAATTCATCGTAAGCAAATTGGTGGCAGGTGCACAGGATGCACTCGTCAGACACGATGTAAAAGAAGAGGACATCGACCTTGCGTGGGTGCCGGGAGCATTTGAAATCCCGCTGATCGCGTCAAAGATGGCGAAGAGTGGAAAATACGATGCAGTCATTGCATTAGGAGCAGTTATCCGTGGTTCAACAACACATTATGATTATGTATGCAGCGAAGTATCGAAAGGAATTGCAAATGTGTCCTTAAATTCCGATATCCCAGTTATGTTCGGCGTGATTACAACGGAAAATATCGAGCAGGCAATCGAACGTGCCGGAACAAAAGCAGGAAACAAAGGTTATGACTGTGCTTTAGGTGCCATCGAAATGGTAAATCTCATCCGCAATATCGAAAAGTAAAATTATTGTAAAATGGTAAAGAAAGGATATACTTTTTGATTTTCCGTGTTATAATAAACCTGTGAGAGAAGAAGAGAGAAGAGAAAAAAGGAGGTTTATTATGGGCAGGAACCTATTGACGTTAACAATTGGAAAACAGAAAAACATTGCATTGATCGCACATGATGCGAAAAAAGAAGAGCTGATCAGTTGGTGTGATGAGCACAAAAAACTTTTAAGTAAACACTTTTTATGCGGAACAGGGACAACCGCCCGCATGATTACGGATAGAACCGGACTTCCGGTAAAGGGCTACAATAGCGGTCCTCTTGGCGGTGACCAGCAGATTGGTGCAAAGATTGTAGAGGGAAGAATTGATTTTGTAATATTCTTTTCGGACCCACTTACCGCGGCACCGCATGACCCGGATGTAAAAGCATTACTCCGTGTGGCACAAGTATACGATATCCCGATCGCCAATAACCGGGCAACAGCC
>ULVQ01035237.1_pt1 | contig 10008 bp, 7 predicted proteins | sample 1959591 | NCBI WGS metagenome assembly ULVQ01 (sample SAMEA4835790, study PRJEB28245) | human gut metagenome | biome: gut microbiome; material: fecal sample | place: Denmark | collected 2008
ACTAAATTCAAAGAATGGTAGTGTCTTATACATAAATGTTGCGATTGGTGTTCGAAGATAGAAAGAAACTACTATTATGAAGATTAATCCAACAAGTAAAACTGTTTCTTTTATGAGCCCTCTTCTCATACCACCCATGATACCAAGTATTAATAATATAATTATTAAAGCATCTAATATATTCATTTTTTCACCTACTTTGTTATTATATATGGAGTACTTTCACTTCCATTACCACCTAATAATTTTACACTATTTTTGATTGTAATTACAGGTCTTACACCAGCACTAGTACTAGTAGATAATGTTTTAAGATTGTTACCTTTTATTACATAATTATATGCATTAGTACCATTAAAATATGCTGGAGTCATTGTCCAATAAGCATTATTATTATCTAAATATGTTGTAGTACTTGTTGTTTCTTTATTTCCAATAAACATTGCTTCATCTGCTGTAATTAATCCAATTGGATAAGTATTTAATTTCTTTGATACAGTAAATCTATCATTTACATTGGTGCAATCTAAGCTTGGCTTTTCTTTTATACCATCATTATATTTTGATAAATAACCAGTATTTAAATTACCATATCCTGATGTTGAATATTTAACATTATTTATAGTAAATTCATATGTTTTTCTATTGTTACAATATATTGCATCTTCAATATAATCACTATATTTTAATAAATTAGTTGCATACCATTCTTCAAGTATAGTTTTTATTTTACTGCTATTAGTATTCTTATGTTCATCTTCATATGTTGTACTATTTGGACTACCATACATATATCCAACATAAGCATTATAATTTGAACTATCATTAAAAACACTACTATTAATAAAAACAGTAGTATCATTTAAGGTACTACAATTTCCATCAGTAGGTGTTCCATTATATATCATTCTTACATTACCTAGTGTATTTGCTCTAATTATTTTCCAACAAAACCCACCAAATAATGCATTATTATTATTGCTACTACCTGTATATAAATAATTTTTTTCACCATCAATACTATTATTAGTAAATACATATCCATTAGTATTATTGCTATAAGTACTTACATTTCTATTTTCAAAATCATTAATAATAGCATATCCAATAGTATCTCTATCCGCTTTCATAAGTGATCCGGAATTATTACTTGGAACAATATTTATATTAGAAGAGAAGGTTTTATTCATATTGTATGATTGATCATATTCTTTTTGTAAGAATGTGATTTGCATTACATAATAATGAGTTGCTCCTTTATCAATTTTTATATCAGAAAGTATTGTACTATCAGTGCTTGGAACTACTGTTTCGGTTTTATTTGCGGCACCTCCAGTTTCAGTTATTGTATAAACTAACTCTTCAGGTTTTGCAAAATTATTAACTACACTTTCTAGTGTTATATTGTAATATACAGCTACATCACCAGTATTTTTTACAGTAAATGTTTTACTTACAGTTTCTCCAGTATAAGCATTAACTAAAGTTACATTGCTTGTATCAGTATAAGTTATCTGCATATTTTTATTAAAAGTATTAATAATCATATTGCTTCCTTTACCTTCAATTTCTAAAGTGAAATATGCATAAGTAGCAGTTGCCATTAAAGCAAGAATAATAGCAATTCCTATACTTGATAGCATTATTTTTAAACTTGTTTTATTCATAATAAATATTACCTACTTTCCTAATCTATAACAATTATATAATTAATAATTAAAATTTTCAATAAAAATTGATATTATTAATCATTTTTGATAAAATATGTACGGAGGAACGAGAGTATGTTCAAGCAAAGTGATATATTAGATGAAAAAAAATCTAAATTATTAAGAGAAAAAAGTAAAAAAATAACTTTTCCATTATCAGAAGATGATAAATTATTAATAAATGATATGATTATGTATTTAAGACTTAGCCAAGATGAAGAATATGCTAGTAAAAATGATATAAGAGCTGGTATGGGACTTGCAGCAGTACAGCTTGGAGTTCTTAAAAGATTCTTTGTTATATCTTATAAAAAAGATGATGGTACATTTGAAGAATATAGAGTCATTAATCCTGAAATTATATCTAACTCAGAAGAACTTATTTATGTTGAAGAGGGAGAAGGATGTTTAAGTGTAAATAGATATGTTGAAGGTATAGTACCTAGATATGCTAGAATAACAGTTAAATATTACGATGAGGAAGGTAGAGAGTGTGTTAAAAGAGTTCGTGAAGAGATAGCAGTAGCATTTCAACATGAAATAGATCATTTAAATGGTATAATGTTTATTGATAAAATAGACCCTAAAGATCCATTTAAGAATCAGGATAATATGAGAGCGATATAACGCTCTTTTAATTTTATGTTTACTTTTATCATTTTATATTTTATAATTATTATAGGTGAAAATAGATATGAAAAAAGAAAATAAAATAAGGTTGATATTTTGGGGAGTTATATGGATTATAACACTTATCTTGTCAATATCAGGGGTTATCTTATATATGAATGGCGTTGGTTCTCATGGAAAAATAAGAAAAGAATTAAAGCCGGTAAATGATTCATTTAATAATTTAAGTTCAATTATTAGATATAGAGAAGCTGGTATTGATATACGTTCTAAATTAAAAGATGATAGAATTATTGTTAGATATAAAACTGATACAATAGATGCTTCATATGACTTTGTTTATGATGAATCGCTTGGAACTGGAATATTAGTTATGCAATATGGAAATGCTAGTGCTGATAAAGATATAAGTATAAGCGTTGCTAGATTTATGATTGATGCAGTAGCTGTTAAAAATAATCATCCTGAAGGAGAAATATTTAAGAATTATCAATTCGATTACTTCTATAATACAAATGTTATACAAGGACTTGGAATAAGTGATGAAGGAACAACTACTACAGTAAAAATTAATTTAAATACAGTAGTTACAGATAATATAAAAAATGATAATAATATACCCGATTTAAATAATACATCAGATACAATTAAGAATTGGTATACAGCACTTAGTACTGCTGATAAAATGATAACAATAATAGCTAAAAAAGATAATGAAAACTATACTAAATATAAAACAGATGTATCAAGTGTGGCTGAAAATAATAAAATAGATTTATCTTGGATGGATTATGAAACATTAACTGAAACAGATTTAAAATATTTAAGTAATAGTTATGGAATAAGTAATATAAATGATTTTTATGGTATGGCTACTCTAAAAGGAAATAAAGCTACTGATATAGTTGGTGTACAAAGTATAAATGAACTTGAAAAGATATTAAAAGAAAGTAATGTTATTAAATAGCATTACTTTTTATATGTACTTAAAAAGAGGATTTAATCCTCTAATTTAACGCTTACTATTTTACTTACTCCACTCTCTTGCATAGTTATACCATATAATTTATCTAAGAATTCCATTGTTTTCTTTTTATGTGTTATAACAAGCAATTGAGTTTTATTTTTATAATTATCTAAATATTCACCAAATATAGTTGCATTATTTTCATCAAGTGCACTTTCAACTTCATCAAGTATTACAAATGGTACTTTTTCAAGATTCATTATTGAGAATAATAAACTTATTGCTGTCATAGTTCTTTCTCCTCCAGAAAGTAAACTAAGTGGTTTTTTATTCTTTCCAGGAGGTACTGCTATAATATCAATACCAGTTTCTAAGATATTATCTGGGTCAGTAAGTTCAAGATGTGCATTTCCTCCTTTAAATAATGTCTTAAATACTTTACCAAATTCTATATTTATATTATTAAATGATGTAACAAACTTATCTTTCATTACATTATCCATATCATCAATAATATTAAGTAAATCACTTTGGCTCTTTTCAAGATCTTCTTTTTGTTTAGTTAAAAATGTAACTCTTTTATATATTCTATCATACTCATCAATACTGCCTAAGTTAACATCTCCAAGTGATTTAATCTTTCTTCTTAAAGTGCTTACTTTTTCACGAGCAACACTTTCTTCTATTTCAAGAGTATACTCACTTCTAGCTCTTTCATATCCTAAATTATAGTCTTCACTTAAACGATTTAATAAGTTATCTAAATTCATATTAAGTTTAGTAATATCTATTTCTAAACTACTTATATCATTCTTTAAAGATATATATTCTTGATTAGATTTTCTAATAGATGATTCTAAATCATTAAGAGTAATGTTAAGTTCATTCTTTTCATTATTATATTTATCAAGTAATTTCTCTTGTTCACTCTTAACTTTTTCATTTTCATAATATTCACTTATTATATTATTAAGTTCATTATCAAGTGAATCATCAGTAAGATTCTTTATTTCATTATTAATGCTTTCTAGTTCACTAATCTTTTCATGTAATAAACTTGTTTTATTATTAATTTCTTCATTAACCTTAATTATTTCAATATTGATACTATAATTCTTATTCTTAATTATATCAAGTTCTCTATCTTTATTATCAAGTTTAACATCTAAGTCTTTAATATTGTTATTTATATTATCTAGTGATAATTTTAATCTTTCAAGTTCATATTTATCAGATATATATGAATTATTGCTTTTAATACTACCACCTGTCATAATACCACCAACATGTATTATTTCTCCATCAAGTGATATTACTCTATATCTATGATTAATCTTTTTAGATATTGCTATAGCAGTAGATATATCACGAGTCACTATAATATTACCAAGTTGATTCATTACAATGTTATAATATTTAGTATCATATGTAACTAAGTCACTTGCGATACCTATAAATCCAATAATATTAGATATACTTTTAAGTGTTTCTGGATCTACACTCTTAGGTTTTATAACATTTAATGGGAAGAAAGTTGCTCTTCCTTTATTATGGCTTTTTAAGTATTCAATTGCTTCTTTAGCACATGCTTCATCATTAGTAACAATATTGTTAGAACTAGCTCCTAAAGCTACATCAAGCATAGTAGAATATTCTTTATCAGTATCGATTAGGTTTGCTATAATGTCGTGTATTCCTCTTAAGGTAGGATTACCAACTATTGCTTTAACCGCATAAGGTATCTTACTCATATTAGATATATTACTTTCAAGAATATCAATTTTATTCTTAGTTTCAATTAAGCTCTTACGTTCATTATTAAGCTCAAAATTAACCTTTTCACGTTCATTTAACACTTCTTTATATACATTATTATTATCAAGAACTTTATTATCTAAATCATTCTTATTATTTTTAAGACTTCCTAGATCGAACTTTAATGACGATATTAAATTATTAAGAGAACCTTCTTTATCTTTAAGTAATATTAAGTTATTTTGTACTTCATTACTTTCTTTATCATATTTAATTCTCTCCATAAGCAATGTTTTTTTGTTACTTAATTCAATTAAATTCTCATTGATTTTAAATATATTAGTACTTGTTTCTTTAATTTTATTGTCTAAATCAAGAATACTAACTTTAATCTTTTCTACTTCAGTACTATCTTTAGTGTTATCTGTATCTATTAGTGATAATTCTTCTTCTTTCTTAAGTTTCTTATCTTTCTTTATGTCTATTTCTTCACTATAAGTATTTATATCTTTAGCAATTAATGCTATTTCAACACTTTCTAGTTCATTTAATGCTTCTTTATATTCACGTGCTTTTTTAGCTGACACACTAAGTGGTTCTAAGTTTTCACTATTTTCACGTATTATTAAGTTTATTCTTTCAATGTTATCGTGTGTCTTAGATAATTTTGATAAACTTTCTTCTTTACGTCTCTTATATTTAAGTACACCAGCTGCATCTTCAAATATTACTCTTCTCTCTTCAGGCTTTTCACTTAATATTTGATCTATTTTATTTTGAGGAACTATATTAAATGATTCTTTACTACTTCTACTATCCATAAATAAGTCAGTTATATCTTTAAGTCTACATCTTTCTTGATTAAGATAGTATTCATTTTCTCCTGTTTTATATACTATTCTTTTAACAGCAACTTCATTAAAATCAATATTTAGTGTCCTATCGCTATTATCAAATACAAGTGTTACTGATGCATAATTAGATGCAGGTCTTGAAGATGATCCACTGAATATTACATCAGTCATGTTATTGCTTCCCCTTAGTGTTTTAACACTTTGTTCTCCAAGAACCCATTTAATCGCATCAACTATATTACTTTTACCTGAACCATTAGGCCCAACTATACCAGTAAAGAATTGATCTAATTCTATATCAATTTTATCAGCAAAACTCTTAAATCCATGTAATTTTATATTCTTAATATACATATTTATTCACCACTTCTATTTTTAATACCTTTTTCATTATACCATAAATAAATATCAAAAAAAAGAAAATTGTTATAACGACAAAGCAAAATAAAACTAGAGTTTGCTCTCTAGTTTCTTTTTTAAGTTCACTATTATGGCCGGAATCGCCGCTTTTTCAAGTTCCTCTTATAGTGGGAATCACTAGCTTTTTTCATTGCTACAAAATTACACTATTATTATATGCAAAATTGCACAACATAATCACTTATGTAGCTATAATATACTATATATACCATAAGTATATCAAAATGTCTAGTTTTTTTTTAGAAAGATTATATAATTTTTATTTAATACTATCCAATTCTAAATGTTGGCCTTATACCAAATTCAATAAAGTTATGATCAGTTCCATAAGCACCTTTATTACATTTAATTTACATATTTATCCTAATCGGAAAGCTGGTGCTACGCCGCATGTAACATAAGCTCCGCTGAAAACAAAATCTCCATTGCTGTAAACATAATAAAAAGCCCTATTATCGCTAGAATTAGCAGAACGTAACCACCATGGATATGAACTAGAATTTTTCTTCTTTATAGTTTTAGAATAATTAGATGTTGTTACTCCTTCATTTTTATAATAATCAAGTTGTCTTGTTAAATCTTTTGTTGTATCATAATTTGAACCACTACTACTTGTCCAATCACTATATATCTCAGTTGGTGCTAATAAATATAATTTATCTGTTGAGGTAAAATTAGATGAATCTTCACTTCCATGACTTGATACTACTGTTGTGTCTATTATTCCATTCTTTAAATCAGCTGGTAGCGAATTATATATATCATTATTTACAAATGTTCTCATTCTTGTATTTGGCCATCCGCCAGCATTATATCCGTCATCATATTGTGTTCCATTATATTCTCCTTCTGGATTCATATTATGTTCTGTTATGATATCTGCAAATTCTAGTACAAATCCACAAGCTGTTTGTGAAAATCCTTCAGTTGAACATTCACTTGGTCTACTTGTATTTGCAATCCTTAATGTATGAGTACCATAACTTCCCATATCTATAGTTTTTGTATCACCTACATTATATTTACTTGTATTTCCTTCTTTAACAGCATTAATAATAGTATCCCATGAATCAGTAGTAAAAGATACTGGATTTACTTTAGGTATAAATTCTCCATCTACATCTATATTTCCTACAAAGTATGTCTTTTGTGCATCATTAGGAGTACTTTCATCTAAATATAACCATAAGAAGTATGTTGCACTTTCTCCAGCTTTAATAATATCATCTTTAAATATTACTCCATCTTCTAAATCGGAATATGAATAGACATAAGTCGGTTCATTTCCATCGTACTTTATTCCGATTAATATTTTATTTATAGCTAAACTATCCATTGCATTTATATATGAATCAGAATCTACATCAGCAAGTTTTTTCTGCAAATCAGTAAAAGTTACAGAATTTACCACATACTTTGTTATTAATTTTGCATCTTCTTGGTTAACTATCCCATCCATATTCACATCACCAAGTTGATAACCAGTATCTTCAAATGTTACTTTCTTTCTTATTGCCACTTTTAAATGTTCTGGATATTTTAATGATAATCTTGTATAACTTGAATAATCACCTGTTGGTGTATATGTTGCATCTTCTTTTAATTTAATCTTTACTGTTGAGTCTAATGTACCTGTATTTTCTATTTTAAATATATAGGGAGTTTCATTTGAATAGGAGGTATTATCAGGAAAAGGATAAATACTTGCTGGAATGGTTACTCCATTTTCTACCTTAGTACCAATAACTTGACCTATATTAGAATATGTTGTATCACAAGTTGAATTATTACAAAAGCTTATATTTAAGTCCCCCATATTAATAACAGTCTTTTCTCCTTTATCTACTGATAAGAACTTAGCAAAAGTTACTCCAATAAACACTACTACTAAGAATGCTACTGATATAAGTAATGTAATAACTTCTTTTCTAATTAATTTATCTATATACATATTCTTTTCTCCTTACTTAGCTCTTTTTTGATATGCCTCTTTAGCGGCATTTTGTTCTGCCTCTTTTTTTGAATTACCAATACCAACCCCATATACTAAATCATCTATAATTACTTCGACTTTAAATTCTTTATGATGAGCCGGTCCACTTTCATCAACTAATTTGTATGTTACACTTTTTTTAACAGTTTGAACACTTTCTTGAAGTAAACTTTTATAATCTTTTAAAAAATCATCATGATGTTTTATGTATGGAACTATTAATTCATCAAATAGTCTTTTAACTGTGTCTAATCCCTGTTCTAAATATATAACAGCAATAACTGCTTCAAATACATCTGCGATTATTGTTTTATTAGCTTCCATCATACCATTACCAAGTAATATATAATCTTTAAGTTTAATTTCTTTTGAATATTCATATAAAGCATTTTCACATACATAAAGACTTCTAAGTCTACTCATTTCACCTTCAGGATAATTTGTATTCTTATATAAATAATCACTACATACTATTTCAAGAACAGCATCTCCTAAGTATTCAAGCCTTTCATAACTTTCACAATTATGTTCATTAGAGTAACTTGTATGAGTAAGTGCTATTTTTAATAATTTTTCATTTTTTATTGTAATATTAAATTTACTAAATATATTTTTCATAACTATCACAAATTAATTATATCATATTTGTTTTTTCTTTTCATTACTTTTATATATAAAAATTAAAGAAATCATCATTATAATAAGACATCCTATTTGATTTATACTTAATATCATATTGTTACTTTTAAATCTTAAAGCATCAAGTAAGAATTTAGATAGTGAGCATATAAATATAGTTTTATATACATTTACTTTCTTTTTCATTATTAAAATAAATATGATCATAAAGACTATGCTCTCTACTAATTGTACTGGAAATAATCTTATACTATTTATATCATTAGATGCATAATTATATACTATACTAAATGGTCCATTATATTTTATTCCATAACAACATCCCACTAAAAAACATCCCAGTTTACCTACTGCATACATAAGAGGTATAGGCTTTATAAATAGAGTTAATGTTTCTTTTATATTTCTTTTAAATTGAATACAAAATAATATAAGAAATAATATGCCTCCTATTAAACTACCTAATGATGAAAAACCTATTCTTAGAAAATCAAAACTGTCATATTTATTTAAGTTAGTTAAATATGTAAATAGTTTTCCTCCATATATAAAGCCAATATTCTCATATATAAGCATATAATATATAAGGTTGTCTTTATTTTTATTAAGCAAACATATAACTATTATATTCAATATAAATGATATAAAAATACATATACTATATATTTGTAAATCAGTATCTATCATAATTATTCATTATTTCCTTTATTACTTCTTCATATGTTTTATTTTCTAATTTTACTTCATAATATTTTTCATATTTATAATGCATATTATCTGTTTCATATTTATTTTTATAATTGTAATTTAGTGTTATTGCTTTTTTATAGAATGAAAGATATATATTTTCATCTGTATGTAATCTAATATATCCAGTATTTTCTATTATACTATGTATATCATTATATAGTTCTTTAATAAGTACGCTTGATACTGTACCATATTTAGTTATATCAACTTTAGTAGTTTCTGAATCAATATTTAATCTTCTTTTATCAAATTTATTTGGTGTATAATTAATTTCTATTTTATAATCTTTAT
>ULVQ01048112.1_pt1 | contig 10005 bp, 6 predicted proteins | sample 1959591 | NCBI WGS metagenome assembly ULVQ01 (sample SAMEA4835790, study PRJEB28245) | human gut metagenome | biome: gut microbiome; material: fecal sample | place: Denmark | collected 2008
AGCAGGCGCGCGCCGGGCTGCCGCGCAGGGAAAGCGGCGTGAGCTGATCGCCTCCATCCGCAGTGAACTGCTGACGGCAGAAGGCGAGATCAACACCGCCTATTGCACGGCCAACGCCGCGCTTACCCGCTATGGCAAGGCCAGCAAGTTCAAGGTGCTGGATGAAGAAATCCCGCACTTTACTGCAGTTTTTTCGGCAGCGGATTATGCCAAACGTCTCGGAATTGAGGAGGTGGTATCATGAGCCTTTTTAAGAAGAAGCCGCAGATGCCCGCCCAAGGGCGCGAACAGGTGGAGACAGATTTTGAGCATCACACGATAATCCATCACCTTCTCTTTGCCTATCCTGACGATTATACATCTTGTGGAGCGTATCCTGATTATTCCTCTCCAGAATATTTTTCAGATGTGCTTGCAAAGGCAGAGGAAGCTATCAAGTCTCTGGATCTGGACGAGACAACGACGGAAGGTTTCACGGAAATGGTGAAATTGAAAGCGTACCAGAGTATGCTCTCCTCGCTGGTCGAAACACGGCAGAGTCACCACCGTACCGCCTTGAATCTCCGGTCCGATCTGCTCCTTCAAATCGACAATCTGAAGTCGAGTGAAGCTATGATCCAGCATGAACTCGACGCCGTCGAAGCTGCGATTGTTCGTCTGAAAGCCTAAAATAAGAATGGAGGAAACGCATATGTATACTGGAAATGAAAAGAACCCGGTCCAGCAGATCGAAATCATCAAGAAAAATAGCCGTCAGAAGAGCAGCTTGCTGGACACTCTGATCCATCATGCACTTTTGCCGATGACCATCCTCTTCATGGCGATTGATGCCCTGACGATTGCGTACTACGCGCAGAACATTTTTGACGAACGTGTGGAGCTCGCCTGGGCGGTCAGCGGGGTTCTTGCACTTGTCCTCGACGTCAGCCCTGCGCTTGCCGGTTCACTCCTTGCGAATCACAGCGACCTGTTGAAGAGCGATAAACGCCCCAATAAACGGCGGATCTGTCTCCTCATGGCTGCGGCAGCGGGTGCATACCTCGTGTTCCTGGTCTTTTGCATTGTCACGGCCAAGATGAACATCGCAGATGTGGACGGTGACGCGACGCTGTACTTCATCGGTCAGATTGCACGAGCACTGGTCCCGCTGGTCACAAGCGCCGCCGCCTTTGGCCTTGGCTGGGAATGCAACCATCACGACCGTCTGGCTGCGCTGGAGGCGGAACGTCTGGAACTCCTTGATCTGCAGGCAGAGACTGCCAATGCGATCCGTCATAAGGAATTTGCGATGGCGAATTTCAACGCGGACGAAGCGGACTACCGCCTGGCCTGCGTGAAGCTCCAATCCCTGGCCTGCGCAGCCAAAAGCGCTCAGCTGGCTGTCAAAATTATCCTGACCAACGAACTCGGAAGCGCCGAAGCGGCCAAGGCCCTACTGACCCGTGCAGGACTGGAAGATCCCTTTGCATGTGATGAAGCGAAGATCCGAGAGATGCTGATCCCTCCCCAGGCAGATGCCGTACCAGCACAGCCGGCGCTGCATCTGGAGGAAACAGCCGAGGAAGTACCCCAGGAAGAAGCACTGGCATCCTGATATCCGATTTTGCAATATGATAAGAAGAAAGGAAAATCCTTATGAAAAAGATGTTTCGACTGACCGCAGTTCTTGCAGCTGCCGCTTTGGCCGCAGGCCTGATGGTGGGCTGCAGCACCGTGCCTTCCTACGGAGACAGTACCACTGTCGCCCCAACGGACACTGTGTTACTGTTGGAACAGGGCGATGGCGTCCCCGCTTTGACAAATCCTGAAGATTTCACTGAAAACATAAACACGGCTTTCGGCGGCAGTGCAGCACTGATCATCACGGACGGACAGCCGCAGGTGTATGGGCCGGTCAAGTTCAATGTTAAAAAGAACAACGAGATACAGCAAAATAAGGCAAACAACAAGCTGAAAGCCTCTTTTGTGGAGATCGTGAAGGAGGCCCGGGCGCAGGTGCCGGAGACTGATGTATTGACATCTGTCAATATCGCTGCGAGAGTCCTGAATGCCGGGACAGCGGAGAACAAACAGATCATGATATTCCACAGCGGTGTCTCGACCGCTTCTTCGTTACCGATGGCTGATATTAACATTGTCAACGAGAATCCTGTCGCACTCGTTGATCAATTGGAAGAGGCTGCCATGATCCCGGATCTGGAAGGGGTCTCGGTGGAATGGTATGGCGCCGGTGACACGGCCGGCAGCCAGCCGACCCTGAGTGCGAAGCAGACGGAAGCAATCAAAGCCTTCTGGTCAGAATATTTCAACCGTGCCAAAGCTTCCCTGACCTTCCACAGCGACGTGATCAACATCAACGGCCCGGCGCTCACAGAGTTCGGACACACTGTTAGTCCCATGGCCACTGACGGTGGCATCGAATTTGTGAAGATCACAAATGAGCAGATTGCGTTTCTCCCTGATAGTGTCGAGTTCGCAGATGAGGCTGCAGCCAGCACAGTGATCAACGAACTTGCCGAGCAAATCCGGACTTCGTCATCGTCTTATGTGATCGCAGGGAGTGTGGCCAAGGTGGATGGCTCCACCACCGAAGGGGCCAAACGCCTTTCTCTGGCAAGGGCCAAGGCTGTGCGGGATTGCGTTGTTGCAGCGGGTGTGGACTCTGGCAAACTGACCTGCTACGGCCTGGGATTCGAAGCCACCGATTGCCGCAGCAGCGTGCAAGAAGAAAATCGTTGTGTGTTTCTCGTCCAAGCCAACACAGCTCAGGCTGCTCAATTTGAAGCGGTCGGCCAGCCGGAGAGCTGAACGGCAGCTGCATAAGGGCAGACACTTACGCGGTCATCTCCGGAAGTATGATATCCGGCCGGCAGGCCTTCTTACGATGGCGTACTGGCCGGATTTTTGTTTGGCACTGCACCGGACACAGTTTTCCCCCTCGTCTGCGTGAAATCGGTGATGATACCATTTTATCAGAGACAGAAAACACGATGCGAAAAAAGAGGAGGTACTTTTTATGTGGGATTCCAATGACAACTATGACGTGCGTGATGGAGCTCGTGGCGTGGTTCGGGATACTTGCTGGAAAGGGTTGATCCTTGCACTTGAAAACGGGCAGGAGGCCTTTGCTTTCTTTAGCGGGCTGCGTCCCGGCACCGAAGTGTTCTGTACGGTGCTGAAGCCGTCCAACGAGAATTTGCGGATGCTTGTTTCCGTTGACGCCGTTCTGGAAGAAGAGCTGGCAGCTTAAAGAGGGTGCTCCTTATGATTTTGCGCGTTGGTCAAAGAAACGGGGTGCGCGGTACCCCTCTCTGGACTGCGGCCGATCCATAAGGGGTGATCGGCTTGCCTTGCGCCAAGATCTACCCCCTTGCCTGTTGCAAGTGATTTTGCACCATGTTATACTTGCAAAGTAGGAAGGCTTCTTTTTCTCTCACTGCGCGAAAAAGGTTGGATCTCCGGTGAAAGCACCGGGAAGAAGAGCACACCGTTTCGCATCCTCTGCGGCGGATCGTCAGAGAAAAGGATGCCAAAATACAAAATGGAGGTGTGAAGAATGATGGAAAATATACCATCCGGACACGCCGATGTGTTCCTGTCCTATTCACATGATGACCGTGAACTGGTGGAAAAAATCGCGGGCCTGATCTCTGCAGCGGACTTTTCCTGCTGGATCGATAAAGAGAGACTGCGCGCGGCAGAAAAATTCAACTCTTCGATTGACATTGCCATTGATGACTCGAACGTCTTTGTTGCCTTTCTTTCCAAGACCTATGTCAACAAGCCGTATTGTATTCACGAATTCGACCTGGCGATCCAGAGGGAGAAAAGCATCGTAGCGGTCTGTCTGGACGATGTGAGTGAAAGCGCGAACCGGCAAAGTGCCTACATGTTCTCGTTTTGTGCCGGCCATGATGTTCTCGGTTTTGGGTCAGGGATCAATGAAAGTCCTGATGGCATCGCATCCTTTGCGCGTGAAATCACAGAGAGCGTCCCCTTGACGCAGTTGAAAAGATTCCTTTGCAGCGGGGACGAAAAGGATCTGCCGCCGATCGACACGCCGGAGTATCTGATGGCCCGCCTGCGGCTCTACCATGAACATCAGTATGAGCAGAGCGGAAACTACGCATTGAACGAGATCCGGAGCGAACTGTTCCCCGCCATCAAGGACCCTGAGATCAACATCCTGTACAAGGATGATCAGAAGAAGGATGTCTCTCTGGTAAAGTTCTTCTCCGAAACCGACGGACAGGATGATCTTCATAAACACCTGTTGATCACCGGCGAAGGCGGCATGGGAAAAACCGTTTCCCTGCTGAAGACCTGTGATTACCTGTTGAGCAAACGAATCAACGCCATCTATGTCCCGCTCAGCAAGATTGATGCCGGTATGACCCTGGACCAATATCTGGCTCGCATTGTCTGCGGAGGAAATCAGTCCATGTGGGGTGTTCTAAGAAATCTGATGAGCGTGCCCTATACCGCTGTACCCAATGTTGTTCTCCTGCTGGATGGCATCAACGAAATTTCACTGGACTATGTAAAGACCTTTGTAAACAAGCTCAACACCGATTATATCAATGCCTACAGTGGTATCCGGATCATCATGACCTCAAGATGGTTTGACGCCTCCCTGCTGCATTGCCTGATGGGAAATGTTGTTTCGCTTGAGATGCAGGCGTTGGACAGGGAATCCATTGAGTTATACCTGCACAACATGGGCCTTCCGCCTGTTACGGACGAGAAGGTGTTTGCGGTCATCCGGACGCCGTTGATGCTGACCTTGTTCTCGGATGTTGAAAAGCACCGTTCCAAATACCAATACATCAAGGGCATTGTTCTGGAAGAGCATCCGGACACCGCCGGAAAAATCCTGAGCAACTTCTTTCAGACACAGTTGTACCGTGCTGCGGAAGAAGATAATTTTGATCAGGCCGCCCACCTTGTGCTGCTGGAATATCTGCTTCCTGCTCTTGCATTCAAAATGTTGGAAAAACAGCGACTGTATTTGAGCGAGGACGAGATCTGGCGCAGTATCGGCGAGATAGATGAGAACTGTGATCGGTACACCTGGTACAAAAGAGATACGCTCCGCAGGCTGCTCCGTGGGAGAAGCCGTTTTGATACAGAGATCCTTGTTGATCTTGCAACGGATTCTCTGCACTTTCTGCATGAATCAGATGCCGGATACGAATTTTTGCATCAGAGCTTCCGCGACTACTTTGCAGCATTCCATATTGCAAATGAGATGAAGGCATTTGCATACGATCCTGATCGCCTGGATGACGTGGAGCCTGTTCTGCAGCAGACTATCTATCCGAATGATATTCTTGGTTTCGTTTCAGATATCCTGCGGGAGGAAAATTCCCGACCGGTTCGGACAGAAGACGGTTGGAACTTTCCGGGAAAGACAACGATCTCAGCACCGGAAAAAAGTGTTGCCGAACAATTGCTCTCCCTGTGGAGAACAAAAAACGGCGACCTTGCCCAGAACGCTACTGCGAACCTTATAAACATTATGAAAATCGGCCGGAAGGGCCTTCTGGCCTGGTGCGATTTCTCGGATCTTGATCTCCGGAAATGCTGGTTGAATAAATGCGTGTTCACGGTCTGGTACAGGGATGCCTATTATCCCAGCCTCTTTGACCGGGCATGGATCGACCGGGCCAATTTTCTGACAGACGGTCATGAAGCACCGATCAGCGCCGTTGCGGCCGACAGCTACGCGCATGTGTTCACCGGTGATGAGGCGGGCGTTGTGAAGATCTACAGCCTTGCAGAGCAATCCTACCTCGACACGATCCAATTGCAGTCCAGTCCGGTCGTTGACCTTGCGCTGGATCGCAGCGGAAAACTGTTGGCCATCCTGTACGAAAATATCGTTTTCTGCTATTCGATCACAACAAAGAGCGTGGTGAAAAGTTACGGCAATGACAGCCGGAGCAAAAGCTTTCGCTACGTTCAGTTCTCAAAAGAAAACGAGGTGAATGTTTCGTTCGATCTGGAGCCTTTGATCTGGTGCGATGTTCATGGGCAGAAACTTCCTTCCGGTTTGTCCTATGATGTTCCGGCAAGATGCGCCAGATGGAATCCGCAGCGACAAGAATTCGCCCGGAGCAATCTGCTGCAGCTGCTTTCCGTGACACGGTTTGACGAGGACACACATTCATGGAAACTTCAAACTTTTTTTAAAAATTCCTCTGAGGATACCACCCCCCACAAAGGCGGCGATCGGGAATTCGCCCCTTCGCGGTTCCAAAGTTTGCGGGATGTCGGTGCTTTGGGGGCCGGGGGGATCTGCTGCATCCAGTATCGCGCAGATGGTGCACGCGTCTTAGTCGCGATTGAGAACTTACTGGTCGAGTATGATACTGAATCCTTCAATGTGCTAAATCGGAAGACATTCTCATCCAATGTCCGATGCGCCTGTTATCGGGAAAAAGGAACTGCCGTCGGAGTTGGTTCTCAGCTGGTCTTACTGGATCCCGATTTTTCAGAGGAAAAAGTTCTGCGTGGTTCGCAGATCAACTCGATCCGTCGTGTCCTTGAAGATTATAAGAGTGATGGGTATTATGTTCTCTCTTCCACCGGCGAAATAAAAAGGTTGAACCATGAACTGATCGTTCAGGATATGCGATATACAGGAATCACAGGCAGGTTTGTCTGGGCGCGCGACAGGCTGACCGATGATATCCAGATGGCCTTCCTGCCGCTGAGACGTTTTCCCTACGGGGCGCGGTATACTTATGAGACCGATCAGATTGAACCGTTGGGCTGGAGATATGAGTTTCTGGATATTCCTACGGATAATGACGAAGATGCGCAGCGCTTTTATACGATGGATTCCTCACTGATGGCGATCGAACGTCTTCCTTCTTACCGAAAAATTGAATATACCAACTATACAGGGATCTGGATTTTTAGGTGCTCCTTTGATGAGATCCAGGGAAATATGACGGACCACAAGAACATTAGTTTTCTCATCCAGAACGGAGGTATCATTCATGATGTCAGCGAATAAACTCAGCATTTCGTTTCACGATTTCGATGCGCAGGGAGACTGCTGTGCAGACATCACACTCCCCGTCTCCGGCACGGTGATTTCCGGGTTCAAGGTCAAGCCTGGCATGGGCGGCGGCATCCAGGTGCATATGCCTGCTGTTATGGAGACCACATGGCCCTACCCGGCGGAGATCGAATGGGCCGAGGTGAGAAAACTGATCACCGCAGCATACCGAAAGGAAAGTTTTGATCCGCCGGTTTCGGTGACGCTGCACGATTTTGATCGGGAGAACAGCTGTCTGGCGGATGTGACCCTCCGGGAGACCGGGGTCGTCGTCAGTGATCTGAAGGTCAAGATCGGACCTGGCGGCGGCATCATGGTTCATATGCCGGCATGGATGCACACCCGTTGGTCGTATACTGAGGTTCAATGGAGCGACGTCCGCCAGGCAGTTACGCAGAAGTACCTGCTCGTTGCCCCTAAAAAACAGCAACCGGACGTAGCAGCAGGCATCGCTGCTGCTCCGGACAAAAAGCCACTCTGCACGTTCTATTCCTCCGTGAACAAGACAGAGGCTGAGGTCACGGCTGTGATAAGAGCCACCGGGGAACAGATTCCCGGCATTCATCTGGTGCATATTAAAGAACGGAAAAGTCTCCATATCTATATGCCCAAAGAAATGCACGATCAATGGGTCGGCACCGGCATGGGCTGGAACACGCTGTCCGGGATCATTGCTGAGGAATACAAGCGACAGGTTTTGCACGAAGACAGTATCCTCCCGTCGGATGCAGCAGAGATCCTGTTCCCCCGTGTGAGGAATGTGACCGCCTGCTTTGCGGATGTGAGTCTGCCGTACAAGAAAAGCGTCATAAAAGGCTTCCGGATCAGGAAACTGGAAGGGGAAGAAAAGCCCATCATCTGGACACCTCAGTGGATGGGGCGCTGGAACGACGACCGATTGTCTTGGTACGATCTGTGCGCGCTGATCGCGCGAGAATACAGTCAGTATTCCGGAGGCGGTACCCTTCCTGCGGAGTCCCCCTCTACAGAAGCTTCCTCTGTGCCGGCTGCTGCACCGCCCCTGCCGGAGAACTGTACACAATTGAGCGTTCCGGCAGATGAAAACACTCCCATCCTGCACGCGCCCAAACAGCCGGTCCGAGAAGCAAACGAGTTCGGACGCGTAAAAAATGCCGAGAAATCTTCCTTTATTTTCTATCCAAGAACGGTACTGCGCGCTGCGGATGCTTCAGACGGCAGCCCAAGTTCTCCAAAGCCACTCATTGCTCTGGTCGCTGCAATGAACAAGGGCTCTCTGGGTGGCATTGGCCCGTTCGAGATCAGCCTTCTTGAATGGATCGCAAAGCTTCGCTATGTTACAAGCACGATGCTGGTCGATCTGATAAAGGCGGGTTATGTATCGTTCGGTTGGCGAAGTGGTGTCACACGGGCTAAACTGACTACAATTACAAACAGAATGGCGGAGTATGGGCTGATCAGCCTGACCCGCTTTGTGACGCTGAATGAGGACGGCAGTACGGATGGCAGCAGCTGCTCCGTCATGCGAATCATTACGTTGGGAAAGAACGGCAGCACCCTGCTGCGTGAACTGGGCAAAAAAGGCGGCCGCTATAATGCGTTTGACATTTTCCAGGACGGCAACACGGTCAAACGCATCCTGGCGACGAACCAATGGCTGATCTATTGGCTGCGTACCTACAAGGACGAAGTTGGTGAGAATTTCGAAACAAGCTGCGTCATTCAACTGAAGGGTACGGAGTATACCGGTGCCCGGTTCTATGCGACCGTAACCATAAACGATTGCCCGATGGTGGCAGAGCCTGTCCGGCGCACCGAAGACTTTGAAGCCGAAAGCATAAAACAATGGTTGCGTGAAAAAATCGAACGTTTTGCTCTCATGTTTGACAATTTGGATCAGCTTTACCACGAAAAGGACGAGATCAGTTTCCCGCAGAGGCCCATTATCGTTTTGATCTGCGAAGATGATGATCATATCCGCGAAATCTGGGAATCAATCCAGCCTGTTCTGCCAAAGATCAATGGCCAGGAAATCTGGTTCTCCAGTGATTTGCGAATCTTCAATTATAACAAGCGTGGTGAGCGTTTCCTGTACTTTGTCGACGGTGTTCCTCAGCTGGTGAACCTGAAACAAGTCCTGGGCGTAGACGATGAGGCAGGTTCGGCGGCTCCCACGGCAGACGATGGGGAACAGGCCAAAACGTTACAAACTGTCTGCCCTCAGGCTCCTGCCGATGATGCAGATTGAGCAGTAAACTACATAAGGCATAGTGATTGAAAAGTCCACTGAACCTTCAGGTCGTTACGATTACGACTGAGAACACCCCTGAGGCGTGCGAGAGCATCGCTTCGGGGACGTTTTGCTGAAAAGATGCTGCCAGAAGCCCCTTGGCTCCTGTAACAGGAAGCCAAGGGGCTTTTTGTGGCTGAAAATCGTAAAAAATGATTGACGCATCGGCTGTTTTCAGACATGATAAGAAAGTCATTCTATGAACAAAACGTGAATCGCCAAGAAAGAAGGAACATCATGAACTATGGCCTCCTGAGTCTGCTGCCGCCCGTTGTGGCAGTCATTCTCGCCATCTGGAGCAAAAACGTTATATCATGCTACTGCTTTCTTTTCAAAGAGGAAAGGACTTTATTTTACGGAATATGTTTGTTTTCTTTGGATGTTCTGCTTTTCCGTAGCAGCTTTTGATTACAACTGCACTTTGGCTGGTCCGGTTCAAAATGAACCAGACCATTTTTACGCATCAGGAAAAATGATGCCCACCGACTTATGGCAGAAGCCATAGGCCAGTGGGCATCGTGTTCTTTATCGGGGCTTAATCTTCCAGTCTGCCATGGTCGCAGCCAAGGGAGAGGTAGTGTTCGATTTCTCCGACCAATACGAGCTGTGCGTATTCTAGCGGTTTATTGTACAGCAGCCAGTCCAGCTCTGCCCGCTGTGCCGGGGTGTT
>ULVQ01096224.1_pt1 | contig 9997 bp, 9 predicted proteins | sample 1959591 | NCBI WGS metagenome assembly ULVQ01 (sample SAMEA4835790, study PRJEB28245) | human gut metagenome | biome: gut microbiome; material: fecal sample | place: Denmark | collected 2008
AACACGATCCTCGTTTTCTGTTTGCTGCGGGCAGGATGCCTTCATACAACAAAGTGGCGCTCTCATATAACAAAGCGACTTTCTTGACAGAATATGCAGAACTTGGTAAAATGCGGTCAGGCGCTGCACGAACGGCAGGCGGTTGGTCACATCTCCGAGAGGAGGTGGTTGATATGCCTATTACGATCACACTACATATCTTCGGATATACGGTCACGATTCGTATTAAAGGCGAAAACCGCCACTCTGCCAAGTGACGGTTTTCTGATCTTTGATTAGAACTTAACTTTCGCTGGGCTAACCGCTTGTCGCAGCGCCCTTTTCCTACCCTCATTATAGCAAGTTACAGGAGAATGTCAAGGAAAACCACACCCTTGCGCCGTAAGGCGCAGGGGTGTTCTTTATCTCAACTCAGATGAGTTTTTGATGGCCCTGCCTAAATTATCTGATCCATTCTTCGTATTATCCGTAACCATACGTTTTCACTTCCCACGTTCCGCCGTTGTCGCGCACCAAGATCCACTGAAAGTCATCATACGTTGTATTTGGCTCTAACGAGCCATCACCACCCGATGCATCCGTGTCAAAAGACGAGTACAGAACGATCGCCTCATCCGCTTCACATTCTTCTGCCCATTCGGTGAACAGGTCGGCTGACGCATCTCCGGGATAGCAGAGCTGAGTCAAGGTGCAGCCCTTAAACTCCGTTTCAAAATAGGTCATCACGGTATCCATGGCGGCTTGGATGTCGGCGTCCGTGTAGATGTCAGAATGTTCCCATTCAACGATGGAAACGTCACTACTATCCGTATCATCCGTGGCAGGCTTCGCCTGACAGCCCATCAGAAACAGCAGCGCCAGCACAAAAAACGGTAGTTTTTTCATTGTTTTCATTTTGCATCTCCTTCTAATGGGAAACGTCTGAAAGGCCCACCGCACAGAGGTCTTGCACTCTGCGCGGTGGTTCCTTGGCTTTTTACTTGTACTGGCAGATCGACATGGTTACATCTGTGGGGTTTCCTGTTTCAATGCCGTCCACATCAAAGTCCAATTTGCTCTGCAAGCGGGAGGCCGAAGTATCCATTGTAAAAGTGCGGGTCAAGGTCTGCCCCGGCTCCAATCTGACGGTTGAAAACGCTTCGCAGGGACGGCTACTGATGGTGATTGGGCGGCTCACCCGAACAGCCTGTGCGTACTCCCCATTGTTCGTTACTGTGAAAACGATCAGGCTTCCGCCGTTGGCTCTAAATTCCGCCTGCGTATAGCACCCGGTCGTAGACGTCTGGTGGCTGTCAGGAAGCTGGATCAGCGCATTTTTACCGTCCGTAGTCATGGTGCTGGGATCGATTTCAGTGAATGGCCCCGCTTTGATACCGTATTCAGGAATCGACGCCACACCGGGCCGCTCTCCGCGGGATACAGTCACGGAACCATCTCCGGCAGGCGCAATGTCAACATTGCCGGTCTTGGCATTCCACGAAATTTCCGCATCCAGCAGCTCGGAGATCTGGCGGATGGAGAGATAGTTGGTTTTGCCGCCGGTCTCATCGACGTATGTAATGACAGAGGGAACATCCTGCCCGTTGGGGGCCTTGTAGGATTCTCCGGTGAGGACTTTATTCTCACCGAACAGGGAGATTCCAGCCTTGTTGTACTCCACGCGGCTGGAAGCGGCCAGCGCGGTGCCCACGGTCGAAACCGCCATGAGTGTCGCGACTACACCTGCCGTAAACGAACGATACTTCTTCATAATGATTCCTCCTTATTGTTTTTTCATGGGTGGGTTCTGGCTTTCTACTTTCAAGACGCAGATGGCAGGGGCTTTCTTACACATTTTTGCAGATTTCCTTTATTTTTCTGTTTTTACCAAAGAAACGCTCTCGGCTATGTGCAAGATGTCAGTTTCACTACAGAATGCCTTGACCACGAATTGAAGATTGCTGTCAGCATCTATCCAAGTAATCGTCTTTGCATCTTCCGGATCATGCGGCAAGAAAAATTGTCCTTGAATTCCATTCACAGTAACATCAAGTATTTCATCATCGCCCGGAGCAATAATATTGGCAGCGCCCTGTTGCATATGAGTATAATCAAAGCAAATCATGTCGCCACTGGGAGATTCATATACCACGCTGACAGAGGCCTCATATATATCTCGGATAATTTCTGTATAGCCTTGTGGAAGTCCAGAAATTTCATAATATGGCATTTCTCCCGAAATATCTTCTCCCGAATACCTGTAAACAATGTGTGTCTCATACCATTCCGTAACCCAGCGTACCACTGCGGCCCGGACCGTGGGGCTGACTGCCATCAGGCTCCCCAGACTGAGCGAGAACACCAGCAGGATCACAGCGACCTTTTGCGCCACATTCTTCCACAGTGGCCGTGCCCGCCTGCGTTCCCATTTCAGCGGGTCCTTCACCATCGCCGCCATCTGCCGCTGATACCGGGGCGTCGGTTCAAAGACCAGTTCGCCGCTGGCCGCGCTTTCCGCGTCAAGTTTCAAAGAATCCAACAGAACTCGCCGCATCAAGGTATCCAATTCCTGATCTGTCATGCGTAAAACGCCTCCTTTTCCGCGATTTCCCGAAGCAGTGCGCGTCCACGGAAGATCCGGGTGTTGACCGCCGACTCTGACAGCGCGAGGTGTCGGGCGATTTCTTTTCCGGTGTACCCCAGCAGCAGCCGCATTTCCAGCACCGCCCGGTAGGTCTCCGGCAGTCTGGAAAAGAGCTGCACCAGTTCCAGATAGTCCGTCACGCTTTCCGCGTCAGCCGCAAAGCTGTCCCAATTCTCCAACTGCACCGTCCGCTGATTTTTCCGCAGGATCGTGACTGCTTCGTTCTTCACAATACAGACGATCCAGAAGGGCAATTTCTCGCAGGGAATTTCATCAATTTTTTCAAAATGCCGGATGATCTGCATAAATGCGTTCTGCACGGCGTCCTCGGCGTCATGCTGGTTCTTCAAAATGCGGAGCGCCGTCTGCTCCATCCGCGGGCGATACTGCTCGTAAATGTCCGTGAATTTCTGCTTGTCTGCCTCGCTTTCCAATGCGGCTAAAAGGATCGCCAGCATCAGCTCCACCACCTTTTTTATGTAGCGTTTTTGGGTTTCTGCTATATAGACGCACGAGCCGTGCCATTTCTTACACGATTTTCAAAAAAATTAAAAAATTTTTGAGCGGCTTCCGGTGACCATCAGTATAGCATGAGACCTCCAGAATCGCCACATCAAGGGCACACACGTTTCGGCGTGTGTGCCGCTGCGTGCGATTCTTTGAACTGGGCTGGGTTGTACTCGGATTTAGGTGGGAAGACGAACGCATGGCATTTACGGGAGATTGTGCGGAGACTTTGCGAACAGAGACAGAAAATCTCAACATCAGCGGACGAACAACAGGATCACGCAGCCCAGCGGGGCCGCGACGCCTCGGAACAGCGACACGCATCATGCGCATCGCTGTTCCGAAGGCTCTCTGCGTTCTTCGGGAGTGCCCCCAACCAAGGCCCAAAAGCGGCAAAGTTTGCCGTTCTACCCCCTGGCCACGCAGGGTTTCCGAACCGTGTGAAACGCTCCGAGGGTAATGATACCACCCCCATCTGAAATACCCGTGATTCGGCGTGTAAGCCGTTGTGTGCGATTTTTCTCCGAAGGCCGAGTGTGTACCCACTTTCGCCCGCGAAAGCAAACGTGGGCCGTTTGTGCGAAAGGTTGAAAAACACGATGAAAGATGGTCTGAGATAGAGTTGTTGCTGATAGTGAGGGGTCACAGGGAACCGGGAAATGTATGTATATAAAAGCATGGCAGAATCAAGGGTTACAAATGCTCACCACATAATCAATAGTGCACTCACTGGATCACGCAGCCCAGCGGGGCCGCGACACCTCGGAACAGCGACGCGCATAAGCGCATCGCTGTTCCGAAGGCTTTCTGCGTTCTTTGGGAGCACCCCCGACCAAGCCCCAAAAGCGGCACAGTTTGCCGTTCTACCCCCTGGCCACGCAGGGTTTCCGAAACGTGTGAAACGCTCCGAGGGTAGTAATAGCGCCCCCATCTGAAACGCCCCCCTGTTTCGGCGTGTGGGCCGCTGTGTGCGATCTTTCTCCGAAAGCCGAGTGTGTACCCACTTTCACCCGTGAAAGCGAACGTGGGCCATTTGTACGAGAAGTTGAAAACCGGGATGAAAAGTGGTTTGAAACAGCGTTGTGGCGGTAACTTTTTGGCGATATTTGCAGGAACGGTTTTGAGCGAAAAAACGAACTTTACAGGAAGATTTTTTGAGTGGCGAAGGCCGTTCGATTTTAGCACAAGATAAAGAGAGGTGCCCCTAATTGGGCCCCTCTCAGCCACAAAGCCCCGCAGTGCGGGGCTTTCCGAGGTTTTCAAACCGCAGTCTAAGGTGCACCTTGCGAGGCGTTTTCGCGGTCTCTGGTGAACGTGAAGGGCGTCAGACCCCCGTGACGGTGGACTTTTTAAGGTGACCGTTCCGCAGGCGGTTGAGGAATTTGCTGTTTTCGACCACCCGAAAAAGTGATTTCTGCATAGCGGCGATTTTCGGAGGAAAACGTGTATATTTTGAGCTGCTGTAGTCAATGAAAAGAGACTTTCAACCGTCCAAAAATCGCACCGCTGAAACCAAAGAGAACATCCCCGGCAACGCAAAAATTGCGCCGCAATAGGCAAAGATAAGGCCCCCACTTGAGCGCAAATGATAACTTTCTGATAACTGTTCCGCTTTTGGGTAGCTTTCCTCTGCTGTTTACGGTATGGTTTGCCGTTACAAAGGAGGTCGATACCATGCCAAAAAGACGAGCAAACGGCGAGGGAAATATCCGCAAGAGGAAGGACGGCCGCTGGGAGGGCCGGTACACGGCGGGCTATGACTCGGAGACAGGAAAACGGATCATCAAGAACGTGCTGGGTAAAACGCAGGCCGAAGTCAAGGAGAAACTCAAGACCGCGATCAGCGAAAGCCAACGGCTGGATGTATCCAAAGCCGGGACTTACACGGTGGCATCGTGGGTGCGGACGTGGTACGAGGTCTACGCCGAGCCCCGCATCCGCCCCAACACAAAATCCTACTACACCAACTACATTGAGAACCACATCATCCCCGGAATTGGGAGCGTCCCGCTGGACAAGCTGACTACCATTCAGATCCAGCGGTTTTACAACAACCTCCAGAAAACCGGACGGGTTCAGCGCAAGAATTTTCCTGAACTCAAGGACAAAAGCCTCAGCCCAAGAGTGGTGCGGGGCGTCCACACGCTGCTGCACAACTGCCTGGAGCAGGCGGTGGCGGAGCGGCTGATCCTCACCAACCCCGCCCAGGGCTGCAAGCTGCCGCAGTTGGAAAAGAAAGAAATGAAGATCCTGCCGCAAGAGAAAATCGGGATGTACCTTGCGGAAGCGGAGCGCCGTGGGCTTCTCGCGGCCTTCTATCTGGAACTGACCACCGGCCTGCGGAGAGGGGAGTTATTGGCCCTCCAATGGACAGACTTGGACGTGGAGAGCAAAATGCTTTCCGTCACGAAACAGGTAAACCGCATCAACGGGGAATTAGCGGTAAGCCCTCCGAAAACGAGAAATTCTATTCGCACATTGGCCCTTCCACAGCAGGCGGTGGATCTACTGATTGCCGAGCACAAAAAGCACCCTCGCAATCCGTATCTGTTCCCATCGCCCAAAACCGGAACCATGTATGACCCGGACGCTTTCCGTCGGACCCACGATAAAATTTTGAAGGCCATCGGCGCGGAACACATCCGGTTTCACGATCTGCGCCACACCTTCGCCACGCTGTCGCTGAAAAGCGGGGTGGACGTGAAAACGCTGTCCGGCGCGTTGGGCCACTATTCGGCTGGTTTCACCCTGAACACCTACACCCATGCCACGGCCCAAATGAAACAGGACGCCGCGGACACCATCGGTGGGGTCATCAGCCAGCAGATGCGGTAAATATGGCAAAAAACACAGGGCCAGACAGGAAAATTCCTGTCTGGCCCTGTCCGGTACTTTCCGCGCCTTTCCCCGTGTGGGTCAGATTGTGAGTCTTGATGAAACGCCGAAAATTAAGCATCTCAAAAAGTTGCAGATTATAGGAGAAAATCACCGGAATCAAGCGATTCCGGTGATTTCTGGTGGAGACTACTGGACTCGAACCAGTGGCCTCATGCGTGTGAAGATTCGATAGGGGCGTCTTCCGCGGGATTTTGGGAGAATAAAGCGGGTTTTCTGCAGGATTTCATCACCCATAGATACGCTTTTCTCCGTTGTTTCCGCCCCGTTTTTTCTGCTCGTGGGTCACAGCGTGGGTCAACTGGAGATTTCCGTTCCTGTTCACATGTCATATTTTGCGTCGCTGGAAGCAATGTAGGAATCTCAGATTAGATGGGTAAGCATGAGCAGACTTGGTTCTCATGTTTTTTCAATACAGCAATCATGAAATGACATATTTAGACAATGCGCAATATTCTCCTAAGTCTCCGCTGTATTGCGGTTCGCTTTCTTCTCTTTCCCGCTTCATGCGCTAGACGGCAAGTGTGAGCACAAGCAAAACGTTGAAGAGTGCCAAACGCACATAACTATACAGAATGTTGATGAAGAAATATGGGGAGAAATGGCTGTAGGGAGTTTCCTCTTATGTCTTCGCTCCTATTTCAAAAACTGATAAAGAACTCCATGGGCACAAAAGCATATTCCTCGCCTACTTTTCGTTACCCAGCTCACATTCTGACAGACAAAATCTACCGGAGCCGTGAAAACCTCAGCTATTGCAAGGAACACGGAATCCCCGCTTATCCGGTCCGGCCTTAGGAAGGACCAGGAAAGATGAGGTTCGGGACAAAACCTCAAGCTTCAGACTTGTGATTCGCATCTCTCTTATTGTTTCTCACGCATAATGCCTACAATTACTTTCTCTGTTTCCACCATACCAGGGTCGGCAATCAGCCCCACATTCTTCATTGTTTGCTCTGGTGTTCTGCCACAAATGCCATGCGCATCCCCGATCGAGGCACCATCCACCGCCAGTAAAGCGGAGTTAAGCGCACAGTCCACAGCAGAGATCACCTTCAAGCAGCAGCAATGGTTGCCTCCTGTACAAATCATACCTGTGATGGAGGCCGCCATGTTGCTGATGGCTCGCTCCATAGCATTCTTATCCCCCCCCATGAGATAAGTTAATGCGCAGGCCAAACCAGTACCTCCAGCGATACCACACCCGCAAAAAGCAGACAGCTTTCCGGAGAACTCCTTAATGTACATGGTAACAAGGTAACTGATTGCGGTTGCTCGCAGCTTTCGGTTTTCGTCTATACCTAACACTTGACAATATGCATCAAGCGGCATTGTGCAGATAATGCCATGAGTTCCGCTGCCTGTAATGCTCATAGCAGCTTTGTCAATGCCCAGTACTCTGGCTTCAGCGGCCGCACAAGCTAGAGTTTTTGCACTTATGCGGGGATCTTGAGACAGCAGTGATCCTCCATTTTGAAGAATCATATCCGCTGTGATGACACAGCGATCCCACTGGGCGCCGGCCTGTGCTAAAGTTTCGTTGACAACATAGGCTTCCTGCATAAATTGAAGATCCTCCAACTCCGCGTTGATTGCGAAGTCCCGAATCTGGGCAAGTGAATAGTTTACAATAGGGGAACGAGTTTCCTTTGCGGGAACATATTCCTGGTGCAGGAGCACTTGTCCATTTTTCTCCACATGGCAGAAATTTGTGTGTCCGCCTCTGATAATGGCCGTACAGGTGTCGTGTTCCGTCTCTACCGTGGCGCTGATGAAGAGTTCGGAGCTAATCGAGTCCATCTGCACCTGGACCATGCCGGCCCGAAGCATTGCCGCAGCAGTTTCCACATCCTGATCGGTCACGATTTCAAGTACACAAAGACCTTTCTCCCAATCGCCGCAGACAATACCAAGAGCAGCGGAGTAGTCATTTCCAACCTTGTCTGTTCCTGGGATGCCACAGGTAAACGCATTTTTATAAATACCTGAATTCACGCGAACAGTGACATGTTTCACAGGTTCATCACTCAGGCTCCGTGCCCTGGCACATGCCAAGGCAATTGCCGCCGGTTCGGTAACCCCCAAAGCCGGCTTCATGTCATTACGAATTAGTCTGAGAAGTTCATTCATTGGTATCTTCCTCATTCCGCAGCACTAGCCAGGGCAGCCTCTCCTAGCAGGTTCAGTTGATAATACATCGTAACGGCACCGGGATCCAGATGGCCCACGCCTTTGTTCGCCTGATAGCAGGCGCGACCTCGAACAGCTTCCATATCCCGTGTTGCATCCATCCCCTGCTTAGCACCTTTACGCATAGCTTCTACCGCCTGGGTCTCCCCATTGTTCATGGCTTGACGCATAGCCTCTACCGCCTGGTAAAGAGGGTCGATCATCGTCTTGAACCCGGGCTGACCATTACCTCGCTGCATAATTCCCTGCAACTCAGCATCCAAGACATCCAGCAAGCCCTGCGCATCCAGTGCCTCTCTGTCTCCTACCACGGCTGCAGCCTTCAGGTAAGCGCTGGCATAGAGAATACCAGAGGAACCTCCAACGCCAGACATAATAGTCATGGCCACTTTTTTGAATAGATCCGCAAGGCCAAGGGCCCGCAGCTCTGATTCAACTTCCATAAGCTTTGTAAAACCGGTGTTCATATTGGCCCAATGGTCTCCATCACCGGTAGCGGCATCCAACTCCGTAATATAATCCTTTTCCGAGGCCACTTTGGCGGTGACCGCCTTCAGATAGTCCACGTATCCCTGACTTGTCAAATGAATCTTAACCATATTCAGTTCCTCCATGCCGGGGCATCCGTCACGGCGTCTAGATAACTTTTCATTTCCTCATCCAACTTCAGCAGTGAAACAGAGCATCCGCTCATCTCCAAAGAGGTCATATAGTTGCCAACGTACCAGCGGCAGGGGTTCAGTCCCTTTTCGTTGAGCAGAGTATTCACCTCGCCTGCCAGAATATATAACTCCATTAGAGGAGTTCCGCCCAAGCCATTGACCATGACCGCAACCTCGGAGCCTGAGTAGTCCATGTCCGCCAAAATGCGGGAGCAGAGGATTTCAGCAAGTTCCTTTGCTGTTTTGACAGCAGTACGCTCCACACCTGGCTCACCATGAATGCCCATGCCGATTTCAATTTCATTTTCATCCAGTGTAAAGCCTGGCTTTCCCACACCAGGCAAGACACAAGGAGTCATTGCCATGCCCATAGAGCGGGTATTGTCGATGACCTTCTGTGCCAGATTCCGTAATTCCTCCAGATCTTTACCCGCCTCAGCTGCAGCACCTGCAATTTTATGGACAAACACCGTACCCGCAATTCCACGGCGGCCAGTAGAAAAAGTGCTGTCTGGAACAGCCACGTCGTCCTTTGTCACCACGGACATGACTCGGTACCCTTCCATCTCAGCCAACTCCGCAGCCATGCTAAAGTTCATGATATCTCCGGAGTAGTTTTTAATAATCAACAGGACACCTTTTTCTCCGGCCACCTCGTGAATTGCCGCCATAATCCTGTCAGGAGAGGGCGATGCGAACACATTACCAGCTACGGCAGCGTCCAACATTCCCTTTCCCACATAGCCGGCATGGGCAGGCTCGTGACCGCTGCCGCCTCCGGAGATCAAAGCAACCTTGTTTTTGTTGGGAGTGCGGCGTGCAATTACTTCACTGCCGGGGAGATAGTGCAGTCCCTTTTCCGCAATCTCCATGCCTGCCAGCATCTCGGAAACGACTTTTTCTGGATCGTTAATGATTTTTTTCATAGCACTTATCCTTTCCAAATAAATTAGGGCGGCTGCCCACGGACATCTGGACAAAAACTTCTGTTCCGAATGTCCGCAGGCTTCCGCCCTTCAGCCTCTCACTGTTCTCACCACGATGGACTGCTCAGATGGCGGTCAGTCACGATGCCTTCCACCAAAACGCACGGCGGCGGTGGAAATCACTTCTTTTTGAA
>ULVQ01063386.1_pt1 | contig 9934 bp, 8 predicted proteins | sample 1959591 | NCBI WGS metagenome assembly ULVQ01 (sample SAMEA4835790, study PRJEB28245) | human gut metagenome | biome: gut microbiome; material: fecal sample | place: Denmark | collected 2008
TAAAAATGCGGAAAACTGCACATTTTTTCTTTTCTTGTGCACAAAAAAAGGAGAAAACATGAAAAACGTAGCAATTTTTGCTTCCGGGTCGGGTACGAACGCGGAGAATATCGTCCGATATTTCTCTAAAAGTGAAACTATTAAGGTGGCAGTTGTTTTGTCTAACAACCGGAACGTTGGTGTGCATGCCCGGGTGAATAAGTTGGGTGTTCCTTCTTTTGTCTTTTCGAGGGAGGAATTTGCAGATGGGGCGTCTGTCTTGGCAAAGCTTGCGGAATATGATACGGATCTGATTGTCCTTGCCGGCTTCATGAATAAGGTCTCCGATCCCTTGTTGAATGCCTATCCGGGTAAGATTATCAATATTCATCCTGCACTTCTGCCTAAATACGGAGGCAAAGGCATGTACGGAATACACGTGCACAAGGCGGTCGTTGCCGCCGGCGAACGGGAGACCGGTATTACGATCCATTACATAGACGAACATTACGACGAAGGAACGGTTATCTTTCAGGCAAAATGCCCCGTCCTGCCATCCGATACGCCGGAAGAGGTTGCCGCGAAGGTGCACGCACTCGAATACGCCCATTATCCTAAGGTCATAGAAGATTTGCTTGCGGCCCGTATCTGACGGATAGTATCAGAAGTTCGCGCTCAGCTGCATGACGTAGGTACGGGGTGCGGAAACGAGCATCGGACGTGTACTGTATTCTTTGTTGAACAAGTTATTCACCATGAACTGGAAAGACAGTCCTTTCATGATCTTCACGCCTGCACGCAGGTCGACCACACAGTAGGGCGTGTTGTTTTTCGCCCAATAGGAATGAAGTGTTTGCCCGTTCACATTGCCGAAGAGGATGTCGCGCACGTAGTCCATGATCTCTGGTTGTTCTTTTGTTCGCTCGTCCACCATCAGGTAGTCTACGGCCAACGTCTTACTTTTCCACACGATATTGGTTCCTAGTGTCAGCCGTTTCCATTGGAAGTCAAGGATGGCTTTCACTGTGTGTTTTTGGCGGTACTTCAGGTATTTGGATGTATTGGACTTCTCTTTCATCTGCATCGGATCATCGTAGGTCGCCTCTTCTTCGTTCTTTTTCTTATAATCGGCGTCTTCAGGTTCGATGAATACATATCCTAAGTTGTAGCTTAGCGTGGTATTGGGATTGAACGTGTAGACACCGTTCGTACTGACTTCCGCCCCGTAGATACGTGCTTTCGACACGTTATAGAACTGGGCGCCGAATCCCGGCATCTGGCCTTGGGTGATCATGCTCAAGAGGTCGCGTACACCGTTGATATACTGAAAAGTCGTATTGTTGAAGATTCCGAAACGGAATTCGATCATGTCGGTATATTGGGTATAAAATCCCGCCAAGTCGAAGAATCCCGTCAGGTTTCCGAACTTATATCCCTGTTTGAAGCCCAGTTCGGCATTTACACCTTTTTCGGCATTCACCTCTTTGTTCGGGTACACGCCGACACCGCCGATGTCCTTACGGGCATATTTCTCGGTCAGAGAGGGATAGCGGTAGCCTTGCCCGAAGCTGGCGCGGATAAAGCTGTAGTCGGCAAGTTGGTAGTTCAGTCCGGCGCGGAAGATCGGTTTGACCGGAATCTTGGTTCCGAACAGTTTGGTATCCGCTTCCCGCAGGTAACCGTCCACCCGGTAGTATTCGGCACGCATGCCGGCCGATATGCTCAGGCGGTCGAAGAAACGCTGGTCGTACTGGACGAACAGGGCGGCATTGTCGCTGTCGTGCGTCCCGGTGGTTTTCGAAACGCTTTTCATGTGTTCGTAGGTTGTCCCGGCGGTGATCTGACTTCCGCTGTCCCATTTCTTATTGAACTGGTAGTCTACATAGTAGGTGTAGTTCTTGTCCGTCCCTTTGGGAACATTCTCCTTGTTGTTGTTCATCACCCAGGAGATCAGGTCGCAGTAATCGGCTGTCGTGGCAGTCGGGAATACCCCGTTCAGGATGTTGACGGCCCCGTCCACGATCCCGTTCAGGTCGCCTTGCAGTATCGGCTGGATCAGTGGGAAGAACGGGCTGTAGTCTCCGTTCTTGATGTTGTCGATATAGGCGTTGACTGTGGCTGCATCGCTTCCCATATTGCCTAAGATGTCGTCGAGCGACTTATGGCTGGAGCTTCCGTCGATGATGTTGTCTCCCCGGTAATAGAAACGGGTCTTGATCTTATGCGAGGTATTGTTGGCCGGATTGGTAAAATTGAAGAACGGGTCGATATAGAAGGTGTTCCCCTTGCGACCCATGTTGGCGATGGATGACGGCTGGTAGACTTCTATCGGAGAACGCCAGATGAAGAAGTCGGCATATTTGTCGGCCAGATAATTGAAATTGAACCCGTAGTTCAGCAGTTTGCCCTCTTTCATCGGATGGTGGTATGTCATATTGCCTCCGAGTCGCAGACGCCGGTTGTATCCTTGATCGCGGTATCCGTCATCGGAAAACAGGTTGAGTCCGCCCGATACATCGAAGTTTCCGATCCGTCGTGCGTGCGAGACGTCCGCCCCTTCATATTCGTCATGAGCCGGATGGTCGTATACCCCGACATAGGCGCGGGCACTTGTGGTCGGCGTGAGTCCCGGCCGTTTCGTGCGGATGTTGATCACCCCGTTCAAGGCCGATGAGCCGTAGAGCACGGAGGAAGCGCCCTTTATCACCTCTACCTGTTCGATATTTTCGAGCGGGACGATGTTCCAGTTGATCACTCCGTTGCCCGAACTTAGAGCACTCATACCGTCTACCAACACAAGGCTGCGCGAACCGACCCCGTATGTCCATCCGTTCCCGCCCCGTATGGAGGGTTGCTTGTCGTTGATATCCACACCCGGCATTGTGTTCAGTGTCGAACTCAGGTCGGTAGGGGCCTGCTTGGCGATATCGCCTGCTTTCAGTAGGTCCATCGAAACGGTGACATCGCTTAGTTTCTGTTCGAAGCGTCCGGCACTGACCACTACGTCTCCCAACAGGTTCGTTTTGATGTTCATATAGACATCTTTTGTTTTGGTATCCCCCTTGCGGAGTATCAGCGGGAGTTGTTCGTTCTCGTACCCGATGTAACTGAACAGGAGGTCGATCCCACCGTCCGGCAACGCGATTTCATAGGCTCCGTCGGCATCCGATATGGTTCCGTTCGTATCCCCGTTTATTTTCTTGTAGGTGATATTGACGCCCGGCAGCGGTTCATGAGTTTCTGCGTCATAGACATGTCCCTTCACTGTCTGCCCGAATGCGGCTCCGGTGAAAAGCAACAGAGTAAAAATCAGGATATATAGCTTTCTCATGCGAATTGCTTTTAATTGATGGTTTTGTCTTTGTATAAATAGATACCGATCTCAATGGGAATTGCGTTCAACTCTTGGCTCAACTGATCCAAAATTGCACCGAATGTCTTTCCTTTCAGGAGTATGGCAGCGATACTTGCGAGCTGGGGTGGGATCAGGTCGCCGATCAGGTCCATGACAGGTGCGTTAAGCGTCTCTTCCGGGATAAAGACCTTCACGAGGTCCAACAGGGCGAACAATTCCTGTATTTCCGATTTGTCGAGGAGCAGGATGAGATCGCCTTTTGCCGGGTCTTCGCTTTCGCGGATTGTCATTTTTATGCCGGTTGTAGACCAGGCATTGATTTTCCGGTAGGCTGCCAACAGCTCATTCCCTATAGTGCTATCCCCGGAGTCGCTTTTCGTCTGTTTGTTTATCATCACCTGGCGGATGATCATGTCGATCTGCGGGATTACATATATGGATGTATTGTCTTCCACATAATAAGTCACCAAGTTGGATGGCGAAGTGTTCCAGTCGTTTGCCGGATGTTTGACATAACTGCCTATCAGACTTCCTATCCGGACCGAGTCGGGCAGGGGAGCATAGCGGGCGGTGATGTTTCCGTCCGTTTGGAAGGTCAGATCGTCCAGCACGGAACTGATCAGGTTACTGACCAGTTTGCCGCCCACTAGGTTATACAGCATTCCGATCATCGTCTGCATGCTGCCATTGTCTACATTGTAATAAGAGGCATTTTCGTGGGCGACATACCAGGTACCGTTCATTGTCAGCCGGTTCTCTGGAATCGTGATGTCCGACAGTTCCAGTATCAATTTTCCGGTCTGTATACTACCCAGATAATGAAATGCCGTACCGGTTGAGGTTGTCGCGCCTCCACTGAAAGAATAGCTGCCGGAACCAGCTGTCAGAGAGATACCGGGGATAGCCGTTTCTGTATCGTGCGGTAGTACATATTTAAGAATGATATGTGCGGTTTTCCCGTCATCCGTCTTAAATTCCACCTCTTTTCCGATAAATGTATTCCCGTTGTAACTCAAAATAAGGGAATCCCCGTTTGCAGGGGCACTTAGTTTGTTAGAATAGGTTCCGTTCAGCTCCGCCGGTGCAAGGCCGTCATAATCATCCTCATCATTGCAGGATATCAAGAGGATAGCCAGCATCATGGCGCAAAAGAAACTGCATATTGATTTTCTGTCCATATATTTCGCTTTTAGTCATATTATAGGATGATACAAAGAACAGGCTTAAGTTTGAAACAAACAATCTCCATGTTTGGGAATAAATATTCTATTTTTAAGATTGTTAGGTGAGCTAAGCATATTTTGCTACTTTTGAAACAACAAAACGATGTTTTTATGAAGATTGACGTTGACTTGCCTAAATTCGATATTCCGAAAGATTTTATCGTAGGCGATGGTATTACGGGTGACATCCTGAACATGTACGGGCTTTTTCCCTGCAAGATAAAAGCGGGCGTGTTTGCTTTTTGCACGCGAGGGACGATCCGTGTGACGATAAACCTGGATGAACATACGGCGCGGGCGAACGATTTCATCACTTTGCTGCCCAATACCTTTATCCAGATTCATGAAGTGTCGGAAGATGCGGAAGTCTGTTTCGTCGCTTTTTCTTCCCGTTTTCTGGAAAGCATCAATTTTATCCGGACGATCTCCAACTTGATTGTTACGATCATCGAGAATCCGGTAGTCCCTTTGTCCGGTAATGCCGCCGCTATCTATAAAGATTTTTTTTCCTTGCTGGTACGGGCTGACAACGCTCCGGACTCTATCCTCTTTACCGACAGTTTGAAACCGGTCCTTGACCTGCTGATCCGAGGGGTGGTCAATATGTACAGGAGGTTCAATACCTGGAAAGAACCGGTCCTGAGCCGTGATAAGGAGATCGCTCGCGAGTTTGTGCAGCTTGTCTGGCAATATTATACGAAAGAGCGGAGTGCCTCTTTCTATGCAGGAAAGTTGCGGATCACCTTGCCTCATTTCTGCTACGTGATCAAAAAGACGACCGGGATGACAGCCCTCGATATTATTGCCAACGTCGTGATAATGGATGCCAAAGCCCAACTGAAATCAACGAATCTCCCGATAAAGGAAATCTCTATCGGACTGGGCTACAGCAACGTCGCTTTCTTCGACAAGTATTTCCGTCGCTACGTGGGGATGTCACCGCTGGAGTATCGCAACAGCTAAGCCAACCTTATCTCAATTTGTTCCGGTTGAAATGAGGACCTGCTTTCAATAAAAAGAACAGTGTCGAAAAAATTGTCAGGCACGCCCCGAACAGGTAAGCGTAGTTGAATCCCCCGAAAGCCTGTGCGATACTTCCGCCTATCATCAGCCCGATCCCGATCCCCACATCCCAACTGGTGAGATAGGTGGAAGTCGCTGTCCCCCTCTGGCTGTTGGGAGCGAGGTTCACGAACAGAGTGTTAAAAGCCGGGAACATCGTACCGAATGCGACTCCTTGTGAAAGGGCGATCCCGATATACAGATAAGAAGTGAAAGCCGGATTCCACTGCATCAGCCTTTCCAGAGCTGCCAGCCCGAAGAAGCTGGCGGCGGCAAGATACATCCCCAACGAGATGACCAGCGTGATCCTCCCTTTGTCGACCTGCCGCCCGGAGAACATACGCGAGACAGCCAGACCGATCGCCATAAAGGTGAAATATAATCCTGAATTGACGGAAATCCCGATCTCATCGGCATACATGGCCACGTATGTGGTTGTCATGCCGTAGGGTATGGAGAGCAACAGTAAGGAGATGCCAGCCCAAGTGCCTTTCACCAAAAAGAAACGGTCCAGCGAGATCGGTTCTTTCTTTATCGGCTGTTTCTGCGGTGTCTTTACCAAATAGGCCATGATGAATCCGAGAAGGCAGGAGAGGAGCGAGCAGGCGAAAATCGTTTCGTAGGAGAAGCATGTGTGCATGAACAGCCCTGTCATCGGCCCGAAACTCATGGCCGTATTGTTGGCCAGCCCGTAATAGCCGATCCCCTCGCCACGGCGGGAGGAAGGCAGGATGTCGATCACGATCGTATTGCCCGACACCGTCACCATGCCGAAGGCGAAGCCGTGCAGGATGCGGAGCACGATAAAGATGCTCAGCAGGCTGGCGATCATATATCCGGCGAAGATGACCATGAAGACGGAGTAAGCTAAGAGATACAACGGCCGTCTGGCGAATGTGTCCAGCAGGTATCCGGAGAACGGACGGATGCAGAGGGCGGCAATGGTATAGCACGAAAGGATAAAACCGATCATCGATTTATCCGCATCGAACTGGTCCTGCAAATAGAACGGCAGGATCGGCAATATCAGATAAAATGCGAAGAACAGCAAAAAGTTGGCTGCTAAGATATAGCAGAAGCTGGGTGATATGAGTTTGTCTTTTGCCATTGTTCCGTTTTGTTTATGTTATTGTTGGATTCCGAACCCCAATTTTCGGAGCAGTCCGGCTTCTTCCGGGGTTGCATGGACGATTGTGTATGCACCGTATTCTCTTGGGTGATGGTAGTTTGCCCGGAACCATTCGAATTTGTCGGGGGTTTCCCGTAGTGCCCGGTCTGCGGCAAGCGGGTTGAAGCTGGTTAGGATTGCCTGTTCGATCCGGTTTCTGTCGAACAGGTCCAAGTCGATAATCGGAGTTTCGGGAGCTGGTGGCACCACTTCTCCGATCTTCTCGATCTTCACCTGGAAGTATTTTTCGATATTTTCCAGGCACATACGCGTACCGTTGGCTTTCCCGTCTGCCGAGAAGCCGGCAATATGCGGGGTGGCTATCGCAGCCAGTCTCAGTAATTCCTGGTGTATATCGGGTTCGTTTTCCCAGCAGTCCAGGATCAGTTCGCTGATCTTGCCTTCTTTCCGGGCATGCAATAGGGCCTCCGTATCATGGACGGTTCCTCTGGATGCGTTGACGAACCAGGGTTTCCGTTGGAGTTTGCGGAAGAAGTCTTCTCCTGCAAGGTGGCGGGTGGCAAAACGGCCTTCTTTTGTCAGCGGCGTGTGTAAGGTGACGATGTCGGCTTGTTCGGCGATCGTCTCCAGCGAAACGAAGCCGTCTTCTCCTTCTGCTTCCGCACGCGGCGGGTCGTTGCGGAGCACGTTCATCCCGTAGGCCGAGCACAACTTTTCCACTTCTTTGCCGACATGACCGACTCCGACGATCCCGATTGTCTTTCCCTGTAAAGGTTCACCCTTACGGAGGGCAATCGTGAGCAATCCGGCAAGTACATATTGGGCGACCGAAACGGCATTGCATCCCGGCGAGTTTTCCCAGGCGATACCTGCCTCGTCGCAATACTGGGTGTCGATATGGTCGAAACCTATCGTGGCGCTGGTAATCAACTTCACCCGGCTTCCTTCGAGCAGTTCGCGGGTGCATTTGTCTATGCTCCGCACGATCAATATGTCTGCATCCTTTACGTTTTCCGGTGTAAACTCTTTAGAAGTGAGATATTTTACCTCTGCGATCGGTTCTGCAATTCCTTTCAGGTAAGGAACGGTGTTGTCGGCGACTATTTTCATCTTGCTGTCCTTTTTCGAGAAGGCAAAGGTAGGGATTATTTTCCAATCTTGACATAATTCAGCCGTGTGTACTGTGTGCCATGACTCTCAAACGTCGCGGCGATGCGTGCCGAAGAGATATGCAGCACTTCCCCCGGCCGGTAGGCGTGTTCCAGGGAGGGCAGCTGCCCGGAGGCATGGCTGGGATTGCCGGAGGCAAAGGTCAGGTTGACCAGGTTGCCACTCGTATCGATGGCCGTCAGGCGCTGGCGGACGAAGAAGACCGGAGTTGTCCCGATGACATGAGTCCTGTACGGATCGTCTTCCACCTGTACTTTGGTTATTTTCAGGGTGAGATTGGACAGCTTGTCCCCTTTCTTTCCTAAAAAACGACTGGTGGGACGTAGTTGGTATTTCTTTTTAAGCATCTTGTCCAGGTAGACACAGTTGTAGGCTTGTGCCATTTTAACGAAACGTTCCTGCTTGGGGATGGCCGGTGTATATTTAAAGGCGATCCAGTTCACGTAGCCCGGATCTATCCGCAGGATTTCATACAGGAAATGTCCGCGGTATTTGCCGAAAGCGATCAGGTCGTCCCCGTGTGTCGACATCCTCTTTTCGTTGTAGTCCGTGATCAGGATGCGGCGGTTGGCATACCACAATTCGGAAGTGACGATGCGCAACGACTGGATAATGTCCGGTTTCAGGTCTTCGATAAAGAGGATGCACCGCCTGTCGAGCAGAGGCGTGTAGAACCACAGGCTGTAGTTCGGATGCCCTTCCCTCGGTAAAACCACAAGGTAACATCCCACCTCCTTATAAGAGGCTTTCCCCTGGTTATAAATATTCAACTTCTCATACAGGAGCTCCTGTTCCGACTCTGTTATATTGGGTAATCTGGGGTTTGCCATATTGTTACCTCCGTTTGGATGTTTTCATACTGACAGTATGAGTTGTGAACGAAGATAGCGAAAATTTTTGACAATAGAGGTGTTATGCTCCCGTTATTTGATTTAGAGCCTGATTGAAAAAGCGAGTTTCATGCTAAACGGAATTTCTTCAAATCGGTCGAGTACGATTTTTTTGTATACGCTATGGGCTGAATAGACAGGAAAAAGTAATTCTCCATTTCCATGTATTTCCAGCATTTCCAACGTGATAGCTATTTGTCCCTGCGGGATGAACGGCCTGTCTGTTGGAGTTATCGTGATTGTTGTTGTTGCCTGATTTCGTGGGATTGTTTTATAAATGGGAGTTGTAAATAGAGGTGTCGCATTTGATTCTCGGTTTAATTGATAGATATTGATTCTTATTTTGACGCTGTCATAAGTACATTTTAGAATAGGAATTTTAATTTGTTCAATGACTGTTGCGGATTTTATATTGGTAAGTACACCTATTTCTTCTCCTAAACTATCTATTTTCAAACTTCCTCCGGGAATGCGTATCCCTTTGCTTTTGATCCATTTGATTTTATTGGGAGATACGGATACTTCCGGAATGTGGATGGCACTGTCTTCCAATAAAATTTCTATTTCTTTAGAGGAAACTAAGTTTCTTATCTTCTGCATATGTTTCCGATATCCCAAATGTGAGACTGTCAATTCATTGTTAAGAAGAGAATCCGGAACAGATAGTGAAAACATGCCTTTGTCATTGGAAATGCAACCTATACCTTTGTTCTCGATACCGATACTTGCATATGCTATGGCTTTCTTATTCGAATCTTTGATCGATCCTTTTAAAATGATTTCTTGACTATAACAACTGAAACTGAATGTGTAGGTTAAGAAAAGAATCAAAATACACAAATTGTAACTTTGATTGTTCATCTCTTTTTTAACAATGAAAGGATAGAAAACAATAAGACTATAAATAGAAGGTATAGATACATGTTCTTATGCGTATTTCCATTTTGAATGGAATTATACATTAGATAACTGAAGAATAGCATTAAAAATAGTATGAATGCCCTGATTATAAAATGTAGTATTTTCATAGATGTATAAAGCTATATTACTATATTTAATTATGATATTTATCAGCCTGTTATAAATTTCTATTTTTTGCTATAAATACGACTTGATAAGGGAAGAT
>ULVQ01023133.1_pt1 | contig 9867 bp, 9 predicted proteins | sample 1959591 | NCBI WGS metagenome assembly ULVQ01 (sample SAMEA4835790, study PRJEB28245) | human gut metagenome | biome: gut microbiome; material: fecal sample | place: Denmark | collected 2008
GAAGACATTGTAAACTTGGGTTATAAGAACGACATCGTAACAGTAAAGTCTGGTTACGGTCGTAACTACCTCATCCCGACTGGTAAAGCTGTCATCGCTTCACCGGCTGCAAAGAAAATGTTGGCTGAAGAGCTGAAACAACGTGCTCACAAGCTGGAGAAAATCAAAAAGGATGCTGAAGAACTGGCTGCTAAGCTGGAAGGCGTATCATTGAAGATTGCTACTAAGGTTAGCTCTACTGGTACTATCTTCGGTTCTGTTGGTAACATCCAGATTGCTGAAGAGTTGGCTAAATTGGGTCACAACATCGATCGTAAGATTATCGTTGTTAAGGACGCAGTGAAAGAAGTTGGTAACTACAAGGCTATCGTTAAGCTGCACAAGGAAGTTTCTGTAGAAATTCCTTTCGAAGTAGTTGCTGAAGAAGCATAAGAAAAGACTTCATAATGATAAGGAAGCCCGGTTCTGATAAAGGACCGGGCTTTTCTATGTTCGGAGCGTATGTGTGTGAGCTTATTGAGGGATACGTAAAGCTGCGGTTATAGAGGTTTACGAATCTGAAGTAGAGGTTTACGCGCGTGGTATAGAGGTTTGGCAAGAATACTCTTGTGTCTCTTTACGAGGTTACTAATGCAAAAAAAGAGCATATCCACTCAGGGGTATGCTCTTTGCCTTATTGTCAGCCAATAATTCTTTTAGTTTCTTGGCAATGCTTCTTTCACTACCATTTGGCGGCCTACATATTCTGCTCCATTCAGTTTGTTGATTGCTTGTTGGGCTTCAGCAGCTTCGGGCATCTCTACGAAGGCAAAACCTTTTGATCTGTTTGTATTACGGTCCATAATCAGTTTTACTGATTCTACTGTTCCATACTCTTCCATTACTTGTCTCAAATCTGATTCCCTAACGTTGTAGCTAAGGTTTCCAATGTACATATTCATAAAATACAAAAATAAAAAATTAATAATTCAATAAAGGAGTCTTAGGAAGTTGTAGTCAGAAATGAAAATTCTCAATGTGGCTAATCGAGGAGAAACATAGTGAAACGTAGATCGTAATAAACCTCTTATTGTTTTGTTGATGCAAAGTAACGGCTTTTATTTGGTATATGCACTATACTTTATCATTTATCTGCCATATAATACCCTTTTTTGTGAAATAAGACCAAGACTTAACAATTGGAAGGGAACAGAAGGAGAGGATAAGACATAAAAAAAGTCTGGTGTGCTTGTATGCACGTCAGACTTTCAATTCTCTCGAGTGTTGTACTGAAATTATTCAGCTACAACAGCTGCGCTATCTACTGCTACAGTGTCAGCTGCTGCGGCTGCTGCTGCGGCTTCAGCTGCTGCTGCTTCTACAGCTGCGATTGAGTCAGCGATACGGATAGAATCTGCAGTTGCTTGTTCAGCGTTAGCTGCTTTGTTGCCACAAGATGCGAAAGATACTGCTACGATAGCTGCAGCCATCAAAACTAATTTTTTCATTTTCTTTACTTTTAAAACGTAATACAATCAATTGCTTTATTAAAACGTTGCAAAGGTATGTACTTTTTGAATATGTTGTTCTCGAAACCCCAACTTTTTTTATATTTTTTTTGGAGCTTCGGCTGTTTTTATCCCTATCTATATGTTTTACAACATATTAATCTTCGGCAATGCTGTTGTATAAGTATCTCTTGATACTTCTTTTGGGCGTTTTCTCAAATTCTGTCGGATAAAGTTGGATTTGGCTTACTTTTTCGTAGGCTGCCACGCTGTTATTCAGATTTTTGAGATTCTCATCCATGATGGTTTTAAGGTTATCCGGCTGGTTTAGTCCCAAGGAATCCAGGGCTTCATAGTCGGCATAAACCAGCGCTACCAGTCTTTTATTCCGTTCGATGACAAGACTTTCCAGGACGAAAGGCATGTTGTTGAGCCGTGCTTCTATCTCTTCGGGGAAGATATTCTGTCCACTGGAACTGAGAATCATGGTCTTGCTGCGTCCGCGTATGTATAGGTTGTTGTCGTCGTCCAGTGTACCCAAGTCGCCGGTGCGAAGCCATCCGTCTTCGGTGAAGACTTCTTTGGTGGCTTCGGGGTTTTTGTAATAACCCGTCATCACGTTCTCGCCACGTACTTGTATTTCGCCGAGTTTGTCGTCCGGGTTTTCCTTGCAGATACGGGCTTCCATGATGTCGAGTACCCGTCCGGAGGAAGTCGGGACGAATTCATTCCAGGGAGCATAGCTGATGAGAGGGGCACATTCAGTCATGCCGTAGCCGATGGTGAAGGGGAACTTGATGCGGTGGAAGAATTCTTCCACTTCCGGGTTCATGGCTGCGCCTCCTATGATGACTTCCTTGAAACGTCCGCCCAGTGCGTCAATCAGTTTCTTGCGGATTTGCCCGTATATCTGTCCGTCGAGCAAGGGAATGCTGAGCGCCCATTTCATGGTCTTTTTGTTGATGATGGGCTGTATGACATTCTTGTATATCTTTTCAATGACAAGGGGGACGGTGATAATCAGGTTGGGTTTCACTTCCTCGAAAGCTTTCATCAGAATCTTTGGGGAAGGCACTTTTCCCAACAGTGTGACGTGTGTGCCGACGGCCGTGGCGGTAAGGAAATCGAATGCGCAGCCGTATGCATGTGCCAAAGGCAGGAAAGAGAGCACTTTGTCCCCTTTCTTCAGCAGCTCGGTACGTATGCCGAAGGTGACGTTGCCGGCCAGGTTGTTTCCCGTCAGCATGACGCCCTTACTGAATCCGGTGGTGCCCGAGGTATAATTCAGCAGCATGACCTTGTCGTTGGAAAGGTCCGTGTAAACGATATCTTCCTTACGGAACCCGTTCGGGTAGGTCGCTTCCATCTCATCGCCCAGATGCTTGAGGAAACGCTGGATGGTTTCGCCGTCCCGCTGATACAGACAGCGGAAGTCGCTCAGCGAGAACACACCGCGAAGTCCAGTAAGCCGTTCTTCTTCCAGATGTTCCCAAATGGCATCGCTGGTGAAGAGGAACGTTGATTCGGAGTGGTTTACGATATGATGGACATCATTGGGGTTGAAGTCTTGCAGAATGGGGACTACGATACCACCGTAGGTGATGGTGGCCATATAGGCGATACACCAGCGGGCATTGTTCTTGCCGATGACGGCTATCTTGTCGCCGCGGCGCAGTTGGCAGTACTTGAAAATAAGATGCAGTCTGGCTATTTCTTGTGCCACTTCGCCATAAGTATAGCTCTCGTTTTCTCCATAGTTGGTATAGCAGGGGAGGTCCCAATTCTCGCGGAAACTATGCTCGTATAGTTTGATAAAGTTCTCTTGTATCATTGCACAAATTTTAGTTGAGTGTGCAAAAGTAGGAAAAATAGATTAATAATGTATATATTTGCAGCATAAATGTGTTTATAAGCTCATGATAGATACCAATATATTTCAAGATAAGACGGCGGTTTACTATACGTTGGGGTGCAAACTGAACTTCTCGGAGACCTCTACTATCGGTAAAATTTTGCGGGAAGCGGGCGTACGTACGGCGCGCAAGGGTGAGAAAGCGGATATTTGTGTAGTGAATACCTGCTCGGTGACGGAAGTGGCAGACAAGAAGTGCCGCCAGGCCATCCACAAACTGGTGAAGCAACATCCGGGTGCATTTGTCGTGGTGACCGGTTGCTATGCCCAGCTGAAACCGGAGACGGTGGCAAAGATAGAAGGTGTGGACGTCGTGCTGGGAGCCGAGCAGAAGAAGGACCTGCTCCACTACCTGGGCAATCTGCAGAAGCACGAGACCGGCGAGGCCTACACTTCCGCTTTGAAGGATATACGTTCGTTTGCCCCGTCTTGTTCGCGTGGCGACCGGACACGCTTCTTCCTGAAAGTGCAGGACGGCTGCGATTATTATTGTTCCTATTGCACCATTCCCTTTGCCCGCGGACGTAGCCGTAACGGCAGCATTGCTTCTATGGTGGAGCAGGCCAGCCAGGCGGCTGCCGAAGGTGGAAAGGAAATTGTATTGACCGGCGTCAATATCGGAGACTTCGGCAAGTCTACCGGTGAGACTTTCTTCGACTTGGTGAAGGCGCTGGACGAGGTGGAAGGCATTGAGCGTTACCGCATATCCTCCATCGAGCCGAATCTGCTGACAGATGAAATCATAGAATACGTGTCCCGTTCCCGGCGTTTCATGCCTCATTTCCATATACCGCTGCAGTCGGGCAGTGACGAGGTGCTGAAGCTGATGCGACGCCGTTACGATACCGCCTTGTTTGCCTCGAAGATAAAGAAGATAAAGGAAGTGATGCCCGATTCCTTTATAGGGGTAGACGTGATTGTGGGTACCCGTGGAGAGACGGAGGAGTATTTCGGGCAGGCTTATGAGTTTATCAAGAGCCTGGACGTGACGCAGCTCCATGTCTTCAGCTATTCGGAGCGTCCCGGCACGCAAGCCTTGAAGATAGACCACGTGGTGGCACCCGAAGAAAAGCACCGCAGGAGCCAGCAATTGCTGGAGCTTTCGGACGAAAAGACCCGTGCTTTTTATGCGCGCCATATCGGGCAGACGATGCCGGTGTTGCTGGAACGTCCCAAACCCGGACTGCCGATGCACGGCTTCACTCCCAATTATATCCGTGTGGAAGTCCCTCATGATGCTGCCTTGGACAACCAGCTCGTGTCTGTGCGCCTGGGCGATTTCAATGCCGACGGCACCGCACTCTTGGGAGCAATGGAATGAGGAATGCCGCCTTTGCAACAAATAACTCATAACTTATAACTCATAACTGACGAAGTGAAATCAAAAATTGTCTATTGGCTGACTTATGCGGGCATGTGGCTTGTGGCACTTCTGCCTTTCCGGGCGCTTTATGCATTGTCTGACGGGCTGTACTTCCTGATGCGCCACGTCGTGCATTATCGGAAGAAAGTCGTTCGCCGCAACCTTCGCAATTCCTTTCCGGAGAAGTCGGAAACCGAATTGATGGAGATAGAGCGCAAGTTCTACCATTATATCTGCGACTATATGCTGGAAGAGGTGAAGATGCTGCGCATGTCTTTCGAGGAGCTCTGCCGCCGGATGAAGTATGATAATAAGGAAGAATACCTTGCCATGATAGAGAAGCATGGAGGCATTGTACTGTTGATTCCCCATTATGCCAATTTTGAGTGGATTATAGGCATGGGGGCCATCATGCATCCGGGCGACATCCCGGTGCAGGTGTACAAACCGCTAAGCAATAAGTATCTGGACGAGATGTTTAAGCATATCCGTGCCCGGTTCGGAGGATACAATGTGGCGAAACATTCCACGGCACGCGAAGTGATAAAGCTTCGCCGTGAAGGCAGGCGGATAGCCATCGGCCTGATTACAGACCAGTCGCCCAACCGCAGCGAGGCCCATTATTGGACCACTTTCTTGAATCAGGACACCGTGTTCATGGATGGCGCCGAGCGCATTGCCAAGCTGATGGACTTCCCCGTCTTTTATTGTGAATTGGAACGGACATCCAGGGGATATTGCAAAGTGCTCTTCGATTTGGTTACCGAAACTCCCAAGCAGACGGCGGATGGCGAGATAACCGAGTGCTTCGCCCGTCGTCTGGAGCAGACCATCCGGCGCGAACCGGCTTATTGGTTCTGGTCTCATAAACGCTGGAAAAATAAACGAAAAGAATCTGTGCAACATGGATAAGATTGCTGTTGTCATATTGAATTGGAACGGATGTGATATGCTCCGTTCCTTCCTTCCCTCTGTTGTGCGTTTTTCGGAGGTGGATGGTGCTGTGGTGTATGTGGCGGACAATGGCTCTACGGATGCTTCCGTGGCAATGCTCCGTCGCGAGTTTCCTTCTGTGCACTTGATTCTGCTGGAAGAGAACCACGGTTTTGCCGACGGATACAATCTGGCATTGAAGCAGGTGGAGGCAGAATATGTAGTGCTGCTCAACTCCGATGTAGAGGTCACCGAGCACTGGCTTGTCCCGTTGGCAGAGTATATGGATGCCTATCCGGAGACGGCCGCTTGCCAGCCGAAGATACGCAGTTGGCGTAACAAGGGGCAGTTTGAATATGCCGGAGCTGCGGGAGGTTTCATCGACCGCTATGGCTATCCCTTCTGCCGCGGCCGTATTATGGGCGTGGTAGAAGAGGACAAGGGGCAATACGACACGGTGATACCCATTTTCTGGGCTACGGGGGCGGCTCTGTTCATCCGTCTGGCAGACTACCGGGAAGCGGGTGGGCTGGACGGACGTTTTTTTGCCCACATGGAGGAGATAGATTTATGTTGGCGGCTTCGTGCCCGTGGCAGACAGTTGGCATGTATACCGCAGAGTGTGGTATTTCATGTGGGAGGGGCCACTTTGAAGAAGGAGAATCCGCGCAAGACCTTCCTCAATTTTCGTAATAACCTTGTCATGCTTTATAAGAATCTGCCGCAGGAGGACTTGGCGTCCGTGATGCGTGTACGTGCGGTGCTCGATTATGTGGCTGCGTTCAGTTTCATGCTGAAAGGCCAGTTACCCAATGCTTTGGCCGTATTCCGTGCGCGCCGTGCCTACCACTCCCTCCGCACTTCATTGGCAGCGTCCCGCAAAGAGAATCTGAAAAAAACTACGCTTGCCGTAATACCGGAACGGACAAAAAACAGTATATTGGCGCAGTTTTATCTGCATGGAAAGAAATTCTTTTCCCAATTGTAGGAACTGTTGCCTTTTATAATTGTTCAATCTATTAAAGGTTTTGAATTATGGAAAAACTAGTTAGAAAAATCGGATTAGTGGCACACGACGCCATGAAGAAAGACCTCATCGAGTGGGTACTGTGGAACTCGGAATTGCTGATGGGGCATAAATTCTATTGTACGGGCACCACGGGTACCCTTATCCTCGAAGCCCTCCGGGAGAAACATCCTGATGTGGAGTGGGATTTCACTATCCTTAAATCCGGTCCTTTGGGCGGTGACCAGCAGATGGGCTCGCGCATTGTGGACGGAGAGATTGACTATCTTTTCTTTTTCACCGACCCGATGACCCTTCAGCCGCACGATACGGATGTGAAGGCGTTGACCCGCCTTGCCGGTGTGGAGAACATCGTGTTCTGCTGCAACCGCAGTACGGCAGACCATATCATTTCCAGCCCGTTGTTTGTCGACCCGACGTATGAACGCACTGTTCCCGATTACAGCAACTACACCAAGCGGTTTGCAAATAAGCCGGTGGTGGCCGAAGCGGTGGAATCGGCAAAGAAGCGGAAACGGCAAAAATAAGGATGAAACTCGGTTCTACTGGGCATTCTTAATCTATCGCTACCCTTCGTTCATGGACAGCCCACACTGGTGCGATAGCCCACCCTTGCCGTTTGAAGTCATAGAGTTGCACAATAATGGTGTTGGTGAATCTGCCCATTCTATGTCGTTGAGGTATTGGTAGGGGAAGCGGAACTCTGTGAGGTTTATTTTCAATAGTTCATTCCTTCTGAAGTCTGCATAGTTGTATGGGTTTGTAAAGTCGTAAGGGGTGGGCAGGTAGAGGGCATTTCTCCAATGAAACTCGGAGCTGTATTTGATAGCAAGCGGCCGGTAGCAGGAAGAGAGCGACGATGGGGAGTAATGCCAGTCGTTGTATAGCGTTTCTCATTGACTTTTTGTTGATGATGGGGCAAAGGTACGGAATATTGGTATCAATGGTTGTATTCTACGGCAGAAAAGTTGCTGCATGCTCACTGCAGAACTTCTGTATACATTTTGCAGTGCTACTGCATATCTGTTGCAGCGTCACTGCAAAGCTGTTGCAGTACTACTGCAAATATATGTGCAGCGCCACTGCAAAAAGCATGCAGTGTCTTTGCAGTGGGAAGTGTCTGTGTATCAATAGTGAATGGGGTGATTCGGCAATCTGTCATTCTCCGCGGCGTTGGCATATTTCCACTCCTGCAGCCTCTATATCCGCGCCCATCGGTGGATTGCGCTTTGCCAGCTTGAGGGTTATTTCCTCTATCTGTGGGAAGTCGTGGAACAATCGGTTTATAATTCGCCCGCATACATGTTCCAATAGTTTGGAAGGAATGTCCATCTCTGCCTTCACAGCTGTATGTACATCGGCATAGCTCACGGTGTCGGCTACGTCGTCCGTTTCTGCCGCACGCCGGATATCAACTTGCAGGCGCAGGCTGACGGTAAACTCATTGCCTACCACGGTTTCTTGTTCGCCCACGCCGTGATGGGCGAAGAAGCGAAGCGTGTCAAGGAAAATATAACTGGTCATTACTTGTAGATTGTTTTCTGCAAACTTACTGATATTTTGTGGTACGGGCAAATCAGTATCCGGTTATTACGATTCAGGCTGTGGATTGTATTCTGTAAAATATAAAAATAGCGCGAAATTGTTTTTTATAGAATACAATTATGTGAGGGCCGGAATGAACTTATCGAATTATTTTAGGCACGGAATTATACGGGTTATCACGGTTACTTTCAATATTATCCGTGATTGTCCATGTAATCCGTGCCTAAAATAACCCTTTGTTAAGAATCCTTTCTTATCTTCCGGTGCTTTCTATCATGCTCCTTATTTTCTCGTTCAGGCTTTCTGCCTTCATCAGTTGTTCCAGTGTCAGGTGCATGCGCCAGCGCCAGTAGTGCCGCGGGTTGGCAGGAATATTGATGCGTTCTTCCTGCACGTTCGGGTTGCGCCATTTGCCGTCCATGGACATCCAGTCTTGCAGGGAGAGGATGCAGAGGATGGAGTTGCTATGGAGGTGATTGCGAACCACTTCTTCGCAGAGCTCCGGCGTGGCCGTTGCCGGTGCGGCACCGTAGTGCCCGAGCATGGTGTTGTAGTAACGCTGCGTCTGTTGGAAGTCTTCTTCCCACCAGCCGCGCAGGGTAGACATGTCGTGCGTGGAGATGGTGCAGACCGAACGGTATGGATACCAGTCTGTGTGGCCGAATTCTTGTTTCGGGTCTTTCGGCATACGTTGTATCTCCAGGGAAAGGATACGCAGGTCGTTCATCACCCATGCCACGCAATCGGGAATCATGCCTAAGTCCTCACCGCATACCAGCATGCGCGTGGACTGTGTCAGTTGCGGCAGTTTCTTCATGGCTTGCTGTCCCCAGAAGTCGTTGTGGCGGTGATAGTAGTACTGGTCATACAGCCGGTTGAAGGCAGCCTTTTCCCAATCGTTCAGTGCGCGGTAGATGTAGTCGTGCTGCACGCCGATGCGCGGATGGTATTCGTGCGGATTGTTGCGGTCGGGCACGAACAGCACATCGCTGATAAGGGCGTAAAGCCCGTCACGAATCCAGATGCTGTCATCGTCCGTTTTTCCGGCAAAGTAGGCTTCCACCTTGCGCTGGGTGTCGAACTCGGGACGCATGCGGTAAACCTCCCACGTGTCTGTCGGCTCTATGAAGGTCTGTTTCACATAGTCTGTATGCGGGCCGAAGATTTGTCCGAGGAAGTACTCATGGATATAGGGCTTTAGGAAGAAGTCTTCGCGGAATGCCAGCCCGTAGCTTTCTATCTCCTCGCGCGTCATGGGCAGGGCGGGGACGAATTCTCCCAACAGCCCGTGTACGGCGTGCATCGGTATCTCCCAAATGCGGAAGAAGCCGAGGATGTGGTCTATGCGGTAGGCATCGAAGTATTCTGCCATTTTGTGGAAACGCTTCATCCACCAGGCATAACCGTCTTTTTCCATGACATCCCAGTTGTAGGTGGGAAAGCCCCAGTTCTGCCCGTTCACGGAGAAATCATCGGGCGGTGCGCCGGCTTGGCCGTTCAGGTTGAAGTAGTGGGGTTCCTTCCAGGCTTCCACACTGTTGCGGCTGATGCCGATGGGGATGTCGCCTTTCAGCACTACGCCGTTGGCGCGCGCATGCTC
>ULVQ01008909.1_pt1 | contig 9808 bp, 6 predicted proteins | sample 1959591 | NCBI WGS metagenome assembly ULVQ01 (sample SAMEA4835790, study PRJEB28245) | human gut metagenome | biome: gut microbiome; material: fecal sample | place: Denmark | collected 2008
GTGCGTCCACATAGATGGCAGACACCAGCTCACGCAGAGCATAGCCGTCCAGTTCTTCAATGCCGACATATTTGTGCGCTTTCTGAATGAATTTCTCAATGTTTTCGTTCTGTCGTTCCTGTACTTCGATCTCCTGCTGCAAGGTGATTGCTTCCGCTTCCAACTGCTTCTGCTCCGCTTCATAGGTCTGGCTCAGCATATCATAGCGTTCATCTGTTAACCGCCCGTTGGCGTTGTCCTCATAAATCTTGATGAAAAGCCTTTTCAGCTCGGCAATGCGCCGTTCGTTGCTTTCCAGACGCTTTCTGCGGATGCGGATTTGTTCACAGCTTTCCACGCGGAGCTGTTCCTCCATGATCGTGCGGAAATAATCCTCGTGCCGCAGGATATACCCCATAACTGCCTGAATGTGCTTGAGAACCAGCCGTTCCAATACCTTGACACGGATGAAATGTCCATTACACTTTTCTTTGCTTTTGCGATGCAGAGAGCAGTCAAAAAAGTCCTGATCGAGATCGCCGTTGTTGGATGAACCGTACAGCATTTTGGAGCCACAGTCCGCACAGTAAACAAGTCCGGAGAAAATGCTGCTTCTTCCCGTGCGGATCATTCGGTGACGCTGCTGGCGGATCTCCTGCACCTTTTCAAACACATCATCGTCAATAATGCGCTCGTGGGCATTGGGGAAAATCGCCTGCTTTTCAATGGGATTATCCCTTTGTTTCTTATCCCAGATAGAATTGGTGTAAGTCTTGAAGTTCACCGTGCAGCCTGTGTACTCCCGGCGTTCCAGAATTGCCACAACGGTACTGCTTTTCCAATCATAAGGATCTTCCGGCTTTTTGTTCGGGCTTTTGATGCCTTGCAATGTCTTATAACTGGCAGGAGTTAAAACCTTGTCCGCTTTCAGTTGGTTTGAAATCTGCTTCGGACCTCTGCCATCCATGCACATGGAGAAAATACGCCGCACCACATCGGCGGCAACAGGGTCGATCTTCCAGCGACGGGGATTTTCCGGGTCTTTCAAATAGCCGTAGGGGACATTGGTTGTCAAAGGAACGCCGCGTTCACCCTTTGCCTTATTGACAGCGCGGATTTTGCGGCTGGTATCTCGCGCATAAAACTCGTTGCACCAGTTTTTGATACCCGCAAAATCGTTATCGGTGCTGTTGGGATCAATGGTGTCAAAATTGTCATTGATGGCAATATAGCGGACACCGTACTGCGGAAAGGTGAAATTGGTGTAAAGTCCTGTCAGAGCGGAATTTCTACCAAGACGGGATAGGTCTTTGGTGATACAGACAGCCACCCGTTCCGCTTCAATTTCCGCAAGCATCGCTTGAAAACCGGGGCGGTCATAGGTCACACCGCTCACGCCATCATCCACAAAAAATGTGGGATTCGGGAAATGGTGCTCCCGTGCATACCGCAAAAGCATATCCTTCTGATTTTCAATGGACAAAGACTCTCCGGCTCGTTCATCCTCCTGCGAAAGACGGCAGTAGAGTGCTGTGATTTTGTTTGTTGCTCCGTTCATTTCTGAATCCTCCTTTGGTGGAGCAACTGTCGGTACAGGATTGGTTGCTTCTATTGTACCAAGAGACTCTGTATTTGTCATTCGGAATCCTCCATCTTTTCTGCAAACTTTTTGCTGGTAATACGCTCTAACTTGCGGACAAAGCTCTCTGTTCCCTCATAGCTGCCCGTGACGGTGTAAACCGTGCCGTAAATGACCTCGGTGACGGTCAATTCGGGAACCCAGAAAGCGGACAGGTTTTTCGCGCAGAGATGCCCGTCCTCGTTAAAGTAGCAGTTGCGCCGGGGATGATCGGACGGTAAGGGCTGCGGTTTGAGATACGGGTCTGGATTGAAGAAGGCATATTCCGCTGGCTCGTCGTGATCTGCCTTTTCCCATTCCTCGATTTCTGCCAGCAGAACAGGGTCGATCTCGTGTTCAAATGGTTTGTTCCCCTTCATAAGTACCTTAAGTACCTCCTGATTTTCTATTCAAATTAGTGTTCAATTTCCTGCTTTTTCTGCCGCAGCTCGGTGTTCTGGCGTTCCTGTTCATGCTGCACCTCGTAGATGTTGTAGTGAATTGCCCAGAGCTTTTTCGCGTCGGCATGGAGCGGCGAAAGTTCCGTCTGAATGTCCCTGTATTCCTGCTCCAACTGCGCCCGTTCTTTGCGCCATGCGGTGATGGACAGCTTGCCATCTTTGAAATACGGTTTCAGCTTGCGCTCTGCCATGTAGAACGTCCGCAACTCGTTATCGTGTTCGGATTTGTATTTCTGCCTGGATTTCTCAAATCGGATGGATTTCAGCTTGTCCGCAGCGGGCTTGCCGGACTTGTAGTAGTCCACCATCCGCAGCAGTTCGTCCACTTCTTTGATACGGGCTTGCTTTGACGATGCCGACTTTTTCAACGTATCGATCTTGTCCTGTATGGCATGAAGCGTATTTTCCAGATCGTCCACGGTGTAAAGGTTTTTGGATTGTAAAAAGCTGAACGCCTCGGCGTAACGCTGCAAATTGGCGTTCTTCGCCTTATTGCTGTACGCGCACTTGTTGCGGATGCTACAATGCAGCGCCAGCAGATCATTCAGCATGGGCGGCTGGGGCTTGGCAAGCTCGGCTTTTACGTCCTTCAGCCAGCCAATCAGCGCGGCGATTTTCTCTTTGGCTTCCCGTAACAGCGCGTTGGTTTTCCGAATAAAGCGGTTGAGATCGCCCTTGTCGGTACGGATACCCTTTGCCTCCATTGCCCGGACGGTGGGACCTTCGTGCTGGGTGGGGATCTGCTCCACACCCTGACGGGCAAAGCTGCGATGGTCGATGCGGCAGCCCAGCCCTTTTTCGGCAAACTTGGCGTTGCACAGGTCAGCCCATGCCTGCCGCCATGCTTCCAGCGTTTCGGGCTTTCCCCAATCTGTCGTGGGAACAGCGTTGAACACATAATTGCCTGCCTCGTCCAGAACGCGCTCTCCATGCTCATCCAGCACATATTCCCGCCGTTGTTTCTTGCCCCATCTGCCGTCCGGCTCAATAGGGCGAATCGGACACATGACGTGAAAGTGCGGGTTGGAAATGCCGCCGTCCTCCTTGTCTGGCTGATGCACGGCGAAGTCCGCCACCATGCCCCGGTTCACGAAATTGTCCAATAAGAATTGCCTTGCAAGATCGATGTTCTCCTGCATGGAAAACTCATTCTGCAAGGCAATGTCAAAGCTGTAGGCAAGCTGTGCTTTCTTCCCACGCTCGGCTTTCTCTACGGCGTTCCAGAGCGTTTCGCGGTCTGCATACTCAGGCGGCGCGTGTGACGGGAGTAGGATTTCAGAGCAGATCACGCCGCCTTTTCGGGTGTAGTCGCTGATCTCGCCGTAGTATTCACTGTGCAGCTTTTCCCCGGCACGGTAGGCGGCAGCAGCCACAGCAGATTGCCCCGCGCTGCGCTTGATCTGCGTCACATGAAAATGAAATAACGCGATACTCAGTCGCCTCCCGCATGATCTCTGACGGTTTTTGTGAGCAATCTTTGCGTGTCTGTCAGCGCAAAGACCTGTTCGGCAAAAGCATAAAACGCGCTTTCGCTCAAATCCTTTGTCTGCGGTGCGACGCTCTCGATGGCTGCACCACGGGTGATAAGCCGGTGCGCCCGCTTGCGCCGTTCTCCCTTTTCATAGTAGGCGGCGCGGTTCTCAAGGCGCTGGATTTTGTGCTGTTCCTGCGCAAGCTGCCGCTCGACCTTTTCTTTCTCCGCTTGCAGCTTCTCAATTTCTTTTTCGTGCATGATTTCAACCTCCTGACTGATAGATGGATAGAAAAAGACCGCCTACGTTTTCGGTAGACGGCCTGACTCATGGTATGGGATTTTCAGACTTTGCGGCGGAAATGGTCTGCACCAGCAGACTGTTTCCGCCGCAAAGCGCGCTGGGATAGACGCGCAAGCGTCGCAAGGGGTGCAGCCCCTTGTGCGGAACGGAGTGACGCAAAACAGCCCGGACATTTGTCTGTCCGAGCTGTCTGCCTCGTAGAGTGCACATACTCCCGTCAGGGGAGTATAGAAGTGCGCCCTTTGTTCCAAAGGGATTTTTGACTTAATCAGCAATGTGCAAAATGCGTCTTACATATTCCTCATTGCCCAAAAAATATTGCTCGATTAACTCCCAGCGCTCATCGTCATTCATGTCGGCAGAAAAGAATGCCGTGAGAAGTCGCTCATTATTACGATGATGTTCTTGAATGCTTTGCAGCACACCATTGGTATATTTTCCGCTTGTTGCCAGCCGCTCAAGTTTTTCAGGATCGTTAATACGAATAAATACTTCTGCTTTTTCTCCGCCTCGGATTTCATAGGTTGCCAGCCCAAGCAATTCCATAAAACGCAGCAATGGCATGATCTCAATTTGCTTATTTTGAACCAACGGGTAAAATCGGAAGAACGAATTATCTTCTGTATTAACCTCGCACTGCCCAATTTGGTGAATAAAGAAGTTGGGAAGTCGCGCGTATGCGGCACTGCTGACAAAATATCCTGTCTCGTCCGCTCCGGGCATTTTCCTACTACGAAGAACCCGGACACGGCTTCGACTCTGGCTGTATACTGCATCCTCATTTACGCTTTCGGTGAATATGTCAAGCAGCATGCCTGCTTTGTCATGAGGAATCACTTTTTCACCAAGCATTTCAGCAAGTTCTGCTTCAAACTGCTTTTGAGAAAACTGCTTTATCTCGCCGTTTTTATACTTCTCAAGTATTTGCGTAATTGCAGTAATAACAGTCTCTACGCGCTGTGATACGGCAACATAGTCATCAGAGTAACGTATCTCTACTCTGACGCGCGGTGTAACAGTATAGTTTTTTCCACTCACGGAAATTCCCCGCTCAAAAAATTCCTTTTTGAACATGCCGAATGAGCGGTCTGGGTAACAATTTTCCCAAATCCCCGCCATATCTACAAGGAAGGTTTTTCCAGAACTGTATACTGTCATATCGGATGCACGGCTCTGATTCTTTGTAGGAACAGTGCGAGGTGCAATGCCTTGCTGGAATGTGCAGTATGATCCAAATAACTTCAAAAACTCATTTTCTATCTCGTGTGGAACATTGACATAGTTTTTTGAAAGCATTGCTTTGGGACGTACAATTAAAACGGGGAATGTGTATTTGTTGCTCAAGTCTTTTGAAAGAAGCAACAAGCCTGATTTTGTCCGATTTTCGACATCTTTTTCCTTAAAAAGGTACTCGAACGTTTCCGCCGAAATCAACAGATTCCGCCTTTTCTTTGCTCGTTGAATTGCACATATCTTTTTCAGCATTTCACGCAGCTGATACTGCCGCATTTCAGAAATTCCATTTAAGGATCGAACATATCGAAGATCACTGGGAAAGTAGTCAATATGAGCTACACCTTGAATCTCGGTATTGCGGGCGGCTCTTCCGATTTCCTGAACATAATCAGATAGTGTGCCGGTCGGGGCAAAGTGAATAACGTGTTTAATATCGCCAACATCGATACCCATGCCGAAGGCTTTGGTGCAGAACAGCCCCATAGCCGTTCCCGCCTTATAGTCTCGCTCCACCATCTTGCGTTCCGCCGAAGGTATTTGCCCGTGGTATCTCCGAATCTTCACATGGTCTGTGGCATTAACCAGATTATAAATCTGATCGACTTGACTCCGATAGGGAAAATAAGTAAGTACCTTCTCGCCTCTGGCAATATATTCACGCATTCTCTTCAACGTCAAATCCAGTTTGGCATTTTCGACTCGTCCCTCAACTTCGGCGGGGCTATGGCGTTGAATATCGAAAGAAATATTGCTTCGCTTTACATTCCCGAGATGGATAATAGTCTTTCCCAAACCGAGTTCGTGAATTGTATCATTTACAACATCGTCATCACCGGAATATACAGCCGTGGCTGTCAGACACAGCACAGGGAAAGATAAGCCGTCACGAGCTGTTTGCTTCAAAAAATCGCCAAGGAACCAATAATCTGAGCGAAAATCACGTCCCCAACTTGTGACAGTATGGGCTTCGTCAATGACAACCATACCTACTTGCCGACCGCCCAAAAACGATTGCAAATGAGTTGTCAATAACAGCTCAGGAGCAAGGTATAGCAAGGACTTTTTTCCTGCATGTATCTGGTCAATAACATCACTACGTTCCTCTATGCTCATGCTTGAGTTGATGCAGGCAGCAATAGAAATTCCTCGTTCACGTTGCAGTTGGTCAACCTGATCGTTCATAAGAGCTATCAGCGGGGATACGACAATCGTAACAAGATTGTACTTTTCGGCAAGATAGATCGCAGGAATCTGGAAAAGAATCGACTTTCCAGAACCAGTCGGTGCAGTTATAAATATATTGCTGAATATATCTCCATCTTGGGCAGCTTCACACTGATCTACGATTTCAGCGATAATTTGCCCCTGGGTTATTATTTCTGTTTCCTGTGATCGGTCAGGATCTTTGTAAAAGAGTAATGGTCGAAATTGAGCCGCATTGCCCCAGTACTTTTGAAGCACATGAACAAATTGGCTATCATTATACTCTATTTTTTCTTGATACAACTCAAGCTCATCGAGAAATACTTCCAGATTAAGCAGATTTGCCGCACTAAAAATTGCGCTGGTTCGAGCAGAAAGGCTATCTCCACTTTGTAAGAAAAGCGCAGATGAAAGTACACCATTTGTCATATTAAGACAGTACTCCCAATCTTCTATGCTACCAACTTCAATATGCTTGATGTCATCTGTAAGCGGTTCTTTCTCTACCACACAGCCTTGCCAAAATGGAATGATTTCAATGCGCTCGTCATCGAGAGTAGCAGGTAAGAGTAACGCTTTTCCCTCCTTCAGCAGCTTGACATCTCCGTACATTTGAACGAGTTGGAGCAAGGGACTCTCAGCTGGGGGTTCATGTTCGGTCTGCCAATAATCAAAAAGCTTTTCAGCATAACTGTATGGGAAATAGCAGGGAACCCACGGTGAAAGAATATTATTTTCTATGACTACAATCTTATCGACCTTCATACGGGGAAGGAATTGTCTAATCGCCAAAAGCTCCTCATAAAAGCCCACCAGCGGTTTTGTTGCGCTTTTGATAGATGCTGCAAGATCGAGCCATCTATCATCTATTGCTTCCAAATCAAGGAACCCCTCGTGCAACAGAGAGGCATCATCCAACAATGAATTGGGATGTGTAATCAAAAACCGAATCTGTTCCAATCCAAATCCTTTGAAGAATATCAAAGTATGCCCCGTGAACTCGGAAATCAGTTCTTCAACGCGATTAGAAAAATACTGTCCGATGGTTGAAGTAGACATTGTGGTGCCCTCTCTTTCTATCCATGCTAAATTTCAGACTTAGCATGGGGCAATTTAGTGCTTAAATTATATCGTAAATTCGCCTAAATTGCAATTATTGCTGGTCGTATTTTCGTCTTTTCTGCCATACAATGTCGTACCCCAGCGCGTCCGCCAACTCCACGGCCTCGCCATAGCGGAGCGAGCCGCGCTTGAGCTTGCCTGAGAGATTGGGGACGCTGCGGCTCCAGCCGTATTCATCGGAGAGGTAGTCCACCACCTCGGTCATGGTCATGCCGGTGCGGACAATATAGGACTTGATCTCATTGCGATAGGTTTCAGATTTTCTCATATTCAAATGTTCCTCCTGTTTTTTCGATGCGCTCTATGGTAAAATGGGTTTGTCAAATTGTGACACACGTTCGCCATAGGGCACTGGTTTTTGATACACGGCTTTTTGCTGGAAATGCCGCCGATGATACGTTGGTCACAGGCGGCACCTTCCGCTTTTGCCGTTTGATGTGTCCTTGCGTGAAACGGCGAAATATCATGTTGAACGACAAACGTCGTTCACTGCTGAATAGCGCTCTATTCCGTGCAGATAACCGCACAGAGCAGAAAACTATTTCGCCGTTTTCACTTGCTTTGATTTTTACATTCGTTTTTGCCGCTCTTTCCGAACGTCGTTCCTGCCCGGAGGATCGCTCCCGGCGTTTCGTCCCCGTTGGTACGCTCACGCTTTCGCGGTCATGGCGGTTACTTCGCTGGGGGACATATCCCGTTCGGACGGTCATGCAATTTTCAAGGTTCAGGTGCGATTGCAAGACCATTTTAGCGAAAAATATAGCCCTCTCCCGTATATCCAAGAGGTCGGAAAACGCGCCGAAAAATGCAAATTTCCACGCTTATGGACAAGGCCGGAGAAAGGGCAGAAATTTGAAGGGAGGACACCACTATGCAGCCAAAACTCACCATTCAGGAACGGCTCAAAGACCTGCGCGTAGAGCGCGGTCTGACGTTGGAACAGCTTTCTGCGGAAACAGGCATCTCAAAATCTGCGCTGGGAAAATACGAAGCCGACGATTTCAAAGACATCAGTCCGTTCAGCATGGTGGCGCTGGCAAAGTTCTACGGTGTGTCCACCGATTACCTGCTGGGGCTGACAGAACGAAAAAATCACCCAAGCACAGAGCTGGACGCTCTGCATTTGGGTGATGATGCAATCGAAGTATTGAGAACGGGCAAATTTAACCACCGGCTGCTGTCGGAGCTGATCTGCCACAAGGATTTCCAGCGGTTTATGCTGGATGCTGAGATTTACGTTGACCGGATCGCAGATATGCGGGTCAAGGATATGAACGCCGTTTTGGAAGCCGTCCGGCAGATGGCATTGATGAAAAACGGCGGCGAGGAAAATGATCTGCATCTGCGGACGTTAGAAGTAGCGCAAATTCGGGAGGACGAGTATTTCGGAAGCCTGATTGCAGATGACCTGAAAGGCATTCTCCGTGATATTCGGAATGAGCATCGCCCTGACACCATGACTGCGGATGAAAGTTCCCTCGTAGCAACCGTACAGGGTCAGTTGCAGGATGCGATGAATTTTGAGGGCTGTTCCGAGGAAAAGCAAGTCCGTGCGCTCATGGCAACAATCGGACTTGATTATGACACACTTACGAAGGAAGAGTTTGTCTCAATCATCAGCGGACTTAAAAAGTCCAAGTACCTGAAAAGTCCCATCAACCAGCGTGGAAAAGCACGACCGCAGCTACCACACGGAAAAGGCAAAAAGAAACGCAAATAAGGAAAAGCCGCTATATTCAGGTTTTCACTGAATATAGCGGCTTTTCGTTGTCCAACCCTGCCTGACAGATGCTCATTTCGTAATTTCGGTCTAAACCTGTTTTACGAACACCTGTCAAAAGGCGAGGGATATTTTTTGGTGCTCCAGCGGGGATTCGAACCCCAATAAAATCTAGTGTTTTCAGCTGTTATCTCCGTTTGACAACACTTTTGACAACTTTACGTTGCGTTTTACGTACAGGTTGACCTTGTTGTGAACCTGCTGTTTGCGCTTGTCCTCCAGGTCGGTGTAGATGTCCTGCGTCATTGCGACGGTTGAGTGCCCGAGCAAGTATTGCGCATCCTTGACGTCAATATCCGCACTGTGCAGCATGGAGGCGTATGCGTGCCGGAGCTGGTGTGCGGTCGATTGGATGCCGTGGCTCTGCTGGTATTTTTTCAGGCCGGATTCCAACTCCGTTTTTGTCGGCAAGCCGTCCGGGAAGAAGATGAATGTCTCCGGGTCGTCATAGTGTGGCAGGATCTCGATGACGTTATCCGGCAGGTCGAGGTAGCGCACGCCGGCTTCGGTCTTAGGGGCTTTGAGAACAGGCTTTCGTGTGTCGGAATATGCAACGGCACGCGCGACGCGCGCAGTCCGCGTATCGAGATCAATATCTTTTTGCTTCAGCGCAGCGGCTTCTCCGCGGCGTGCA
>ULVQ01092582.1_pt1 | contig 9787 bp, 9 predicted proteins | sample 1959591 | NCBI WGS metagenome assembly ULVQ01 (sample SAMEA4835790, study PRJEB28245) | human gut metagenome | biome: gut microbiome; material: fecal sample | place: Denmark | collected 2008
ATTTTTGAGATTTTGTGTCCAAAATACGTTGACCAGTGCAAGAGACGCGGTCCCCCGCCACTGACAAGCAGGGAAGGTAAGGGTTATGGTACTGCTTTTATCCTCGCAGGCTTTTGAACCGGAGGACGAGTTTTTCTGCTCCTTGTCTTACCATCTCAATTGGGTTTTGTTTTCCATCGTGATGGTGGCCTTCTTTTTTGTGTTTTACATGGTCATTATCGTAGTAGTAATAGTAATATCCATAGCCGTAGCCATTGTGTCTGGCCTGGGGGACGGCGTTGAGGACTACGCCGAGGATGTTGGCTCTGCCCTGGAGGAGTCTCTTTTTAGCTTCTTTGGCTTCTTCAGGGGAAATGGCTCCGGAGCGGATAACGAAGACCACTCCGTCCACTTTGCTGGCCATGACAGCAGCATCGGTGACGGCAAGGATAGGAGGCATATCCAGAAGGATGTAGTCGTATTTGTCTTTGACTTCATCCAGCAGGTCCTGCATTCGTTTGGAACCCAGAAGTTCGGAGGGGTTGGGCGGAATAGGACCGCAGGCAAGGACGTCCAGGTTGTGATAGACGTCTTTCTGCACCACTTCGTCAAAGGTTTTTCCCATAGCGATGATATTGGAAAGACCGATGTTCCGGAGGCCGAAGATCTTGTGCTGCACCGGTTTTCTCATATCGCAGTCGATGAGGAGGACTTTTTTGCCGTCCTGGCCCATGGTAATGGCTACGTTGGAAATGGTGGTGGATTTGCCTTCGCGGGGGGTGGCGGAGGTGAAGCTGATGTATTTCAGTTCTTTGCCGGCTCCTGCAAATTGAAGGTTCGTGCGGATGGAGCGGTAGGCTTCAGCTATGGGGGACCGTTTGTCAATTTCTGTAATCAGTTGGATGTCTTCGTTCATTTTTTACCTCCCCTCAGGCTGTTAATGAGTGCTTTGAATCCTGTTTCTTTTTTATGATCCGGTTCTTTCAGGCTGTCGGCGTCAGGAATAGATCCCAGTACAGGAAGCTGGAGGTACTGTTCCACGTCTTCGGAGGAGCGGATTTTGCGGTACATGAGGGCCTTGGCTACGGCATAGCCGGAGCCGGAAAGGATGCCGAGGATGGCTGCGATGACGAGAGTGAGCAGTTTTCTCGGTTTGATGGGTCTTTCAGGAAGGGTGGCTTCGTCGATGACCTGGACTTCATTCGGTACCATGACTTCGGCTACTTTAGCTTCTTCCAGTCTTTTAGCCAGCATGACGTAGATTTCCTGGGCCACGTCGGCATCCCGTTTCACACGGAGGTAGCCCTGCTGGTCTTCCGGCAGTTTGGAGATTTCCGCATCATTTTTCTTTTCCAGGGCCGCAATGGCTGCATTCTTGCTTTGGGCTACGGCAATGGCCGCTTCACTGGAAAATTTATCGGAAAGCAGTTTCTGCTGAACGGTACTGGAGGATGGGGCCTGCTGGGCTACGATTTTGGAAATTTCATCATTGAGGGACTGTCTGGTCTGGGCAATCTGCTGATTGATTTCCTGCATTTTCGGATGTTCATCGGTGTATTTGCCGGTGTAGGATGCTTTGGTGGCTTCCAGCTGGGCCAGCTGTGTCTTGTACTGCTGAATAGCCGGGCTGTCGGCGATTCCTGCTCCGGCGTCGGAGAGCTGTCCTTTGATGCTTCCCAGAGCTGCCTGCGCCGTTTCCAGATCCAGCTGGTTCTGGGCTTTCACTTTGTCAAGTTCGGTGAGCTGGTCCGCCAGGCCTTTCATCTGGTCCGTGGTGGAGTAAATCTTGTGGGCTACCTGGTAGGCTTTCAGCCGATCTTCCGCTCCTGCCAGTTCTGTTTTGGAGGAAACGACACGCTGTTCCAGAAATTTCCTGGTGGCCTGAGATTCAGCATGGGAGAGCTCGGTCAAACGGTTCAGGAATCCTTTCACCAGAAGGGAATTGGCTTCCTGTGCTTTTTCCGGTGTCCTGCCTGTCACATCGACTTCCAGTATCTGGGTATCCTTGTAGGGCTTGGTGGTAATACGGCCTTTCACATAGCCTTCGTAGTCCGGATATTTTCCGTCTTTCAGTTCTTCTGTCTGTTTAATCACAGGAATGACTACGTTGCGGCTTTTGAGGATTTCCGCATCGGTATTCATTTCCTGCTTGATCATCTGATCACTTCCGGTAGGCAGGGCGCTCAGAATGGAGCTGGAAAGCCCCTTGTCCTGCTTGATGCGGAGGAGCGAGGTGGACTGGTACGTGGGCGGCACCACAATCAGGTAAGCCGCAGCCACGGCGAGAAATCCGGCCGTCACCTTTGCTATGGTCTTCTTGTTGTCATCTATGATCTGCCATAGCTCTTTCAAGTCAATTTCCTGATCTTGCAATTGGATTCTCCTTTGTATATTGAGTCATCTATGGTAAGTTCGCCATTTTGACAAAATCTCAGGGTGAATGGTGAATGGTGAATGGTAAATGGTAAATTGTAAATGGTGGTATGGCGCTTTTAAAATTCATAGGGCGCCATGAATTTTGAAACCAAGCCACCTCAGGGTGGAATGGTAAATGGTAAATGGTAAATGGTGGTCTGGCGCCTTTAAAATTCATAGGGCGCCATGAATTTCGGAATGATCCTCCACTCAATCTTTCTGATTTATCAGAAGCGCCAGAGTAAAGTCATGTTTCATAAAAAGAAAACTTAGCAGTTCATCCCGCTTGTCCATTGGAATTAACTTTCCAAGTCGGTCTTTTTAGAACTTTTAAGGATCGAAATAAAAAGCCACATAATTTCCTCGCAGTCTTTATACAAAGATTGAAATAATGCATCTTCCAAATACTTTCCATGGTGAATCACACGGAGCCAGTACATGGTTTCTCCACATTCTTTTTGGGCAATGGTCATTTTGACCACAAACTCTTTTTTGCTTATTGAATTTTGGGCCTCCACCACATTGGCTCCAATGCTTGTACCACTTCTTATCAGCTGACCAGCCAGCTGGTATTCATGAAGGTCATATTTGAGATGATGGCAAAAATCAACAATTCTATAAGCAAAATTCTCACTTTTCTTCAGAATAGCGTTTTCTTTCATGGGAAAAACCTCTGCTACAGGAAATTTTTCTTATTGATTGCCAGTGAATTAAGCCGAATAACATGGTATATGGCAAAAAGGCTTAGAAACGGATCGACAATATCTATTCATACTCGTGGCGCCCTATATTTTGAAAGGCGCCACACCTTCATTTACCATTTAAAATTTACCATTTACCATTTCTCCACAATGCGGCTAAGTGCTAACTGCTTTGGCTCTACTCAACAAAAAACAATCAGTTATTGTCCTTAATCTCAGAAACCATGTATGCACTGCTGAAGAGGGGGGCTATGTCTCTGGCGAAGTTGATCTTACTGTTCTTGGTGAGGTAGAGGATGTCGCCTTCCTTGAGAGTGTAGTTTTCTTTCATATTTCCGGTTTTCAGCATGTCGTTCAAATGGACGGGAATAGCTTTATTTGTATCATCCTGGTGGATAAGGAAGATTTTCTTTTTGGCCGTATCCCAGGTGAAGCCTTCGGCGGCGCCGATGGCATCCATAACGGTATGGCCCTTGGTGAGTTCATAGGCGCCGGGCTTATGGACTTCGCCGAATACGTAGACGCGGACGGAGCCCCATTTGACGATGTTCACCGCTACGTCGGGATCAACGATGTATTTGGAAAGTCCTGCTTTAACGGTGTCGGTGAACTGGGTTACGGTCATGCCGCTGGCATAGATTTCTCCCACATAGGGGATGGCCACCTTCCCGTCGGGGCGTACAACATAGGGCGTGAAATTGGCAGTAGGGCTGGTGCTGATGGTTTCGTCCTGCGCCACAATAATAGACAGCTGGTCTCCGGAGCGAAGGGTATAGTCCTCCGCTTGAGCTGACAGGGCCAGTCCACCCGCCAGCCCCAAAGCAGCTGCCATAACAAAGAGTGTTTTCTTCATTTGTAATCCCCCATGAAAAACTTATGCTCATTAACTATAGATTGAAATTTACAACAGTAAGTTTATCTATTTTATTATATCAAATATATAAAACAGACGAACGAAAAAATGATTAATTTCCCAATTTTTTATAAAGGCCCGCGGACCTCCTCACCCCCATAATTGGTGGGAGACAAGTTATAGGAGTGTGTTTTTTCCCCCCCTTCAGCCAAAAGTGGTGGAAAGCAGGTTATAAGGGCACGTTTTTTTAAAAGTTCCACTCCACTTTGACTCCGCCGAAGTAGTCATGGTCAGTGCCGTGGTTTTTAACTCCGGCATAGCCCAGGGTGCCGTCAAGGTACATATTGCCATGAAGTTTCATGCGGCCTGTGATTCCGGCTTCATTCACGGTGGCGCCGTCCCGGTTTTTCTGACGTTCTGTGCGAAGGCCGTAGAAAGAGAGTGTTTTTTCTCCAGGCAGGTAATGGTTAATGCGGGCGTAGTATTTTCTTGCATCATTTCCCATATCATCGCCCATGATGTCTCCGCTGTAGGTCCATCCATTCTGGAATACCCAGTGGCTGTACCATACGTCTGTGGTTTTAGCCGTTTCCAGAATCATGTCCCAGGATCCATCGGAGTTCAGTTTCGGGATATAGGTGCCCAGACGCCAGCCCCATTTGCTTGGGAGGCCTCCGGCCTGGTCTTCGCCCATGAATTCACCATAGAGCTGGAAGGCGGGGAAGCGGAGTTTGAAATCGAAGCCCCCGATGTCATCCCATTTGTCGTTATCGTCTTCATTGGAGCCGAATGTCCATTTCCGCCAGTCTGACCGATCCAGACTGTGGTGTTTCCCTCCCATCATGGATACACGGGAAGCGCCAAGGGTGACCCAGTCTGCAGGTGTCAGGTCGACGCGAAGGCCCAGGATACCGGGATGATCATAATCGGTGACGCCTCTGCCCTGCGCATCGGACGCTCTATCTTTATCCAGCTGCCCGTAGAAGGCATGGAAATCGAAGTCTCCCAGAAAATGGAAGAAACCGCCGATTTTGACCGGATTGGCAAGGTGGGCCTGCAGTGTGGTAAGAGGTTTCATATGATTTCCCAGGAGGAGATGTCCGCTGTACCCTTCGCCCCAGGTGAGAGCCTGTCGGCCTGCTTCGAAGGCAAAAAAACCTGCCTTGGTCTTGATGTAGGCTTCTTCCAGGGAAGCAGTGCCGTCATTATCCTTATCCCAGGATGTGCGCCCTTTGATGGAAATAGCCGTTTCATGCCCAATGTTACCGGATACTTCAGCCGAAAGGGCCAGATTTCCATTTCTTCCATACTTGTGACCATTCCTGTTTGCTCCAAAGGGAGCCCAGCTGCCGGAATCGGTCGCATCGCTGTAGCTGAACCGGTCAGCTTTCAGGTAGTCCCCTTCGACTGCCACGCTTCTAAGGCGCAGGGTGTCTTCCGTGGGATTGCCTTTAAGGGATGACATTTCCGGGGCCAGGTAGCTTTCCAGTGCTTTCAGCTCATCAGCCAGATAAGCCGGCATAGGTTTTTCTGCTGATTTTTCTTCAGCTTCCAGGCACCAGCGGGCCATCTGCATACGGCTGTAGGGGCGGGCGCCATTCGGAAGCGTCTTCAGGTATCCCATGCCGGATAATTTATCAATATAGGAATAGTAAGCACTGTCTACGGACACGTTGGCAGTGGTTCTGTCTGCGGCCATAACAAAAGCCGGGCCGGTTAATGCCAGTATAACCGCCGCAGCAAGGGTTTTCTTTACGATTTGCATATTCTATCTTTTCCTCCTTAAGCAAGTGATGATTCATTCATGTCGAGCCCCATGACGCAGCAGTGCATGAGAATTCTTAAAAAGGCAGACTCTATCTGCATCGGTGTTTCCTCAGAGCAGGCGGTAAAGACGTGAAACGCCCTTCCTGTCAAAGGGTGTTTTATGTGTTGAAATAGCTGTATCGGACAGGAAGCCGCAGGCTGTCTTCCCGCAAGATGAGTGGTCTGATTCACCTGCTCCTTTCTATTCGGGATGCACTTTCTTTACTCGCTGTTATTGAATATTTTTTTATGTTCATATTATAGCACCCTATAGCTTATGTTAAAGCACAGATTTAACATTATGCCAAGAATATATGGATACCATCCGTTTTATAGAAGCATTGCCTGTTTTCTATACTCCGGATTCTGATTTTTCATGATTGGGGCTGTAAAGGATAGATGACATAAAATAAAGATTACATAAAAAGGACTGTGAAAAAATGGTCATCATTTCTTCATAGCCCTTTTTCTATGTTTTTCCTGACGGAAAGCTGAAGCCCCTGGGTCATCTCGAACGGGGGTACGTGCCGATATGAATCGTAAAGGCTTTGGGCTCTATGGAAATGCTGAACCAGAAATCTCCTGCCACCCTGCTCACTGTACCATGGAGAGGTGGGATTTCGGTACTCCGCAGCGCTTGTGCCGAAATGATAGTGGTCACTGTGTCATTCATACATTTTTCACAGCCCCCATTCCAAGCTCGTCCTTTATTCCAATTATTTTCCAAAAAGGCGGGCAAAGAATCCCTTCTTTTTCATTTCATAGGCATCGGGAATTTTCGGATAAAAAACGCGATTTTTTAAAATCATTTCAGCATTCCTGCTGCAGGTTTCCCAAAATTCTCCGCTTCCGGTGAATCGGTCAATCGCCTCATGGGCCTTGCGAGTATCAGGATTTCTCCAATCTGTCCTGTGCCCATCACTTCCCAGAAAGCAGATCATATGATGGCGGTATAGATTCTCTACATTTTTCTGCGCATCTTCGCCAAAAAGTCCGTCAAAGCTTCCTACATTGCTCTGCGTGAGAAGCCCATCCTGCATCCAGCGAAAAACCGTTTCCGGATGACGCATAATACGGTGGTACCTCTCCGGATGAGCCAGTATCAATATATATCCTCGAAGCTGGAGCTCATAAAAAAGCTTAGACACCATTTCCGGTTCGCTCTGTGGCGTGAGTTCTACCAACAGATAATGGGTACCACCCAGGCAATAATCTGTATTCTCTCCGCCTGGCAAGTACTGCAGCGTATCGTAATCGAGACTGACTTCTGCCCCGGTATGAATGGTGATGGGAATCCCCTCTGCATCAGCCTTTTGCTGCAGCTCCGCCACTCTCTCCTCAATGGAAGACCAGGAAGGCACCACCTCATGGCGATGCATATGGGGAGTAGCAAAAATATGGGTAGTGCCGGATGCAGCTGCCTGCCTGAGCATCCCCAGGGACATGGTCTCGGATCGGGAGCCGTCATCCCCTTCTATATCATAAAGTATGTGAGAATGTATATCGATCATAGGCGATTCTCCTTTTCAAGGTTATGTTTTATGGTTCTTAGCTCTTTGTTCTGATTTTTTCCTGTCTTCCCTTACGGGCACAGGAAAGGGGGACAAGAGCAGCGAAACAGAAAGGATCTTCGCATTTTACCTGCTCAAAACAAATCGATTCCATATCCCTGTCAAAGCAGCCACTAAAAGGATTCCAAGACCTGCACCAGTGGTATCAATCAGTACATCTTTAAACTCCGCACTTCTTCCAGGAGAAAAGAGCTGGATACATTCGTCTACAGATGCGACAAGAAAAGAAATCACCAGCGTACATTTTCCCCCATGGGAAATACGAAACACTCTGAAAGCGCTGTATAAAGCGATTCCCAGCCAGGCGTATTCTGTAAGATGTGCCAGTTTCCGCAAAACGCCATTGGTTAAATGCCCTACGTCAGGAAGCATATACAGATAATGCTGAATCAGATGAAGAACATATATGCTTTCCCTGCTGGAATGGGGCGCATCTGCCATAGAATTATGCCATATGAAACAAATAATAAAAAAAGAAAGAATTGTAAGTAAGTATTTTTTCATGTGTATGATTAAGGACAAAGGAAGGATATGGTGCGTACTGATGAGCTCATATTGTGTCCGCTTTGCGGCCACCGGCCTCCCTGGGAAGTCTCCTCCTGATTTTACCTGCCCATGCCCGCTTCGGGGGATGGGTGGCGAGCAGTGCGGGACGGAAAGGGGCGGCTGGATTTTAGGGGAAACGGCAAATGTCCGCCCCTCTGAAGCGCAGCGACAGTTCATTATCCGCGTTTCTACAGCATCACCAAACTTTGCAAATCTATTTTTTAACAAAATACTGGTAGGTCCGTTTCAGTCCTTCTTCCAGGGATACTTCCGGGGTCCAGTGGAGGTTTTTCACTGCCTTTTCGTTGGAAAGGGAGGAGCGGTAGATGTCCCCTTCTCTGGCAGGGCCGTAGGATGGGGTAATTTCTTTTCCGGTAATACGGGAAAGGATGGTGACCAGTTCGTTCAGGCTGATTTCTGTCTGGGTGCTGAGGTTGTAGCAGGTATCGGCATTTGGTGTGGTCAGTGCCAGGCGGATGCCCCGGGCAATGTCGCCGGCGTAGACAAAGTCTCTGGTCTGCTTACCGTTTCCGAAGATGGTAATGTCCTGTCCTTTAGCGAGGCGTTTGGCAAAGATGCTGATAACACCGCCTTCCCCCCCATCGCCCTGACGTTCGCCGTATACGTTGGAAAAACGAAGTACCACGTAGTGAATGCCGAAGGCCATATGGTAGAGAGCCAGGTATTTTTCTACGGTCATTTTGGTCAGGCCATAGAAGGAAAGGGGAATCTGCGGGAGTGTTTCCTGCACAGGAAGGGCTTTTTCGTCCACGTCGCCATAGGTGGCGGCGGAGGAGGAGAAAATCACCCGCTTTACGCCGTATTTCCTGCAGCATTCCATGATATGAACGGTACCTGCAATATTCTGGTACATATCGTTTTCAGGATCCACCATGGAGCCGCTCACCAGGGTCTGGGCAGCCAGGTGGACCACAGCGTCAAAATGTTCCTGTCGGAAGAGGTCTTCCGCTTTGTCGTCATGGGTGTCCATCACTTCCAGCTGGGCTCCTTCCGGCAGGTTGTCCCGAAGGCCTGTGGAAAGATTATCCAGGGAAACGACGTCATCCCCTGCTTCCATGAGCTGACGCACCAGATGGGACCCAATAAAGCCGGCACCGCCGGTTACAAGAATCTTCATAACTTCACCTTTTCTATAGAAATGACTGGGATAAGTCTATTTTAGTTATTTATTACTGATATTGTAGCACATGCTGATACAGTGTGCGGTAAAAGAATCATAAATTTGTGAAGGATGCGGAGACAATTCGGCGGGAATTTGAGGTTTGTTGTGCCACTGTGGAGGTCCTGCATAGGACCTCCAAGTGGGGCGAAGTAAGGCGCCTAGCCTGCCCATTAAGGCGCTTTCCTTTTGCCGCCCCACCGAACTGCGGGCGGAAAGGTGGTACGCAGTACCAAAGGGAGATGAGACCGCAGGTCTCGGAGGGTTCTTAGGATTGACCGGCCCTATGGGCCGGAGGGTTCTTAAGTTTGACGGGGCCTTTGGCCCCGAGGGTTGTGGTGGCGGCTTCGCCGCAGGTTGTGTAGAAGGGTTGCATCGCTTCGCTCAGGGGGCGACAGCGGCTTCGCCGCTGAGGGTTGCGGATTGCCGCTCTGCGGCAATGCTTATAAAGTCAGCGTTACGGGAATTGACTTTCTGTGTCATATGGCATGATAAGCATTCTGCGGATTGGCTCACTGCGTTCGCCGCCCCCTATCCGGCTGTGCCGGACTTCTCCACGGGAAAGCGTGTCACACGATTCTCAGGTCGCTTTGCTTCCTTACGAATCGTGTTCCCTTGCCACCCCTATGCAGGGGGCAGAATAAAACACCGCGAGACACTTTCTTCATAAGCGGCTCTACAATAAGCACGGGTTATTGTGCCACTGTGGAGGTCCTGCATAGGACCTCCAAGTGGG
>ULVQ01059221.1_pt1 | contig 9760 bp, 5 predicted proteins | sample 1959591 | NCBI WGS metagenome assembly ULVQ01 (sample SAMEA4835790, study PRJEB28245) | human gut metagenome | biome: gut microbiome; material: fecal sample | place: Denmark | collected 2008
ATAGACACACCGATATTAATGCTTCCAAATATCTGAGAAGCTGCACCTACAACCAATGTTCCCAAAAAAGAAGCTCCTTTTCCGCATATATCCATAAGTCCGAAATATTCTCCTGACCTTTCAGCCGGTATTATCTTTGCAAAATAAGAACGTGACAACGCCTGTATGCCGCCCTGAAACATACCAACAAATATAGCTAATACCCAGAACTGCCACTGGCTTTTCATAAATACTGCAAATACTGTAATTCCTATGTACGCTATTATGCAGGCAGTTATAAGACGTCCTGTGCTGTATTTTGAGGCAAGCCTTCCGAATATAATAGCAAATGGAAATGCTACAAGCTGTGTAACAAGAAGTGCCAGAAGCAGCCCCGTTGAATTAAGTCCAAGTGCTGAACCATAAGCTGTCGCCATATCTATTATTGTATACACGCCGTCAATATAGAAGAAAAATGCTACAAGGAACAAGAATATTTTCTTCTGCTTTACAACTCCACAGAGTGTATCCTTAATTCTTACAAAGCTTTCCTTTACTGCGTGTGGCTTTCTTTCAACATAATTAATCTGCTTATAATTCTTAATAAGCGGAACTGTCATTAAGAACCACCATAAAGCTACTATTACAAATGATATGAGCATTGCCGCACTCAGAGAAATTCCTATTTTATTGTATCCTAATACAAAGATAAGGCTTATAATAAATGGAATACAGCTTCCAGCATATCCGTAAGCGTATCCATTTGACGATACAATATCCATTCTCTCGTCTGTCGTGACATCTGATAACATAGAGTCATAAAATACAAGACTTGCAGAAAAACATACCTTCGCAATTACGAATACAACAAGAAATGATATCCACGAACCTGTAATGCCCATTGCCACACACGCAAGACAGCCAGCTATTACACAACCTGAGAATATAGGCTTTTTAAAACCTTTCGTATCTGCGAGCGTTCCAAGCACCGGTCCTAACACTGCTACAATCAGTGTCACAATAGAAGCTGCATATCCCCAGTATGCAAGATAATCTACTGATGATATTCCTGCATTTTCTGCAAGATAATTAAAATATATAGGTAATATCGTAGACACCATAAGAATAAATGCCGAATTACCAACATCATATAATATCCAGCCTTTTTCATTAGTTGTAAGCTTAAATCTGTTATTGCTTTTACCCCTCATACTGCACCTCTTTCCTTATAAAGCTTTCCACATTCTGAATATTATCCGATATACACTGTTTCTGATTATTATCACAACCTTCTATAAGAACCGAACCAAAGCTATAATTAAATGCTTTATCCAGCTCACAATCATTATTTAAAAATCCGTCGAATTTAATAATTGACTGATATGCCGTGTTCTTCGCGTGTCTGTATAACGATAACAATTTCACCGTGCTGTCATTGCACGCCTTATTCTTATGGTAATTCACAATCAAGCCGTGCATTTCCTTATAATTGCCTGATACCTTAAGTAAAAGATATATAAACCAGCGTTTTATATGCGATGGTGCAACAAGCAGATTGTTGTAGGAAATCATTCCTTCAAGTGCCTTTTTCACGTCCTGCATAGTTGTACCTGGATAAAATTCACTTATTACCTTTGCATTCTCCTCTGACGGAATAATATGCCTTACCAGCGACTGTGTTATTGGATTTTTCTTATCCATAATCATAAGTTCTCTGTCAAATTCCACTTCTATCTCTGCATGCGATATTCCGCTTTCATTTATTTTTTGTTCAATATAACCATGACTGCTTACATCAAGTGCAAAATGATTAAGAACACCGTATGTGTAAGCCAGATATGGCTCTCTGTCTTTCTTTTCTGATATTACTTTTCTTGCTCTTTCAAAAAATTCCTTACCTGAATGTTTGTGCAATTCATACCCAATACTGTTAATTGAATTAGACTTTAATGGCTTATAATAAAACAAAATATCTGGTCCATGTAATCCAATAAGATATAATTGAGGATATTTCTCAACTATCTTTTTCTCATTACCGTCAAGCATAGAACGTACCTGCTGCCCCATTCTATAATGTGCATATGTTGATGGCATATTTTCCTCCCATTTTTCAATTAAAATATGTTATAGAACATTTTTATATCTGTTCTTTATGTCATTGAAGTTTATTACAGGACTGTAAATATTGTAGTATAAATTGATAAAATTGATGTAAATTAATATATATTTCAGGTATAATAAAAGCCCATAAAATATTTGCACGAAATATAATTACGGTGGATTAACAGCATTTTTCTTCTTGTCATAACATTTTCCCAATGATAGAATGTAATAAAGATATATATTTTTTATTTCTCCAATATTGTCAGATAATGTATATGACAGTATCACAACAAACATCTGTTTAAATGCTATGTCATTATTTTATATAACTGCTATGCTGTCAGGCATCATTACCACAGATTGGAGAACTTATGGAAAATACTAATATTACAGACAATACAAGGCAGGCTGGACATTCAGCAGACAGCACTATAAATGCAGGAACCGACATAAAGTCATCAACAACGAATACAAGTCAGCATACTATTGATGATATTAATTCAGGAAAACAGCCGCTTGAGGCGGAAAGCACTCTCCGACTATCAGATATGTATGAGAAAAATGTCGACAATCCTGAGCTTGAACTTACTGTAAGAGTTATCAATATCAATACTGATAATTATGCTGGTAATAAGGCTCGTACTATTAATTCAAAGTATAGTAATGGTTCTGGCAGGAATTCAAAGGATAATAATAATTTCAACAGGACAAATATGTATACATATAGCTCTGAATTTCTTTCTAAATGTGAGACACTTAAGGACTATATGACATTTGTTAATAAGGTGCGTATAAAGACCGATATTGAAAAAATTGATATCCGCACTGCTGTTACAGAGGCTGTAGATGAATGTATCGCTGAGAATGTATTGTCGGAATTTTTTAGAAATCACAGAGAGGAAGTGATTACTGTGAGTATTTATGAGTATGATGAGGAAGGTCATCTTGAAGTAGTCAAAGAAGAAGGACGACAGTTAGGACTTGCAGAGGGCAAAATCAAGGAACGCTCCAATGGCATTAAAGTTTTTATTAAATTATGTAAAGAAGTTAATCTTTCCGATGAAGATACAATTTATAAGCTTATGAAAAACTATAAACTTTCTAAAGAAGAAGCTGTTAATGCTATCAAGAATAATTCATAACATTTTAGAATTTGTCTGGTAACTTATGTTAATTTTGATTATCTGTGGTGGTCGGGTTATTATTGACCACCACTTTTATAAAATCATTAAAATATAAATTTACTATCTATGAATTCTGATTCAGAATTTTTAAAATCTACCCATTACATTAATCAATCAAAGAAAGTAAATATTATTGACAATATTTTATAAATCTTACAAATGCCCCTCTTCCATTATCGTCTGTCTTGTATACACCGGCACATTCAAGCACCTGCACAAATACCTTGCCAATTTCCAATCTGATTATCTCATCAATATTATCTTTAGTTATATTATAATTGTCTTTCCAGCTATCAACCCATTGTGCGTGCTTTTCAATTTCGCTGATTAAGCAGACATCTTCATTATTTAACAGAGCGTTTTTTAAAATGCCCATTTCCTTATCAAGTCTTGCTGGAAGTATAGCCATTCCCATAACCTCAATAAGACCAATATTCTCTTTCTTTATATGATGAAGATTTGCTGATGGATGATACACTCCCCATGGACACTCATTTGTAGTAATATTGTTTCTTAATACCAGATCCATCTCATAATTATCACCTTTCTGCCTGCATATCGGAGTTATCGTATTATGCTGTTCACCATCTGTATTGCAATATATAAATGCTTTTTCATCAGTGTAATTCTTCCATTTATCTAATATATAATCACAGGCATTAACAAGGCTGTCTTTATTATTACTGCTAAGCCTTATTACTGACATAGGCCAGTTAAGAATTCCTGCATTAACATCACTGAATCTATCCAGCTTGAATGTATACACATATTCTGCTCTTGCCATAGGAAATTCATAAGCACCGCCCTGAAAATGGTCGTGACTTAATATAGAACCTCCTACAATTGGTAAATCCGCATTAGAACCTAATGTATAATGCGGAAACATATCTGTGAATTCAATAAGCTTTTTAAATGTGCTTTTATTAATCTTCATAGGAATATGCTTATCATTAAACACTATGCAATGCTCGTTATAATATACATAGGGTGAATATTGCATATAGTATTTCTCACCACTTAATTCAAGCGGTATAACTCTTAGATTCTGCCTTGCAGGATGTGATAGATTTCCCGCATATCCCTCATTTTCCTTACACAAAAGGCATTTAGGATATCCGCTTGCTGCAAACTTTCCTTGTTTTATTATATCCTTAGGGTCTTTCTCTGGCTTTGACAGATTAATCGTTATATCTATAATTCCATATTCTGAATTGTACTTCCATTTCTGGTCTTTCTCAATCCTGTCACACCTTATATAATTGCAGGCTTTATTAAGTTCATAGAAATAGTCTGTCGCAAGCTTTGGATTATTATTATAAAGCTCCTTAAAATGCTTTCTTACAACTGAAGGTATTGGTGTGACAGCACCCATTACCTTTGTATCAAACAAATCCCTGTTAAGCTGCGTATCTTCTATAAGTCCATTATCAACTGCTATTTTAAGGCAGTCCGACAGGATATCTGCTATTGGTCTTGTGTTATTCAGCTCCTGCACACCTGAATTCTTAATTATCTCACTATCTTCTGCAAGTCCGTTTTTTTCAAAAATATCCAGCAACCTGTTTACTATAAATATCTTATCATCAGCTTCTATCAGTTCATTCTCTGAAGCATAATTGACAAGCTCTGATATAACCTTGTCTATATCTGGAATATTTTCCGTACCTTCCTTGGCATCACTACTCATTATATTGTCTGATTTCTTCATATCTTCTAAATTTCTCATATTATTCTGACACCTCCGCAATGTCTGATTTGTAATATCATACTTGCACCATCACCGAATATCTTATCCATATTTCTTCTGTATTCATCTACGGCATTATCTTTGACAATTGCAAGTATTGTTCCTGCAAATCCACCTCCGTGAACCCTGCATACTCCATTACTGTATGCACCATTACTATATGAACCATTATCACCTAAGAATATTTCACTCATCATAAGTCCAAGTGAAACGCCCTGATTGGCAGTATCTTTGGTTGAATATATATTTTGAAGATATTTGTAAGATGAATCACCAGACTTTGATACCAGCCTTAAGAATTCATCAATATTTCCAGATATAAGAGCATTTACTTCATTTTCTACTCTCTCATTTTCCTCTATAAAATGAACTGCTCTTAGTATGCTCCTGTCACCGAACTTCTCCTGTAGCTCTTTAAAATTATCAAGTATATCCTTTAATGTAATGCCACGAAGAACCTCCTGTCCGAAGTAACTTGCAACTGCATTCATCTCACGGCGGATATCTGCATAATCATCTGTCAAATCCTTATGTGAACCTTTAGTGTCAGTTATGCACAGGCTGTATCCGAATTTTTTAATATCCACATCAAGCTTATTAACAACTGGATTTTCCTTATTATTAAAATCAATATAGACCATATTGCCAACCGAACATGCCATCTGATCCATAAGTCCACAAGGCTTGCCAAAATACTCATTCTCTGCCATCTGTCCGATAACTGCAATATCTTCTGCTGATATTTTTCCAGCATTATATATATGTGACTGTATTGTTCCTATAAGTGTTTCAAATGCCGCAGATGATGAAAGTCCTGCTCCCATAGGCACATCACTTGTTATAAACGCATCAAATGCTCCTGTCTTGAAACCTTTTTTCTTAAAGCCGGCAATCACACCTTTAACAAGTGCCTTAGTGGTTGAGTATTCATCCTTATTAATATCCGTATCTGATAATGACACTTCTAGCATTGGATAATCGTCCGACACAATTCTTATAATTCCGGCATTAACACCACTATGCCCAGATAAACTGCCTTCCTCTGACACACTCTCCTTGGAATTCACTGGTCTTACCACTGCGATAATATCCAGATTAACAGAAGCTGCAAGAACTTTTCCATTCTGGTGGTCTGTGTGGTTACCGCCAATCTCACTTCTTCCCGGTGCACTGAATATAAACACATCTCCTTCACCATATAATTGTGTGAAGCGGTTCAGAGCATTAATATATCTTTTCCTCTGGTATTCAAGCTGGCTTTCATCAATATATAGATCATTTAATATATTATCAATACCGCCCGAACTAATTATGTCACTGCTTATCATCTTCTACCTCTTCCATAAAGTATAATCTTGCTGCAAAATCTTGAAAAAATCGGACATTCTCATTGTAGCCTGTTGCACTGAATGCCTGCTTTAACCTGACACCCGAATACATAAGTGTATCTCCATAAGCTATGTAATCTTCTGTTTCACCATCCATTTTCTTAAGCTTCGATAGTATATCCTGTAACATAGAACCCTGCTTAATATGTATTGGCGATACCATATTAACAAGCTCACCGAATTCTTTAATATCATATTGAAGCTTTCTGTTGTAAAAATGGTATTTCTTAGCTTCATCAAGACCTTTAGCCCTGTAACAGGCATACTGTGTGTTAGGTATAACGTGTTTTTGCATAATTAATCCGACAGCTTTCTTCTTATCCGTTGATACTACTGTCCATTCTGCCCTGTTGCCTTTACCATTATTTAATACACTGGCATTACCTGCATTTTCTTCTTCAAAGCTTTCTGTCCTGTAAAATGTACCAGTAAAGAATACATTTCTTAACTTCTTGTACAGTTCAATCTGACATTTCACAGCATTTAATTCCTCTTTATTCATATCACACATATTACATTCATAGCCAAGAAGCCCAAATGCCGCAACTGCAAATCTGCTCTCTAACGGCATATTTCTTAATGTCTGATGATTAGGGCTTGCCGATACGTGGGCTGAAATACACGATAACGGGTAACCATAGCTGTAATTATACTGAATCTGTGCCCTGCAAAGCGCATCTGTATTATCACTTGCCCATATCTGCGGAAAATAGCATAACATTCCCAGATCAAATCTGTTGCCGCCTGCCGCACAGCCCTCAAATAATATGTCAGGAAATCTATTAGTAAGCTCTTTCATACATCTGTACAAGCCGCACACATATCTATGCGATACTTCCTTCTGCCTGTCAGGTGGCAGATTTTTAGAATAATAATCACTGAATATTCTGTTCATATCCCATTTTACATAAGATATATCTGCTGATGAGAACACCTCACTCATCTTCTCAATTATATAGTCCTGAACAGCTTCATAGGTCAAATCAAGAATTCTCTGATTCCGTCCCTCTGAATGTTCTACATCTGGTATTTCAATTACCCATTCAGGGTGTGCCTCATATAATCTGCTGTTCACACTCACCATCTCAGGCTCAACCCATATTCCAAATTTAAGCCCGGATTCTTTTATCTTATCAGCGATGCCAGCTATTCCATTTGGAAGCTTTCTGCTATTCGGTGTCCAGTCGCCTAATGAACTTGTGTCGTCATTTCTCTCGCCAAACCAGCCATCATCCATAACGAACAGTTCAACACCTGTATCCTTAGCCGCCTTTGCAAGCTTCACAAGCTTTCTTTCATTAATATTAAAGTATGCCGCTTCCCAGCTATTAATAAGAACTGGTCTTTCCTTGTCGCGCCAGCTTCCACGCACAATGTGCTTTCTTACAAACTCGTGCATATTATGACTCATCCTGTTATAGCCTTTGTATGAATAGGTAAGCACTGCCTCTGGAGCTTCAAAGCATTTTCCTGCTTCAATAATATAAGAAAATGTAGCTGGATTAATTCCCGATACAAGCCTTAATTTACCATATGAATTAACCTGTGCCGCTTCATAATGATTGCCGCTGTATATAAGATTAAATCCATAACATTCACCATAATCTTCTGTCGTTGAACTTCTTCCTATCATAAAAAAAGGATTAGCTCTGTTTGATGATGTTCCTGTGACCGACTCATTTACATACTTACCGGCACGAATGGGTATTCTGCTTCTATTCATCTCCCTTGCCCACGCACCATTAAAAAAAGACAATTCATAATCACTCTCGTTTAAATCAAGCTGCATACTCATTAATCTTTCAAGCCTTACGCTCTCATTTCCTGAATTAACAAGCTTGGCACTTCTTGTTATAATGTCACATTTTTCATATACATAATAATGAAGCTCCAATGTGAGATTATAATTCCTGTCCTTAAGATAGATGACGAGCTGTTCAACCTCTCCATTATCATCATAAGACCCCGGAAGCGTATCGTATTCTTCCTTGCCCTGTATAATCTCTGCCCTGTCAAACACCATATCCGTTGTACTGCTTCCATTAGGATATGTGACTTCGATAAAAGGCTCTCTTATATCGCCTTTTCCCAATGATGACATTTCAAGGCACACATCTTCCAGCGAATAAGACGAATAATCTTTATTGTATACATTAGTATTACCCGGAATAAATGTATGCTTCTCTGTCATCACAGCCTCATTGGCGTGTAACTTTCTTCCATAATACAAATGCTCTAACTGCCCGCTTCCAAGCACGGCAAACGCATAAGATGTATTGTCAGTATCAAGCACATACATATTATTATTAATCGTTATCATTAATGGCTCTCCTTAATTCTTTCCGATATCTCTTCCATTTTCTGCTCTGTTAAAATGTACTTTCTGTGGAAGTAAAATACTGCAATAAGCAGACCTATTACCGGAATTACTGTCATTGTCATTCTAAGTCCTACTACCGAACCACCAGCCACAGCATCTGTCACCACATCTGTATTACTGCTTAACCTGCATACTGAAAGGCATATTGACACAACTAATGCGGCTATACCTGAAGCAAGCTTTACAACAAATGTCTGCATTGAAAATATAACGCTCTCATCTCTTCGCTTATTCTTAAATTCGCCATAGTCAACCGTATTCGCCAGAAATATAGTCGTTAAGACTAATAACATTCCATTTGCTGCAAATATGAAAAATGCTGGAATAAATAAAATAAACACACTCGACATTAATGTGAATATAAGAATAAATAAAACTATATAACCAGCAATAGCCATAACAAAGCTTACATAAAATATCTTTATTGTGTTCAAAAACTTTCTAAGAAGCGGAAACAATACCATCATTGATAATATCTGTATTGCACCACCAAATGTATTAAATAGTGTATAGCCGTTGTACCAGTCTGCACCGCCAAAATCATATTTAAAGAAATATATGACAAAGTTAGAAGTTATGTACACAGATGTATTAATAAGAACAATTGTTATAACTACTGTAACAGCCTGATCATTCTGGAAAAGTGCCTTGAACATCTGCTTTACTGATACTGTTTCAACATCAACTGTTGATTTTTCCCTAATATTAAGGCAGGTAATAAGTATTGCAGCAAAGAACAGTATTGATATTATAAGTGCAAACCATTTAAAACCTGCATATTCATTGCCCTTTCCAAGCATATATACACACTGCATTGTAATAATTGTAACAAGTGCTGAACCTACACCTGCACAGGAACGTGCCATAGTTGACATATTCTCTCTTTCCTTGCCGCCCTCTGTAAATGCTGGTATCATTGACCAATAAGGAATATCCATCATTGTGTAAGTAACGCCCCACAAAACGTAAGTTACTGCGG
>ULVQ01051694.1_pt1 | contig 9729 bp, 5 predicted proteins | sample 1959591 | NCBI WGS metagenome assembly ULVQ01 (sample SAMEA4835790, study PRJEB28245) | human gut metagenome | biome: gut microbiome; material: fecal sample | place: Denmark | collected 2008
TTTAACCTTCGTAACTCACAGTTATTCTTGAAGTAGTATTAATTTCTATGTCTATATTTAATATATTGTTAATAACGATTGCAATTATATTTATCTTATAGAAACTTTGACCTTTTATTGCACCAATTGGGTCTCCAATAGTTTCTCCGTTATAAACCATTTGAAGTTGTGTTGTACTTGCAGAATTAACTAAGTTGAATAAGATAGTTGATTGTACGAATCCTTTTTCTTCAGCTAATGCTTTTATTTGTTCTAGAGATTCAACAATTTTAACTTCTGCAGTTTCTACAGTATCATCACTTTCTTCTGTGTAGATGTTTAAGTCATATGCAAGTGATGGATATCCTGTAGTCTTTACAGTTTTAGTTGCAGCTTCGCCTTTTTCACCTTGAGGTCCTTGGATACCTTGTTCACCTTGGATACCTTGGTCTCCTTTTTCACCTTTAAGTGAAGCTAACCATGCAGTTTCATCACCTTCATAACCTTTTTCTACTGCAATTTGATATGCAGATTTACCATCTAAACCTTTTTCACCTTGGACACCTTGAGGACCTTGTTCACCTTGGACACCTTGGATACCTTGAGCCCCTTGTTCACCTTGGATACCTTGATCTCCTTTTTCACCTTTTTCACCTTTAAGTGATAACATCCATTCGTCTAATGATAATTGTGGTTCACCTTCAGCTACTGATTCTTTATATATGTCATAAGCAGATTTACCATCAATTCCTTTTTCACCTTGGATACCTTGGTCTCCTTTTTCACCTTGGATACCTTGGTCTCCTTTTTCACCTTTAAGTGATAATAACCATGCAGATTCATCACCTACAAATCCACCTGCTAAAGCTATTTCGTAAGCAGATTTACCATTAGCACCATCTACACCTTTTTCACCTTTATCACCTTTAGGTCCTTTTATTTCACCAACATCGACAAATCCTTGTTCATCATATACATAAAGGTGCCCATCAGCTTTAACTATATATCCAGCACCAAGAGTAACACCAGTTAATTTATCTAAGTCAGCAACAGTGTCAACTGAACCTTCTATAGATACTGATTTACCATCTGCACCTTTTTCACCTTGGTCTCCTTTTTCACCTTTAAGTGATAATAACCAATCAGCTTGTGAACCATCGAAACCTTCTGCTAGAGCTATTTCATATGCAGATCTACCATCAAGACCATCTTTACCGTCTACACCATCAGCACCATTAATACCATCTGCACCTTTTTCACCTTTAAGTGAAACTAACCATGCAACTTCATCACCTTCGAAACCTTTTTCTACTGCAACTTGATATGCAGATTTACCATCCGTACCATCATTACCGTTTAGACCATCAGCTCCCTTAGCACCATCTGTACCTTTTTCACCTTGAGGTCCTTGTTCACCTTTAAGTGAAGCTATCCATGTAGATTCATCACCTACAAATCCTTTTTCTACTGCAATTTGATATGCAGATTTACCATCCACACCATCTAAACCATCAGTACCATTTAAACCGTCAGTACCTTTTTCACCTTTAAGTGAAGCTAACCAAGTAACTTTATCACCTTCATAGCCGTGTTCCACTGCTATATCGTAAGCTGATTTACCATCTACACCGTTTACACCTTTAAGTGAAGCTAGCCATGCAGATTCATCACCTACAAATCCTTTTTCTACTGCAATTTGATATGCAGATTTACCATTAATACCATCGTTACCGTCAGTACCTTTTTCACCTTGTGGTCCTTGGATACCTTGGTCACCTTTTTCGCCTTTAAGTGAAGCTAACCATGCAGTTGTATCACCTTCGAAACCTAAATCAACTGCAACTTGATATGCAGATTTACCATCCACACCATCTATACCTTTTTCACCTTTAGGTCCTTGGATACCTTGTTCACCTTGGATACCTTGAGGCCCTGGGTCACCTTGAGGTCCGACTTCACCTTGATGCCCAATTTCACCTTGTGCACCTGCAGGTCCTTGTGGTCCTTCAGGTCCTTGGATACCTTGTTCACCTTGAATACCTTGGATACCTTGAGGTCCTTGTACACCTTGTTCACCTTTATCACCTTTAAGTGATAATAACCATGCAGATTCATCACCTTCGAAACCTAAATCAGCTGCAACTTGATATGCAGATTTACCATCAGCACCATTAATACCATCTGCACCTTTAGCACCTTTAAGTGATAATAACCATGCAGATTCGTCACCTGTAAATCCTTTGTCTACAGCTATTTGATATGCAGATTTACCATCCACACCATTTACACCTTGTGCACCTGCAGGTCCTTGTGGTCCAACAGGTCCTTGGATACCTTGGATACCTTGAGGTCCTTGAATTTTACCTAAATCAGTCCAGTTACCATCATAGTAAACGAATAAATGACCAGTATCTGATGTTATTGCTCCAAGTCCATTATAAGGATTTTCAACTGTTGCTAAAGCATCTTGATTTTCTACAACACATTTGAATTCAACACTTGTACCATCTTTACCAGCAGGTCCTTGGTCACCTTTATCACCTTTAAGTGAAGCTAACCACGTAGATTCATCGCCTTCAAAACCACCTTTTAAAGCCAATTCATATGCAGATTTACCATCTGCACCTTTTTCACCTTGAATACCTTGAGGTCCTTGGTCGCCTTTAACACCTTTAAGTGAAGCTAACCATTCTTCTTTAGAACCTTCATATCCTGATTCTTTAGCTACTTCATATGCAGATTTACCAGCTAAACCTTGAATACCTTGAGTACCTTGTGGTCCTTCAGGTCCTTGAGGTCCACGTTCACCTTGAATACCTTGGATACCTTGAATACCTTGGTCACCTTTTTCACCACGTATACCTTGTTCACCTTGAGCTCCTTGTGGTCCTTGTAAAGATTTTAACCATTCAGCTATAGTTCCTGTAAATCCACCTATTTGTGCTATTTCATATGCAGATTTACCATTTATACCAGCTTCACCTTGGTCACCCTTGTCACCTTTTTCCCCTTGAGGTCCTTGGTCACCTTTAGCACCTTTAAGTGAATGTAACCATTCACCAAGAGTTCCAGTGAAACCATTTAATTTTGCTAATTCATATGCAGATTTACCATCTGCACCTTTTAATGATTCTAACCAATCAGATATAGTTCCTGTAAATCCAGCTTTTAAAGCTAATTCATATGCAGTCGCACCATCAACACCATCTTTACCGTCTACGCCATCTCTACCGTCTACACCTTTTAATGTTTGTAACCATTCTGTTACAGATAAAACAGGTTCACCTTCAGGTACATTTAATTCATATACATTATATGCACTCATACCGTCTCTACCTTGAGGTCCTTGGTCACCCTTGTCACCTTTTTCACCTTTTATTACGCCACAGTTTACCCAGCCATCACCAGTGAATACCCATAATTCACCAGTTATTTCGTTTAATAGTCCAGAACCAGCTGGTACTGTGTAATCTTTAAGTTCATCAGGGCTAACTATTTGACCAAGTATTGTTAAACCTTGACCTTGGTCACCTTTATCCCCTTTATCACCTTTTTCACCTTGAGGTCCTTGTGGTCCTACTAAACCTTGTATACCTATTGGTCCCATAGGTCCTTGAGGTCCTTGAGGTCCGACTGGTCCCATAGGTCCTTGAGGTCCTCTTTCACCCATTGGTCCCATAGGTCCCATAGGTCCGTGTGGTCCTCTGTCACCTTGAGGTCCTTTAGGTCCTTTTAGACCCATAACCCCTTGTGGTCCTTGTTCACCTCTAGCACCTTGTATTCCTTTAGGTCCTTGTGGTCCCATTGGTCCCATAGGTCCTTGTGGTCCTGCAGGTCCTCTATCACCTTTATCACCCTTAGTACCAGGTACTATATCTTCAGAGTGAATATCTATCCATTTACCGTATTTGTAAATAGCTAAATGACCATCTACATAATATATGTCTCTGATAAGAGAGTATTTACTATTTTTAGATATAAAAGCCATATCTTACATACCTCCTTTTGAATAATCATTGAATTGAAAATTCAATATTTTTTATTAATATGTTTTCACTTAGGTGTTTCACGGTAAACATTAAAAACCGACGATGCTATCTCTAGCATCGTCAGCTTTATATTAATTAAAATTGAGTTGGATAGTTACAAACAACACCGTTTGCGTCAACCCAATCAGTTCCGTTAAACCATACAGGTTTTCCATCTATGAAAGTCATGTCTTTTAATTGACCTTCTGGTTTTGCAACTATTGTTAAACCAGTTTCTGCAGCTGTTTTATTTCCTATAACTACTTCATTAGTTACAGTACCTTTCATAGAAGTTAATTCTATTGAATTACTCTTACCAAATTCTAAGTTAGTGATATTACCACCTTGTAAGTGTACTATTGGGTTTCTAACCACACCAGTTACAGTTTTATCAGTAGTTTCTCCACCTACATAGAATTTAGTTACAGTACCACCTTCAAGTGTAACAACTGAATCATCAATTGAACCACGGTTAACACTTTGTAATAAATCTATAGTACCAGCTTTAATAACTGCTTCACATCTTCTAGTCATACCGTTAGAACCACCCATAGACATTAATTGTATATGAGTTTTTTCACCATCGACTACAACTTTACCGTTAACTAAAACACCATAACCATTTGGTCCTGGATATACACTTTCACAGTCAACGTTAGTTAATTTCATATCTAAATCGTAAACTATATTTTTGTCAGGCCAGATATTATCTACTGCTTCACCAGCAAATCCTGCACCATGAACATATTTAAATTTACAATCTTGTAAGTCTATTTTAACTTTACCTACTAAACCTTCGAAGTCAGATCCTCCAACTACAGCTTTTATGTCAACACCTTTAACAGTTATACTAGTTTCAGGTATAACTCTCATAGTGTGTATTTTAGATGATTTATTACTATAACCACCATAAATCATTAATTTAGCAGCTTCTTCAGCAGTAAATACTTCATGAACTGATTTTGCTTTACAATGATAGCTTAATATTACAGCATCTTCAGCAGCTTCAGCATCATATTTGTGTCCTGTATTTTTTTCTACTACTACAGGGAATCCACAAGCATAGAATATTGTAGTTTGAGCACTGTATTCTATTTTGAATGGAAGTTCATCTTTTACTAATTCTTTTAATGCAGAATCATCATATTTCATAGCTGCTAACCAAGTTTCTTCGTCACCTTCAAAACCTTTTTCTACAGCTATTTGATATGCAGATTTACCATCTGCACCATCTGCACCTTTTTCACCAGCAGGTCCAGCAGGTCCTACTTCACCTTGTGCACCAGCAGGTCCTACTTCACCTTGGTCACCTTTTTCACCTTTTTCTCCAGCAGGTCCTGCAGGTCCCACTTCGCCTTGTGGTCCTTGTGGTCCCACTTCACCTTGGATACCTTGAGGTCCAGCTTCTCCAGCGTCACCTTTTTCACCTTTTTCTCCAGCAGGTCCTGCAGGTCCCACTTCACCTTGTGGTCCTTGTGGTCCTACTTCACCTTGGATACCTTGAGGTCCAGCTTCTCCAGCGTCACCTTTTTCACCTTTTTCACCAGCAGGTCCTTGTGGTCCTCTTATTTCACCAGCATCTGTAAAATCTACACCATTAAATACGTGTAAATGTCCGTCAGCTTCTACTATATAACCATCACCAACAACCATGCCTTCTAAATTAGCAAGGTCAGCAACTGCAGGAACAGATCCTTTTATGTGTACAGAAGTTCCATCTGCACCTTTTTCACCAGCAGGTCCTTGTGGTCCTACTTCACCTTGGTCACCTTTTTCACCTTTTTCACCTTGAGGTCCTTGTATACCTTGTTCACCTTGTGGTCCTTGTGGTCCTACTTCACCAGCAGGTCCTGCAGGTCCTACTTCACCTTTTTCACCTTGGTCACCTTTTTCACCTTTTTCTCCAGCAGGTCCTGCAGGTCCTACTTCACCTTGAGGTCCTTGAGGTCCTACTTCACCTTGGTCACCTTTTTCACCTTTTTCTCCAGCAGGTCCTTGTATACCTTGTTCACCTTGAGGTCCTTGTGGTCCTACTTCACCAGCAGGTCCTACAGGTCCAACTTCACCTTGGTCACCTTTTTCACCTTTTTTACCTTGAGGTCCTTGTGGTCCTACTTCACCAGCAGGTCCTTGAGGTCCTTCAGGTCCAGCTATATCACTTTTTAATTCGTTAATTTGATCTTGAGTTAAATCTTCAAATTTTAGAGGGTCGCCTTTAGGTCCTCTTAATGCTTCTTTTTGTTCGTCAGTTAAATCATCGAATACTAAGTCGTCACCTTTTAAACCTTGTGGTCCTCTTCTACCTTGAGGTCCTCTTATTTCTTCTTTTTGTTCGTCAGTTAAGTCTTCAAATTTGAATCCTTCACCTTTGTCACCTTTAGGTCCTTGTGGTCCAGTTTCTCCAGCAGGTCCTACTTCACCTTGGTCACCTTTTTCACCTTTGTCACCAGGTACACCTTGTTCACCTTGTATACCTCTTTCACCTTGGAATCCTCTAGGTCCTCTTAGTAATTCAACTTGTTCTGCAGTTAAATCTTCGAAAGTGAATGATTCACCTTTTTCACCTGGGTCACCTTTGTCACCTTTTTCACCTTTAGCTCCATCAGCACCTCTTAATCTACCACAGTCTATCCATATATCTTCACCATTATACATATATGCATGAGCATCGCTAGTACATATATAAGTGTCAGATAATTCAACATTTTCTAATGCTTCTAAATCTTCTATTTTATCTACAGTACCTTTTATTTGTATTGCAGTACCAGGGTCACCTTTGACACCTCTTTCACCTCTAGGTCCTTGAAGTCCTCTAGCCCCTCTGTCACCTTTAGGTCCTTTAGGTCCTGCAGGTCCTTTAGGTCCTCTGTCACCTTTAGGTCCTCTAGTACCTGGTACTAATTCACCAGATTGAACGTCTTTCCATTGACCGTTATCAAATATTACAAGATTCCCATCTGCAAAATACACTGCTTTAAGATGAGAGTATTGTTCACTATTCATAGCCATAATATGACCTCCTTCAATATATATTTATAATTGGGGATGTATCAAAATACTATCCCCAATGTTCAAACTTATTTTTGTTAAGATAAGTTACTATGCGTTTTTAAGTTCTTCAACCCATATTAAAGTCTTACTATCTGCTTCAGGTTGGGTATCCTGAACAACGTAATTTGTTGCAGGTACATTTTTTAAGTCAGCATAACTACCAGATGTTGCTACATCTGCTAATTTACCTATAACAGTATCACTATTTGTACCAAATGTTATCCATTCTAATGTACCTTCATTATTTTTAACTAATTGATATGATAATTTAGTTGCTATACAGTAAACAACCATACCTTCATATTTTTGCATATCAGGCATAGCATCTCTTTCTGATATAGTTTCAACAACATCTCTAGCATCTAGAGGTTTTTGACCTGATAAGTCGAAACTAGCAGATAGTGGTATACCTGAACCGAAATATTTAGCCATATATCAACACCTCCTATGCCTTATTGAATGTAACTTTGAAATTAGTTTGGTCTGTTGCATCAGATACATATACAGTATAGTTTACTTCGCTATTATCTGCACACATTACTTTAACAACACCATGTGCAAATGATTTAGTTATATCGAATCCGTTAGGGTCCATTATATTTTTTAAAGTCCATCCAGTTGGAAGAGCTATACACATACGTTGTGCTTTTAAAGTAAATGAATTTACTATATTAGCAGGACTCATGACTTTCTTAGATAATCCATTTACATCATCACTAGTTATAGCATCTAATGATTTATCACTAGCTAAAGCTCCGACAAATGCTGGACGTACAAAGTTAAATGTAGTTTGAGCGGATGCCACTGTATTAGTACCATCATATACATCAGCTTTGTACACAGTTTTTTGAGTTATGTTAGTGTCAGTATAAGTTGCAGTGCAATTTCCAGTTCCTTCATTAGCTTGAGTTACAACAGCAGTGCCATCTTTATAGATTCTAACTTGTTGTATCTTGTCTGATTGTCTTACACCAGTAGCATTTATAGAAACTGTAGCTACTGCAGTACCTATTTCATAAGTTCCTCCATTAGGACTACAACTATAGTTAATAGTTGGTTTTACATAAGGATGTAATAATTTAAATAATAAATCTTCAACTTGAGTACCATCCTTATCAGATACATATCCTTTAGGCAATCCACCTAAAGCAACAGTTGAAGGTACGTCTGATTGGTATTTGTGGACGTGATCCACTTTAGCTACATCTTCAGCTAATATTTCAGCAACAGTTTTACCATCTTCATTGGTAACATTTTTAGTTGTTGTATTAAGATTCAATGTATCGAATGAACCATCAGCTTTTTTTACTCTTAAAATATTTTGTTGAGCCATTTTATCAAACTCCTTTCATTTTTAGTTATATAGTTGTTCTGTATCTTAAAGCTGGAGCTTAAAATAATGGTAAGTATGTTGAAAACATACTTACCATTTGGTTGTTTATTTTTTATTGTATTTGAATGTAATATATTTTGGTTCTGTGTCAAATATGCCATTTAATTCTCCTTCAGCACCTACATAATCGTATCCTTCTAGATATGCAGGATATACGTCACATATGTCACCTATATTACCCATATATGATACAGAATTTCTAACTTCAATATTATTTGCATCTACAAAATTTATATATACATATCCTTTAGGTTGTAATACATCATTATGAATTTTATTATCATATTCATATATGTCAATAACCATGTATTCTCCAGGATTCATAATTATATCATTTAATAATATTCTGTTACCTTCTAATGTATATTCAGAAGAAGATAATCTCCCTTGTATTGAATGAAAAGGTATGACTTTACAAAGTGTTGGTTCATAACCGTCATATTGTATTTCAATAGTGCTTGTTTCTTCTTCAGCAACAAAAAGTTCTTCAGTTATAAACATTTTGTTTAAAATGTCATCCCCAGACATTCCTTTAAATACATCAATCATATCAACCCATTCATCATCTACGAATCCACCCTCAGTAGAAACATTTGCAACACATTCATATATGTGGTGTGCATTATTTCTAAATAAATACACTTTAGAGCCTTTAGGGTATTTTTTAGTCGCATCGTAGTTGACAACTGAATCAAATTCACCTCTACAGATAATATCCATAAGGAATCTGTATAGATGGTCTGGACCCAATTTACTGAAATTTGATTTTATATATCTGATATCCATATTATACCTCCTCACTAATAGTTAATTGACCGTTAACTATTGAAATTTTATATTTACTGCTGTTATCCACATTAGATAAATATGCAACTGTATCTTCTTTTTCTGGTATTGTTACACCAACATCAATTATTTTAGCAATTCCATTATCTACGACTAATTTATATATTTTACCATTTTCACTTAATGGTAAATATCGTTTTTCTAATAATTCTGTTTGAACTCTTATTGTTGATATTTTATCACCATTAACATAAAGCATATATTCATAACCAGTAGTTATATCTTTAACTACTGTGGTATGTTTAGTATTATAAGTTGTTAGATAATCATCAATTATGAATACAATATATTCATCTTTTGCATCTGAATCTAATGTGACAGGTATTTGTTTATCTAATGTCTTTACCATGTCTTGTATATAAATATCTTTGTTTTTATTTATGTGAATCTCATATAAATTTGATTTACTATCGGTTATTTGTTTATGCTCTG
>ULVQ01098233.1_pt1 | contig 9727 bp, 6 predicted proteins | sample 1959591 | NCBI WGS metagenome assembly ULVQ01 (sample SAMEA4835790, study PRJEB28245) | human gut metagenome | biome: gut microbiome; material: fecal sample | place: Denmark | collected 2008
CATCCTTTCTCGTTGGTTCCTGTGTGACTATCCGGTTTACACGCAGGCGGAGGACTGCGGGCTGTTCATCCTCGGGCAGCCGAAAAATGCGGTCGGGAAATATCAGATAGTCCTTTCGATGAGCTGGTTCCATTCGCTGCCCGCGCGCATCGCGCTGGTGCTGGCGCTGAACGCCGCGCTGGCGCTTGGCCTGTCGCTGCTCACCGGCCGTCGGCTGTATAAGGGCGTGCAGACTCTCACTGACGGCATCGACAGGCTGAGCCGCGAGGAGCTGCTCGATCTCCGCGGCGGGGGGATATTCCGCCCGGCCTATCAGGAGCTGAACAAATGCTCCGCTGCACTGCGCGAAAAAAGCCGCGCACTTGAGGAGCGCGACACGGCGCGGCGCAACTGGGTAAACGGGATATCGCACGATATACGCACGCCGCTTGCGGTGATAATGGGAAACGCCGAGGCCATCGCCTCCGCCGACGCGGTGCCTGAACCCGCGGCGGAGAGCGCCGAGCGCATAGTATTGCAGGCCGGAAGAGCCGGGCGGCTCGTGGACGACCTGAACCTTATCTCCACGCTTGAGAGCGACATGCAGCCGCAGCGCAGAAAGCCCGCGCGGCTGTGCCCGATAATACGCGCCGCCGTAACGGACGTGATAAACAGCAGTTTTGCCAAGGGTCAGGAGATAAGACCCGAGCTTCGCGACGAGGCTGCCGTGATCCTCTGCGACAGTGAGCTTATCGCCCGCGCAGTCTTTAATCTGATTTCAAATGCCATGCAGCATAACGGCGAGGGCTGCACCGTGGAGATAGAAGAATACACCCGCGGCAGCAGCGCATGCATCCGCATTGCAGACAACGGCAGCGGGATAGACGAGGCGGTGCTCGAAAGCCTCGGCACCATCCCAGACAGCACGCACGGGCTGGGTCTGCCGCTTGCCTACAGAATAATAAAAGCACACGGCGGTGAGATGACCGTGCGCAATGAAAACGGGCTGAGGATAGATATATCCTTTCCGCTGTATACAGAGTAAAAAACGGCTCCCCATGAAAAACATGGTGAGCCGTTGGGTAGTCTTATTACCGGCGTATCATCTTCATTTCACAAGATCAAGCAGGGTCTGGGTGAAGCCGTATTTTTCGCGCAGGGCTTCGGCCTTTGCGCGGCCTGAGCCGCGGCGCTTGCCGGTATACTCCGCGCGGAGCATGATGTTCTTCGGCGAATGCTCAAGGTCAATGAACTCTATCATATCCACCTTATACCCCGCATCCTCGAGGACAGCAGCGCGGATAGAATCCGTCAGCAGGGCGCAGACGCGCTCCTTGACGATGCCGTATTCAAGCAGCAGGTCAAGCTCTCCCCCGCTGTGGATGCTGGAATTTACCTCATGCTGGCAGCAGGGCACGGAGAAGATGCGACCGACACGGCGGTTCACGGCATAGGCAAGGGCATAGTCCGTGGCGGTATCGCAGGCGTGGAGCGTCACGACCATGTCGATGTGCGTATCGGCAAGTGTGTCCCGCGTCACGTCCGCGACCTCGAAGCGCAGCCCGTCATAGCCGTAGCGCGCGGCGATCTCATTGCAGCGCTCGACAACGTCGGCCTTGAGATCGTAGCCGATGATGCGGGTGCGCACACCTTTTTTGACGGAAAAGTAGTAATAGAGAATAAAAGTCAGGTACGACTTGCCGCAGCCGAAATCAAGGATGCTGATCTCTTCCCTGCCGTCGGCGGCAAAGGACTGATCGACAAGCTCGACAAAGCGGTTTATCTGCCGGTACTTGCTGTACTTGGCGCGGACGATCTCGAAGTCATGCGTGAACACCCCGAGGTCGACAAGCGCTGGGATGTTCTCCCCCTCGCGCAGGAGATATTCTTTCTCGCGGTCATGCGCGGCAGCGCCGCCGGGCAGCGGGAGCGCCGCGGCCTTGCCGGTGCGCTTATACTCGCCGTTGACCTTGAGGCAGAACTGCCCGCCCCCGCTCTGTGAGACTATCAGCACCTGACGGTATCTGCCCTCAAGCGCCTCCCCAGCATAGCGCAGAAGCTCGTCGGCGGTAAGGTTCCGGTGGAAGGCCTTGTTATTGCGGAAGCTCTCGGCCTGATAGGCTATGCCGGTCTTGGTGCTGACGGGGCGGACGACGACCTTTTCATCAGAGAGCTTATCGATGCTCTGGGAGAAAACAGCCTTGGACAGACCGGGCAGTGAGCGCTCCAGTTCCTGAATTATCCTGCCCATATCAGCCTCCGAAAAGGCGCTTGAGGTTCAGCGCGGCGGCCTTCAGCTCGTTCTTGCTGTAGGAATTGTTCTCATCCGCGAGCACGGCGGCGACTGCGTCCTTTGCCGAGAGGCTGCCGGAGACCATAGCGTCGACAAGCATCGCCTCGGCGCTGACGGTATGCTCGACCTTATTGAAAATATAGTCCTCGTCTATCTCGACGACAACGGCGTACTCGCCCTTATCGTAGCTGCCCTTGGCAAGGAGCTGATCCTTGACATCGCTGGGAGTGCCGCGGAAGCTCATTTCATGCAGCTTTGTAAGATCGTTGCACAGGCACATACGGCAGTGTGCTCCACTGTCGATAAAGAAATCGACCAGCTCCATAATGCGCTTGGGCGACTCATAGAGCGCGTAGGTGCGCGTATCGCCGCGGCGCATCTTTTCGAGCAGGCGGCGGCGCTCCACATTCTCGCGAGGAAAGAAGCCATAGAACATGAAGCTCGACAGATCAAAGCCCGAGACAGACAGCGCCGTGACGGCGGCGCAGCAGCCTGGCACGCCAATGACCGGGATCCCGGCCTCGACCGCGGCCTTGATAAGCTCATTGCCGGGGTCGGAGATGCAGGGGGTACCGGCGTCGCTTATGACGGCGACATTCTTCCCGGAGAGCAGTTCATTTATAAAATACTTCGCCTTGCCGTACTCATTGAACTTATGGTTCGAGACAAGCTTATTGCGTATCTCAAGCTTATTGAGCAGCACCATAGAGCGGCGCGTATCCTCGGCGGCGATCATATCCGCGTCCGCGAGGATCTGCCTGCCGCGCGGGGACATATCCTTTGAGTTGCCGATAGGCGTCGCGACAATATAAAGCTTGCCGACGCTTCTGTTTTCGTCCATTGCTTCACCGTATCCTGTCTTTTTTGATAAATGATATTATAAACCAGACGCATGCAATTGGCAACAAAAACCGCTCCGGCCAAATTGGTCGGAGCGGTCTGCGTATCAAATCAATTTATCAGCAAGTATGAGTCAGCCACTCGGAAAGCTTATTGGCGCTGCAGCCAAGGCCGTCTCCGACAAACGCAACGAACTCATTGAAGTTCAGCTTCTTGAGATGCTCAAAATTCGTCGTCCCGGCCAATACCTTAGCGGGGCGGGAATTCCCTCTGCTTTCCGTATAACCGCAGTTATAGCACATATCGATGGGATACTTGCGATGATCGTCACGGGTCATTTCTCCACCACAGCGAGGGCACTTCATATCTAATACCTCCCAAATAAATTGAGTAATAATTAACGATAAATTTTTAACATTCCTCGTTGTCTATAATATACGCCATCTCTCCGGAAATTGCAAGACTTTTTTTTAACAATTTCAAATGTTTTTTTCTGTGTGTATGAACAATGGCTGTTCAGCCGTCATGTGAAAGCAAGCAAAGTACCTCTCCGCGGTCAAGCCGCGGAGAGGTACTTTAATTTATATCAAGTCTCTGTCGATGAAGGAGCGTGTCTCAATCGTCCATGCCGTCGTCGCAGATGAGGCCGTAGCCGCCCTGCTTGCGCTTATAAACCACGGAGACTGCATCATCAGAGTCCATATTCTTGAACACAAAGAACTCGTGCCCAAGCAGGTTCATCTGAAGTATCGCCTCCTCCGGGGACATGGGCTTTATGGAGAAGCGCTTGCTGCGTACGATCTTGAACTCTTCGTCCGGCTCGTCCGGAACCGCGGCGAGGGCCGCACCGGCGTCTCTCTCCAGCGCGCCCTCTCTGAGACGCTTTTCAAGACGGGTCTTGTTTCTGCGGATCTGGCGCTCTATCGCGGCAACGCCGGAATCAACAGATGCGTACATGTCGCTCGTAAGTTCGCTTGCCCTGTAATACATGCCGTTGTTGTGGATGGTGATCTCGGCGAGGAAGCGGCCGCGCTCAATGCTGAAAGTAACGTAAGCATCGGCCTCGGTCTTGAAGAACCTGTCGAGCTTTCCTATCTTTCTTATCGAATAGGTTCTCAGATCCTCGGAGGACTCCATCTTTTTCTCGGTAAAAGTGAACTTCATTTGTGACAACTCCTTTCGACTGTGCTGTATTGACCAAAGAAGCATCTCTGCTTCTTGTGGATATTATATCACAGCTCTGCAAGAAAAAGAAGTCTTTTTTGTGAATAATGCAATAATCGTCACAAGTCACCGACTTTGATGGAAAATTTTGTACAGCTTTACAAAACTGCCTTCATATTCTCCCAGGAACGTGAATATGCTTTATATGGTATGACCTGCGGCAAGGCCAAGGCAAATACACCGCAGGCCGGGTCAATTACAATGGGAGGGCATAATGTTGAAAAGAAATCATTTGAAGCTTCTGTCCTGCGTACTGGTACTGGCAATGACGCTGAGCGCCTTCTCGGGCGCTGCCGCATTTGCCGAAGAGAGCGCGCAGAGCCGCACCGAGACCGGCGACGGGACACCGGAGTCCCCAAGGCTCACCGCTGATTCCTCCGCCGTCACGGATCCCGTCACCGGGGAGACGACGATAACCGTCAGCTTCGACAAGGAATGGTCCGACGAGGGCACAAGCGGCAAGGAGCACGGGAAAACTTCGGAGACACAAGACGAAGCCGGGAACCTAACAAGCGCCGAGGGTGAAGCCGAGGGGCGCGAGACGACTGTCAAGGGCAGTGCAGACGTCGGCACTGCGGAGATAAAAACCGACAACGGTTCGGGCAAGACCGTGGACGGTACACCCGATATCAAGACGGAGGTCCCGGACTTGACGGTCGAGCTCACACCGGGCGGCAGCGCAGAGAGCAGTGAAGCTGCCGACGCATGGCTCGACGAGGGCACTATCGACATCCCCGACTGGGTCAAGGCAGACGACACATGGATAAGTGAGGACAGCACCAGCGAGGATAACGGCGTTATAACCAAGGTACAGGTCAGCATCGATGCGCAGACCAACACCACTACATATACGCGCACGGTCTACGGCACGGACGGGCAGCAGACGACCGAGACCGTCGCCTACACGCGGGACAAGGAAGGCCGCATCACGGGCTACAGCACTCTGAAAACCACGACGACGTCCGCGACGACGGAGGATTCCGCGCCTCCGGAAAACGCGGAGATAAACCCCAATGGCGGCTGGACCAGCCTCGACTACGAGCCGCCCGAAAAGCCTACCCCGGCAAATGAGCCAGTGTACGATGCGGACGGTAAGATACTCAGCGGCGACCTCGTATCAGAAATATACGACGATGAGGGAAAGCTCACAGGCTACACCGTCATCACCTTTGAAAACGGCAAGCCCGTCGCATACAGCAACCCGGTATTCGGGCAGTACGTGGCCACGACGACGAAGGTCGAGACCCTCCCGGACGGAAAGCAGCTCATAACGAAGAGCCGGACGAAGGTCATAAGCGCCGAGAGCCGCGGCAGCTCATGCAGCGTATCGGGCAGCGAGAGGAGGCTGTCGGCATGGATGGGAAAGATCACGGGCAGCACCGATATTGACTACTCAAAAACCTTCCGTACCTTTTTCCCCTCGCTCCGCAACGACGGCAGCGGCACCACGGACACCGAGCGCGATCTCTATAACCGCCGTTACGAGCTGACAGACTATGACAGCAGCGCGGAGTTTTTCCAGTGGCTCGGCGAATACGGAATAGAAAGCGCGTTCCGCGTCAAGGCAGGCGGCGCCAGCACATGGCAGCCGCACCAGTTCGTGCTTCAGGGCGCGGACGGCTCGAAATACTACGTCTATTGCGCGGACTTCGACGTCAGCCCCCGCAAGGGTGCGCAGTACAACATGGAGCGGCTTGAGGACGCGGACTACTACGCAAACAACGAGGACGGCGAGGCAGCCGACAGGATCCGCGCGATTGTGCTCAACGGGTACTGGGGCGTGGAAAACTCCAGCACCGACCCCGAGAGCCCGACTCCGGGCAGTCTCGACGCGTTCAAAAAAATGCTCATTGACGCGGGACAGCTCACAAAGGAGCAGGCCGCGCAGCTCAGCGACGGGATGGCGCTCACAGCAACGCAGGCAGCAATATGGTACTTCGGCAACAGCGGCAGCACGGCGCTTGACGTCAGCGATATCGTCGGGCGCTATTGCAGCGGCAGCAAGTTCGATGAGGTCAGCTCCGCCGACAAGGCGCTTATAAACGGGATATACCGGTACCTGATCGGCATGCCGGGGCAGGAGGCTGACATAAACAACACTCTTCTCACGAAGGACGACTTTGCGAAGGACATGAGCCTCACGGTCGGCGAGCGGAACGACGCGGGGCAGTATGAGACGGACATAACCATCAGCATGGCGGTCATCCCCGACAGCACCTCAAGCGACCTCATAGTGACGGTTTTCGCAAACGGCGTTGCCGCGGGCTCCTACCGTCTGTGCGGCGACAGCAGCAGGGACAGCGAGAACGGGATACGCGCCGTCACCTCGAACCCTGACGGCTCATACACGCTCTCGGGGCTCCTGCTGTCCGCAAACACGACGGTGACACTGAACCTGAACGGCACACAGAACATTGAAAACGGCGTGTACCTGTTCACCTGCGTAAAGAATAATCAGTCCTCTCAGACCTTCATCGGCGCGGGCTCAGCACAGCAGGATGTGGACCTGAGCGTCGACTTCTCCTTCAACGTAGATGACCCCACCGTCAAGCTTTCCTCCTCGTCGTCCGAAGGCGAGAACAGCGAGACGCACTGGACGGGAAAATACTACACCGTCACTCTCCCCGGCGTCGGTGAAGACGTCGGCTCAGGTCGGAACGAGGATGTCCCAAAGACCGGCGACAGCCTGCCGCTTATCCAAGCGATCCTTGCAGCCGGTATCACGGTGAGCGCATGTCTCAGCGGCGCGGCTATCGTGCTCTGCCGCAGAGAGCCTGAGGCGTTCTGAGAAGGAGAGCACGACATGCAGACGAAAGAAACGGAAAAGCGCCGCCCCGGGAAGCGGCGCGGCGGCAGATACAAGGTGCTGTTAATTGCCTCGCTGTGTGCATTTGCCGTGCTTTCATCGTCCCTGACCGGAACGGTGCTGATGCGCAGGCATGAGGCGGCAAATGCCGCCGAGCTTGCCGAGCTGTACCATGCTCCCCAGTCCCCCAGCGCGCAGGAAATCAACGTCAGCGTCGACACAGCTTTCGAGATACCTGAGCGCTTCAGTGAGCTTTACGAGATCAATCCGGATATCATCGGCTGGGTCCGTGCAGGTGAGCTTGCTGACGAGCCGGTCGTATTCCGGGACAATGAGTTTTATCTCGACCACGATTTCCGCGGAGAGTACAGCGGCATCGGCACGGTTTTCGCCGACGAGAAAAACACCGACTGGGTCGACGCGCCATATCTGATACTTTACGGGCATAACATCGACGGCGGGATCAAGTTCGGAAAGCTTTCGCAGTACAGGAATTTAGAGCAGTTGAAGGAGAACGCAGTCATTGAATGGGACACGGTCAGGTTCGAGGAAGCGAAGGAGTACGCAGTGTTCGCGGTATTCGACGCATCCATGCTGCCGGACGACGAGGACAGCTTCTATCTGCGCAGATTCGACGAGCTGAAAAGCTCCGGTGACATGGGTATGCAGGCGCTCATTGACGAGGCAAAGACGCGCTCGATCTTCAGTATCCCGCTCACGGTCGACACGCAGGATCAGATCCTTGTGCTTGTCACATGCAGCCGTGCAGGCATCGACGGCCGCCTGCTGATATTCGCGCGCGGACTGCGCGAGGGCGAGACTGTGGAAGGCATACGCGCGGTCATTGAGCAGAGCCGAAGCAGATAAAACGGAGTCCCCGGCGCAGGCTGGGGACTCTTAATATTACTCTTATTTAGAAAATCACATCGCAGTTCGGGAGGTTCTTGCGGATGAGCTCGACCTGCTCGTCCGTCAGCGGGTTGCCAGTGAGGTTCAGTGACTCAAGGCTATACATCGCCATAAAGGGCAGCTCGGAGCTTATGTCGTTATATGACACATCCAGCCGCTCAATATTCTGGAGATACGACAGCGGAGTGATATCCTCAAGGCGGTTGCCGCTGAGGTTCAGGTCGGTTATCGTGAAGCGGCAGTCGGCATATTGCAGGGAATAGAGATTGCTGATGCAGTTGCCGCTGAGGTCTACCGATACGAGGTTCGGCAGCTTCGCGATGTTCTCGATATTGATTATGCCGCAGGACGGGAACGAAAGGGTCTCGGCGTCTGTCGTCACAACATGGCCGTCGATGGACACAGAATACGCAAGGCCGGAGTGCTCTATGGTGCAGTTGCCGAGGGTGGCGCTCAGTTCGTCAACGGCCTCACCGGTCAGGGAGGGGTTATCCTCAACATAAAGCGTGCGCAGGAGCACAAGGCCGCTGAGATTGTCAAGTCCCTCATCCGTGAGTCCTGTGCCGCTGAGACCAAGCGTGGTAAGGCTGCGCAGCTTGCGCAGGCCGGTGAAGCTCCTGAGCGGGTTATTGTCAAGATAGAGCTCGGTAAGCCCGGTCATCATGCTGAAGGGAGCAGTGCTCGTGACGCTGTTGTTCGAAGCGTTGAGGAAAGCGAGCGTGCCGATGCCCATGAGCGGGCGCAGGTCGCTCAGCTGATTATCGGACACGTCGAGCCACACAAGCCCCGGAATGTTCATAAGCGGGCTGAGATCGCTTATCTCGTTATTGCTGAGATTCAGCCGCGTGAGTTCCTTGCAGTTGCAGAGCGCGGAGATATCGCGCAGACCCATGCCGCTGAGGTCAAGCTCCGTGACGTCCGACTTGAAGGTAGCGCCGCCGAAGCTTATATCCTGCACTTCCTCCTGCGCGGCCTCGCTGTGGATGGCACAGTTGGGAAGCGCTTTGGAGAGCGTCTCAAGTTGGCTCTCGGTGATGCTGATGCCCTTGATGCTCAGGCTCGTCAGGTTCGTGAGGCTGCACAGCGGCGTAAGATCGGTGATGGGGTTATTGTCAAGATACAGGGTACGCAGCGCAGTCAGCTGGGTCAGGGGCTGGATATTGCTGATATTGTTGCCGCTGAGGTTCAGCGTCGTGAGCCCGCCGAGAGCGGTGAGCTTTGAAATATCGTACAGTGAGTTCCCCGACGCGGACAGGCTTTCGAGCGCGTAGAGCTGCACGACCTCGTCAAGCGCGGCGTCCGTCAGCCCCTGATTATCAAGGACAAGACTCGTCGTACTCAGCGAATACTGCCGGCCAGAAACAGTCACCTTCTCCGCCTGACTGAGAGTCTGGCGGTATTTCTCGATAGACGCGATGCGTGAGGCGACCGTGGGGTTCTGCAGATCCATCCGGCGCAGCACCTCAAGCGCCTTGGTATAGTTGCCCTGCGTCTCATAGCAGTCGGCCATGAGCATGAGGCAGTCGTCAGTCTCGTCTATGGACGCAGCCTTGCGCAGCGCAGAGAGCGCACTGTCAAAATCGTTGGACGAATAGCTTTGCTGCGCTTGCTGCATATAGTTATTGTACACGCGTTTATCCGAAACGCCGCGCAGCACCACCGCGACGGCAATGATG
>ULVQ01016534.1_pt1 | contig 9726 bp, 9 predicted proteins | sample 1959591 | NCBI WGS metagenome assembly ULVQ01 (sample SAMEA4835790, study PRJEB28245) | human gut metagenome | biome: gut microbiome; material: fecal sample | place: Denmark | collected 2008
CAGTCTTCCGAAAGAAAAACGCGGAACACCGGAAATTTACTATGTCGGAAACAGCATCAGCTCTACATATCTGCAGGGTGTCATCGATGTGATCGGTGACAGGGATTTCTCTGTAAATGTCATTTCTAAATCAGGAACGACTACAGAGCCTGCAATTGCATTCCGTATCTTCAAAAAAATGTTAGAGGACAAATACGGACAGGAAGAGGCAGCAAAGAGAATTTATGCGACAACAGACAAGGCAAGAGGAGCATTAAAAGACCTTGCAACCAAAGAAGGTTATGAGAGCTTCGTAGTGCCGGATGATGTCGGTGGACGTTTCTCCGTACTGACCGCAGTAGGACTTCTTCCAATCGCAGTCAGCGGTGCAGACATCAAAGCATTGATGGATGGTGCGGCAAGCGGAAGAGAACTGGCATTAAATGAAAAATTTGAGGATAATGAAGCGATGAAATATGCGGCAATCCGCAACATTCTGCTCAGAAAAGGAAAATCCGTGGAAGTGCTTGCAAATTATGAGCCTGCATTACACTACATTGGTGAGTGGTGGAAACAGTTATACGGTGAATCCGAAGGAAAAGACCAGAAGGGAATTTTCCCGGCAGCAGTTGATTTTACAACCGATCTGCACTCCATGGGACAGTTCATCCAGGACGGTGCAAGAATTATGTTTGAGACCGTCATGAATGTCGAAGAAGCCCGTGAGACGATCACCATTGAAAAAGAGGCAGAGGACTTAGACGGACTCAATTATCTTGCCGGAAAAACCATGGATTTTGTCAACAAGAGTGCCATGAACGGAACCATCCTCGCACATACAGACGGAAGTGTGCCGAACCTGATGATCAAGATCCCGAAGATGGACGAGTTCCATTTAGGACAGTTGTTCTATTTCTTCGAGTTTGCATGCGGTGTGAGCGGCTACATCCTTGGCGTAAATCCATTCAACCAGCCGGGTGTGGAAAGCTATAAGAGAAACATGTTTGCACTCCTTGGAAAACCTGGTTATGAGGAAGAAAGAGAAGCCTTATTAAAACGTCTGTAAAAACTAAAACTTGACAAAAATAAAAAACACTGATATAATCCTGTAATATATTCGTAACATTTGTAACAAATATGAATAAAAACATACGGTATTGCGTAACATTTATGATAACAAATATCGTGTGCTACGGAGGATTATATGATACTGAAAAAGAAAGTGTTTGGAAGTGCAATGTTAGCGGCAGCAATTATGTCTGCAGGAACATGTACTGCAATGGCAGCCCCACAGCAGGAAAATACAGCAATCGAGGCAGAGAGTGAGAACTCCGCCCAGACTGCAGCTGGACTGGCATTAAAAATAACAGAAGGTTTTCAGAACGCGGATGAACAGGCATCCATAGAAAAAAAAGAAGTTGAGGTTGTGAAGGCTTCCGAAGAGAAACCACAGGATGAATGGCAGAACCGTCTGATGGCAAACGTGGAAGAGTCTTTAAATGTCCGTACAGAGGCAAGCGAAGAATCGGCACTTGCCGGAAAGCTCCGCAAAGGCGATGTGGCAGAAGTTACAGAGCGTGGAGAGGAATGGAGTAAGATCACATCCGGAAATGTCAGCGGCTATGTAAAAAATGAATTTTGTGTCTTTGGAGACGATGCACATAATTATGCAAATGAGAACTGTACAACCAATGCAAAAGTCTTAGAAGGTGGTCTGCGTTTAAGAGCAGAAGCAAGCGAAGAAGCTCAGATCTGTGACGTGGCAGCACAGGATGATGTGCTTACCGTCAAAAAAGATGTAGAAGCACCGGAAGGCTGGGTAGCAGTTTCACATGGCGATGGTGTTGCATATGTCAGCAGCCAGTATGTAGAAGTATCGTTAGCAACCGGAACCGGAATCACGGTAGAAGAAGAGCAGGCGATCATCGCAAAGCAGAAGGCAGAGGAAGAAGCCAAAAGAGCGCAGGAAGCAGCAGCGCAGGCACAGGCGGCAGCACAGAATGCACCGGCAGCCGCAAGCTACGATGAGACAACGATCTTAGCAGCAACCATTCAGCTTGAAGCAGGAAATGAACCGTATGAAGGTCAGGTAGCAGTTGGAGCCGTTATCATGAACCGTGTCAGAAGCGGCGGATATCCAAACAGCATCAGCGGCGTTGTATATCAGGCAGGACAGTTTTCCGTAAGCGGTCGGATCGCAGCAACCGCAGCATCAGGAGTAAAATCTTCCTGTATGCAGGCAGCACAGGCAGCGATCGGCGGCATGGACAACACAGGCGGAGCACTTTCTTTCGCACCGGTAAGCAGCGGAAGAGGCGGACTGGTCATCGGAAATCATTCCTTCTACTAAAATCATAAAAAGTATAATAAGACGATCATCTGGAGATTATATCAAAGATGATTGTCTTTTTTTCTTGTAATCACAGGGAAAATATAGTAAGATGTAGAGGAATTGAGCATAGTAATACTAAGGGAGGAGTTCAAGATGAACGGATTTATGATATTTATTATTGTGATAGTAATTATACTGGTACTTCTTGCACTTTGCGTTGTAAGAATCGTACCACAGGCGTATGCAATGGTTATTGAGCGTCTCGGTGGTTATCTGACAACATGGAATGTAGGAATCCATTTTAAAGTCCCGATTTTAGACCGTGTGGCAAAAAAAGTACTCTTAAAAGAGCAGGTAGTTGACTTTGCACCACAGCCGGTTATTACGAAGGACAATGTAACCATGAGGATCGATACGGTCGTATTTTTCCAGATTACAGACCCGAAGCTGTTTGTATACGGTGTAGATAACCCGATTATGGCGATTGAAAATCTGACAGCGACCACACTTCGTAACATCATCGGAGATTTAGAGTTAGATGAGACACTGACATCAAGAGAAACAATCAATACCAAGATGCGTGCGTCTTTAGATGTGGCAACAGACCCATGGGGAATCAAAGTGAACCGTGTGGAATTAAAGAATATCATCCCACCGCAGGCAATTCAGGATGCGATGGAAAAACAGATGAAGGCAGAGCGTGAACGACGTGAAGCCGTTACCAGAGCAGAGGGAGAAAAGACAGCAACAATCCTTGTAGCACAGGGAAAGAAAGAGTCAGCAATCCTCGATGCCGAGGCAGAGAAACAGGCAGCGATCCTGCGTGCAGAGGCGAAAAAAGAAGCAACCGTGCGTGAAGCAGAAGGTCAGGCAGAAGCAATCTTAAGAATCCAGCAGGCAAATGCAGATGGTTTGAAATTCATCAAAGAAGCAGGAGCCGATGATGCCGTACTTCAGTTAAAGAGCCTCGAAGCATTTGCAAAAGCCGCAGACGGCAAAGCAACCAAGATCATCATTCCGTCAGAAATACAGAGTGTTGCCGGACTGGTGAAATCCATTACCGAAGTGGCAACGGATGCAGAGTAGAAGAGCAATCCGACAGGAGAGCGTATCATAAAGAATCTTACGGGCTGTTGGGTTATATCTGACAGCCCCTTTGATATTCGTGGAGTATAAGAATACAGGAGGAGATAACATGAACTTAAAAGGACGTAATTTTTTAAAATTAAAGGATTTCACACCGGAAGAAATACTTTACATGATCGATCTGTCAGCAGATTTAAAGGCAAAGAAAAAGCAGGGTATCCGTCACGACAGTTTAGTCGGAAAGAACATCGCACTGATTTTTGAAAAAACCAGTACCAGAACCCGCTGCTCCTTTGAGGTAGCAGCACATGACTTAGGTATGCACGTTACATACTTAGACCCGTCCGGTTCCCAGATCGGAAAAAAAGAGAGTATTGCTGATACGGCAAGAGTGCTTGGAAGAATGTTTGACGGAATCGAGTATCGTGGTTTTGGACAGGACATCGTAGAAGAACTTGCAGAATATGCAGGTGTACCGGTCTGGAACGGACTGACAAACGAATTTCATCCGACACAGATGTTAGCAGACATGCTGACGATCCGTGAGCATTTAGGAAAATTAAAAGGTGTAAAATTAGTCTATATGGGAGATGCACGTTATAACATGGGAAATTCCCTGATGGTAACCTGCGCAAAACTGGGAATGCATTTTGTAGCATGTACTTCTAAGAACTACTTCCCGGAAAAAGAACTGGTAGACTATTGCGTAGAAGTTGCAAAACAGACAGGAGGCAGCGTAACGCTGACAGAGGATGTAGCAGCAGGAACCAAAGATGCAGACGTAATCTATACCGATGTCTGGGTATCCATGGGAGAGCCGGACGAAGTCTGGGAAGAGCGTATCCGCGAACTGATGCCATATCAGGTGAACGCAAAGGCAATGGCAAATGCAAAAGACAGCGCAATTTTCATGCATTGTCTCCCGGCATTCCATGACTTAAAGACAAAAATCGGAAAAGAAATCCATGAAAAATTCGGCATCAGTGAGATGGAAGTAACGGATGAGGTATTTGAAAGTCCACAGTCCGTAGTATTTGATGAAGCAGAGAACCGTATGCATACGATCAAGGCAGTCATGCTTGCGACATTAGGAGAGTAACCGTGAAATCAGAGATATTATCGGCACTGAGAAGTGCTGACGGCTATGTTTCCGGACAGGAACTGTGTGAAAAATTTGGCGTGTCAAGAACAGCCATCTGGAAAGCCATCAATCAGCTCAAACAGGCAGGATATGAGATAGAGGCTGTCCAGAATAAAGGATATCACATCGTTTCCTCCCCGGATATTTTGAGTAAAACTGAATTAGAGAGCAACCGGAAAACCGCATGGGTCGGAGAAGAAATCTACTATTTTGACAGTACGGATTCTACCAACACCAGAGCAAAGCGGCTGGCGGAAGATGGTTCTGTCCACGGAACCTTAGTGGTTGCAGATGAGCAGACAGGTGGACGCGGCAGAAGAGGAAGGGCATGGGACTCCCAAAAGGGAGTATCCATTTACATGTCCCTCGTTTTAAAACCGGAGATAGATCCAAACAATGCCTCCATGCTGACCTTGATCACTGCCATGGCAGTAGCGGGAGGAATAGAAAAAACCGCCGGATTAGAGTGTAAGATCAAATGGCCGAATGATATTGTCATCCATGGAAAAAAGGTCTGTGGAATTTTGACAGAGATGAGTACCCAGATGGACTACATTAATTATATCGTGATTGGTATTGGGATAAATGTTCAGAATGAAGCCTTTCCGGAGGAAATCGGAGAGGTTGCAACCTCGCTTCGGATAGAGAGCGGGAAAAAACAGAACCGTGCGGCGATCATAGAAGCTGTCTGGGAAGAATTTGAAAAATATTATGATATTTATTTAAAAACAGAGGACATGCAGGGACTGGTCGGTGAGTACGATCAAAAACTGGCAAACATGAACAAACAGGTGCGGGTATTAGACCCGAAAGATCCATATGAGGGAACCGCAAGAGGAATTACGCCAAAAGGAGAGCTGATCGTGGACACATGGGAAGCGAGAAAGCTCGTTTCTTCAGGCGAGGTATCTGTGCGTGGACTCTATGGTTATGTGTAAGGAGAACCTATTATGTATCAGGAAGAAGTCGTACTTTGCGGGGCAAGTGCGTATAATAAAAAATTTTATCTGAGCGAAGATTTTGAGGGACTGCCACAGGGCATCCAGGATGAACTGAAGATCCTTTGTGTACTCTACACGGAAGATGTGGGAGGAACCTTAGAGCTGGTATTTGACGAAGAGGGAAACCTGCATTTTCGTACCGATGCCGATGAAGGAGATCTGTTATATGACGAGATAGGAAGTATTCTCAAGATCAAGCAGATACAGAAAGAAAAAAGAGAATTACTCGAATCGTTAGAAATGTATTTTAAGGTATTTTTCTTAGGGGAAGATTTTAAGGAGGACTAACATGTTATTAGCGATTGATGTAGGAAATACAAATATCACAGTGGGAGTGTTTAAAGGCAAGGAGATTGTAAATACCTTCCGCCTGACCACCAAGCAGTCAAGAACATCAGATGAATATGCGATTCATCTTTCCGGCATGCTGTTACAGAACGGAATCCGTTTTCAGGACATCAAAGATGTCATTATCTCTTCCGTTGTACCGAACGTTATGCATTCCTTAGGAAGTGCGATCATCAAATATTTTAATCTGGTACCGATCGTGGTGGAAGCAGGTATCAAAACCGGTATTAAGGTCGTAACGGAGAATCCGAGACAGATCGGAGCCGATCGTATCGTGGATGCGGCAGGAGCCTGTGGAATTTATGGTGGACCGGTAATTGTAATTGACTTCGGTACAGCCACAACCTATGATCTGATTGATAAAGACGGAGCATTTTTAGCGGGGATCACGGCACCGGGAATCCGCATCTCAGCAAAAGCGTTATGGGAGGATGCTGCAAAACTTCCGGAGATCGAAATTAAGAAGCCGGAAAGCATTCTTGCAAAAGAGACGATCAGCAGTATGCAGGCAGGACTGGTATACGGACAGATCGGTCAGACCGAGTATATCATCCGGAAAATCAAAGAAGAAGCAAACATGGATGAGCCGATCAAAGTAGTTGCAACCGGAGGACTCGGCAGCATTATCGCACCGGAAACAGATGCGATCGATGTCTATGATCCGAATCTGACACTGTCAGGAATGAGACTGATCTACGAGAAACAGAACCGGAAGTAGCAGAATTTTGTAAAAAAGTGCAGGAATTGGGAGAGCATAAATATGCCCGAATTACAGATAGGAAATGTAAAATTAGAGAATGATCTGATCTTAGGACCGATGGCAGGAGTAACCGACCTGCCATTTCGTCTGCTTTGCAAAGAGCAGGGAGCAGGGCTGCTCTGCATGGAGATGGTCAGCGCGAAGGGAATTATGTATAACAACAAAAATACGAAATTCCTTCTGACGATCGATGAGCGTGAAAGACCGGTGTCCCTGCAATTATTTGGTTCGGATGCGGACATCATCAGCGAACAGGCAAAACGGATCGAGGAGCTGCCGTTTGATATCTTAGACATCAACATGGGATGTCCGGTACCTAAGATCGTAAACAACGGAGACGGCTCCGCCCTGATGAAAAATCCACTCTTAGCAGGAGAGATCATTGAAAAAACAGCCCGTGCCATCCAAAAACCGGTAACGGTCAAAATCCGAAAGGGATTTGATGAGGAACATATCAATGCAGTGGAAATGGCACACATCGCACAGGAGTCGGGGGCAGCAGCCATTGCCGTTCACGGGCGGACCAGAGAACAGTATTATTCCGGCAAGGCAGATTGGGAGATCATCCGAAAGGTGAAAGAAGCCGTTAAGATCCCGGTTATAGGAAACGGTGACGTATGGACACCGCAGGATGCGATCGATATGAGAAAACAGACAGGCTGTGATGGTGTAATGATCGGGCGCGGCGCACAGGGAAATCCGTGGATTTTTAAACAGATACTCCACTATGAACAGACCGGAGAGCTGTTAGAAAAGCCATCTCCGCAGGAGGTGACGGAAATGATCCTGCGCCATGCAAAAATGCAGATGGAATTCAAAGGTGAGTACATCGGTATGCGTGAGATCCGCAAACATGCCGCATGGTATACAGCCGGTTATAAAAATTCTGCAAAGCTGCGTGGAAAAATCAACGAAACGGAAACCTATGAAGAGTTGAAAGAACTGTTAAGCCATCTCGGAAACGCTTGAAAACCTTGACACAGGGCATGTTTCACGAGTATAATACTATGAATGTAAATAGGTGAAGGCAAAACGGACAGCTCAGGTCCGTTTTACTATGATAAATCATAAAGAAGGGTAGAAATCATGGACAAAAAGAATCTATTAACTTACGAAGGATTACAGAAGTTAGAGAGCGAATTACACAATTTAAAAGTCGTAAAACGTAAAGAAGTTGCACAGAAGATCAAAGAGGCAAGAGAGCAGGGAGACTTATCCGAGAATGCAGAGTATGATGCAGCAAAGGACGAGCAGCGTGATATCGAGGCCCGTATCGATGAGATTGAAAAAATCTTAAAAAATGCGGAAGTCGTAGTAGAAGAAGAAGTAGACTTAGACAAGATCAGCGTTGGCTGCCGTGTGAAAATATTAGATATGGAATATGACGAAGAGTTAGACTATAAAATTGTCGGTTCCACCGAGGCAAACAGCCTGAAAGGTAAAATTTCTAACGAATCACCGGTCGGAAAAGCACTTTTAGGAGCAAAAGTCGGTGAGGTTGTAACCGTTGAAACACAGGCAGGAGACCTGAATTACAAAGTATTAGAGATCCAGAGATCAAATTAAAGGAGAGTATAATGGCGGAACAAAAGAACGTACAGGAACAGGACATTAACCAATTACTCAAGGTACGCCGTGAAAAGCTTGCAGATCTGCAGGAAAATGGCAAAGACCCTTTTGTAATCACAAAATTTGATGTGACAAACCACAGCACAGATATAAAAGAAAACTATGAGCAGATGGAAGGACAGACCGTTACCGTTGCAGGACGTATGATGCAGAAACGTGTCATGGGTAAGGCTTCTTTCTGCAATGTGCAGGACTTAAAAGGCAACATCCAGTCTTATGTTGCAAGAGATGAGATCGGCGAAGATTCCTATAAAGATTTCAAAAAAATGGATGTCGGCGATCTGATCGGAATTACCGGATTTGTATTTAAGACAAAGACAGGCGAAATTTCCATCCACGCAAAGGAAGTAACTTTACTTTCTAAGAGTCTGCAGATTTTACCGGAAAAATTCCACGGACTGACCAACACAGATATCCGTTACAGACAGCGTTATGTAGACCTTATCATGAATCAGGAAGTAAAGGATACTTTTGTAAAACGTTCTAAGATCATCAGCAGCATCCGTCATTATTTAGACGGCGAAGGTTTCATGGAGGTTGAGACACCGATGTTGGTATCAAATGCCGGTGGAGCTGCTGCAAGACCGTTTGAAACACATTTTAATGCATTATCCGAGGACTTAAAACTCAGAATTTCTTTGGAATTATATCTGAAACGTCTGATCGTCGGCGGTTTAGAAAGAGTATACGAAATCGGACGTGTATTCAGAAATGAAGGTTTAGACACCCGTCACAACCCGGAGTTTACCCTGATGGAGCTGTATCAGGCATACACCGATTACCACGGCATGATGGATTTAACCGAGAATCTCTACCGTCATGTGGCACAGGAGGTTACCGGAGGACTTCAGCTTCCTTACGGTGAGCATGTCATTGATCTGTCCAAGCCATTTGAGCGGATCACCATGGTAGATGCCGTTAAAAAATATGCAAACGTAGACTTCAATGAGATCAAAGACCTTGAAGAAGCAAGAGCAGTTGCAAGAGAACATCACATTGAATTTGAGGAGCGTCACAAGAAAGGCGATATCCTGAACTTATTCTTTGAAGAATATGTAGAGGAGCATTTGATCCAGCCTACCTTTGTTATGGATCATCCGATCGAGATTTCTCCATTAACCAAGAAAAAACCGGACAACCCGGAGTATGTAGAGCGTTTTGAGTTCTTCATCAACGGCTGGGAGATGGCAAATGCTTATTCCGAGCTGAATGACCCGATCGACCAGAGAGAGCGTTTCAAAGCACAGGAAGAACTGTTAGCACAGGGCGATGACGAAGCAAACACCACCGACGAGGACTTTATGAATGCCTTAGAGCTTGGTATGCCGCCAACAGGTGGAATCGGCTTTGGAATTGACCGTATGGTTATGATCATGACAAACTCCGCAGCGATCCGAGACGTGTTGCTGTTCCCGACGATGAAGAGCTTGGATAAATAAACCTAGTGTTT
>ULVQ01005831.1_pt1 | contig 9607 bp, 8 predicted proteins | sample 1959591 | NCBI WGS metagenome assembly ULVQ01 (sample SAMEA4835790, study PRJEB28245) | human gut metagenome | biome: gut microbiome; material: fecal sample | place: Denmark | collected 2008
AGATATTGTTTTCTTCATGGCTGTGTTCCTTTCGTTTTATGTAATGTGATCTATTATTATATATAACGTTCTCCCCCGCCATTTTGTTTCACCGTTTCCGAAATTTTTTACATCTGCTTAACGCGCCTTGCCTTTGTTCTGTAATTCATATATAATATTGGCACTAACTGTCAGGAGGGCTTCGGCATGAAAATACTTCTTCTCAGCTGCTCGACCGGTGAGGGACATAACCACTGCGCGCTTGCCGTCAAGGAGGCGCTGGACGCCGCCGGGCACGAGACATCATTCCTCGATATGCTGCATATGTTCGGCGATCCCGGCCCGCTCAGCTTCGATAAGCTCCTCAACCGCATCTCCTCCCGCACGCCCGAGGTGTTCGGCATGATGTACCACGCCGGTGAGATGTACAGCTCGACCGGTGTCACCTCCCCCGTGTACCTCGCAAACCTCCGCCACGCGCGGCAGCTCAGCGCTTTTGTGACGGAGAACGGCTATGACGCGGTCGTCTGCTCCCACCTGTTTCCGATGGAGACGCTGACCTTCCTGCGCCGCCATGAGAGCTTCCCCGTCCGCTGCTACGGCATTCTCTCGGACTATACCTGCATCCCGTTCCTCCCGGAGACGGAGCTTGACGGGTACTTCCTCCCGCATGACGAGGTGCGCAAAGCCTGTGTCGACGCCGGTCTGCCGGCCGGCAGGCTCTTCACCACCGGTATGCCCGTCGCGCGCAAGTTCTCTTTGCCGCTCAGCAAGACAGACGCCCGCGCCATGCTCGGCCTGCCGGAGGATAAGAAGATATATCTCATCATGACCGGCGGCATCGGCTGCGGCGACGCGGTCTCGCTCTGCGATTCTATCCTGCGCGTCCCGGATGAAAACTCCCTGCTCTGCGTCCTGCCGGGGCGCAATGAGGAGCTGCGCGCCGCGATAGAATCCGGTTATCAGGGGCGCGGCGTCATGGCCGTGCCGTTTACGGACAAGGTCGCGGTCTATATGCGCGCCGCCGATGTGCTGCTCTCGAAGGCCGGGGGCATTTCCAGCTCCGAGGCCGCCGTGCTCGGCGTCCCGCTCGTACACACTATGGCCATCCCCGGTGTCGAGACTCTTAACGCCGAGTTCTTCGCCGCGCACGGCATGTCGTACTTTGCGCGCAGCACCGACGAAGCCGCCCGCTTTGCCGACAGGCTCATCTATGATACCTCCGCCGCTGCGCGCATGCTGCACGCGCAGAATACCTGCCTGCCGAAAGACGGTGCGGAGCACATCGCCGGTATCATCTGCGGCGGGAGTTGTTAAAATCTTTCCGCTGTGCTAATATGTAGAGCGTTAATTCACTAAGGAGCATTTATATAATGAAAGACAAGCTCAATATCCTCATCGCAAATGACGACGGTATCGACTCCCCCGGCATAGTCCGTCTGGCCGAAGCCGCGTCAAAGTTCGGCAATGTCTGGGTCGCCGCGCCGTCGAGCCAGTGCAGCGGTATGTCCCAGAAGCTCACCATTTTCGGCGAGTTCCCCGTGAGCCGCCCCGCCTTCCCCGTACCGGTCATGGACGCATGGAGCATCGGCGGCACGCCTGCCGACTGTGTAAAGCTCGCGGTCAACTTCCTCATGCCCGTAAAGCCCGATGTCGTTTTCTCCGGCATCAACTTCGGCTACAACACCGGCTTTGACATTGCCTATTCCGGCACTGGCGGCGCGGCGATGGAGGCGCTCATAAACGGCATCCCCGCCATCGCCTTTTCTTCCCAGCATGACGGCAGCAGCGACGTGACGGACAAGTACCTCGTCCCCGTCATTGAGGAGCTGCTCTCTTCCCCCATCGGCCGCGGCGAAATTTGGAACGTGAACTTCCCCGGCTGTGCGCTTGAGGACTGCCGCGGCATTCTGCGTGAGCGAATCCCCGCGCCGCTGTGCGTCTTTGATAACCACTATGATAAGACCGAGCAGCCCGACGGCTCCTTCATCCTCCGCCCCTATGCCGAGCAGCTCAGCCCCGAACGCGCGCCCGAGGGCAGCGACATCCATGCCGTTTTTAACGGCTACGTCTCCATAGGCAAAGTAAAAAGTATGGTACTACCATCAAGTGACAAGAGCACACACGCCTGACAGCGTGTCTTTCCGGTGCTTTTTGTCCTTTTCACCTTGACGGGCGTCAGCCCGTCTGCGTCTCAAAAAACAAAAAATCATACAAAAACCCATCGCTGTCAGGTGCAAGCAGTTTTGCCGGAGCAGAAATGCGTTCAGGCAATGAAAAGCCCGCAGGCAATACTTGGTGTATTGGCAAGGGCTTTGAAGCGGCATGGGCGTTTTTCTGCCCGTCAAAACCGTATGTGTCCTTGTCACTTGATGGTAAAAATGTAAAATGTTGTGCTGCCTATTGTAAAGGCTCGCAACATGTGGTATATTGTGCACGGGTACGGGACATGACCGGTTCCGACACGGTTCTTTTCCCGCGCCGCCCATATCCGGTTCATCGGCCTTTGGCCATGAATATAAATTTTATGGAGGAAAACAAGAAATGAAAAAGACCATAGCACTGCTTCTCGCACTTGTTATGATGTTCGCCCTCTGCGCCTGCGGTCAGTCTGCGGCTCCCGCTGCTACTGAAGCCCCCACAGCTGAGCCCGCTGCCGATGCTGAGCCCGCAAGGCCCCACTTCGACAAGCTGACTCTCGAGTTCGTTCCTTCCAAGGACGCCGATGTTATCATCACCGGTACCAAGGATCTGCCCGAGCTCGTCAAGGCTGAGATGGCAAACCTCGGCTATGACATCGACGAAGTAGACATCACCGTCGGCACCAGCTACGATGCTACCGGCGAGGCTATGTCCGCAGGCTCTATCGACCTCGGCTGGCTCCCCGGCGGCACCTACGCCCTCTACTCCGATGATGTTGACGTCATCCTCACCGCTACCCGCAACGGCCTGTCCAACGACAGCACCGACCCCACCACCTGGAACGGCGAAGCCAACGCCACCCAGAAGAACGGTCCTCAGGTCACCTACTACCGCTCCCTGATCTATGCAACTCCTTCCGAGTACGGCAAGGAACTGGCAGCCAAGGTCGCAGCCGGTGAAGAGCTCACCTGGGAAGACCTCGACAAGGCAAAGTGGGCAGTTCAGAAGACCTCTTCCTCCGCCGGTTACATCTACCCCTCCATGTGGCTGATGGAAAACTACGACGGCAAGAAGATCTCCGACCTCTCCAACGTCATTCCTCTTGACTCCGGCTACGGCACCGCTTTCTCCTACGCTGCTGCTGAGCAGGTCGACATCATCGTCTGCTACGCTGACGGCCGTAACGACTACGAAGCCAGCTGGATGCTCCCCACCGATCAGCAGGATGAGACCGGCAAGCAGGGCATGGGCCGTTCCGACAGCATCTGGAACGAACTGAATGTCATCGGCGTCACCGAGGGTATCTACAATGACACCGTCGCTATCTCCAAGGAGAGCCAGTACTACACTCCCGAGCTCGTCGCAGCTCTGCAGGATTGCTTCATCAACATCATCAACACCGATGAGGGTCAGGCGATCTTCTCCGTCTACAGCCACACCGGCTATGCCAAGGCTGTTGACTCCGACTACGACGGCGCCCGCGCAGCTCTGACCGCAGTCTCCGACTGATAGCTCAAAGCAACTAATTAAACAGCGCCCTGCCCTACAGGGCGCTGTTTTCCTAAATCTTTTTACGCGGCTTATTGTCCGACAGGAGAGCACAGTTTTCTGTGCTTTCCTGTCAGCTAATAGGAACTGAAATCCATATTGAAAGAGAAAAGAGTCGCAGCATGATAGAATTCAAGAATGTTTACAAGACCTATCCCAACGGCTTCACCGCGCTGAAGAACATCAATCTTCAGATCGAGCAGGGTGAATTTGTTGCGATCATCGGCCTGTCCGGTGCGGGCAAGTCCACGATCCTGCGCTGCATCAACCGTATGCATGATATCTCCAAGGGTGAGCTCACCGTTGACGGCGTTGAGGTCGACTCCCTGCGCGGCAAGGAGCTTCGCCGCTACCGCCGCAAGGTCGGCATGATCTTCCAGAGCTTCAACCTCGTCACGCGCAGCACCGCCATCAAGAACGTGCTGACTGCCGACGTGCCCGATATGCCCTTCTTCAAGGTGCTCTTCGGCATCTTCTCCAAGGAGCAGAAAATGCACGCGCTTGAAAGCCTTGATAAGGTCGGCATTCTTGACAAGGCCTACACCCGCTGCGACCAGCTCTCCGGCGGCCAGCAGCAGCGTGTCGCGCTTGCGCGCACTCTGAACCAGAACCCGAAGATCATCCTTGCCGATGAGCCTGTCGCCTCGCTCGACCCCATCACCGCAAAGCAGGTCATGCAGGACTTTGTGCGCATCAATAAGGAATATAAAATTTCCATCCTCCTCAACATCCACCATGTTGACCTTGCGCTCAAGTACTGCGACCGCGTTATCGGCATCCGCGCGGGCGAGATCGTTTTCGACGGCCCCGCCAGCACCATCACTCAGGAGCAGATAGACGAGGTCTATAACGGTGCCAAGGCTCCCACCATGGGCGAGGGCGAAGGCGAGATACCGCAGGTCAAGGCAGAGGGCTGAGCGCATGGATAACGAAAACTCCGCCGTTCTCTATAAAGAGACTCTGTATGACAAGATCTTCAAGCCCCAGGTCATTACTCTTGCAAACGGCCATTCCGTTCTCCGCCGCCGCAGCCGCGCCCCGCTGATCGTCGTGCTGCTCGCGCTGGCCATATGGCTCTCGCTCAGGATGACCGGCTTTGATATTGCCGTCGTCATACATAAATTCAGTAAGATGCTCGACCTGCTGGCCAAAATTTTCCAGCCGAACTGGGAGTTTTTCCCGAAGGTCATCTCCCCGCTCATTGATACTATCAAGATGTCCGTCCTCGGCACGGTCATCGGCTGCGTCCTCGCGCTGCCTGTCGCGATCCTATCCTCCAGCAACATCAACCGCAGCCTCCCGCTGGTCAGCTTCTTCCGCTTTATCCTCGCGCTGATCCGCACCCTGCCGACTCTTATCATCGCGCTCGTCTGCGCGCTCATCTTCTCCCTCGGCACCTTCTCCGGCACCGTCGCCATCGCGATCTTCACCTTCGGCATTGTCGCGAAGATGCTCTTCGAGAGCATCGAGACCATCGACATGGGGCCTTTCGAGGCCATGGAGGCTCTCGGTGCGAACAAGTTTCAGGCCTTCTGGTCTGCCTGCGTGCCGCAGATCCTGCCCGTCTATCTCAGCCACAGTCTTTACTGCTTTGAGATGAACATCCGCGCCTCCGCCATCCTCGGCTACGTCGGCGCGGGCGGCCTCGGCATCACGATAAACGAGCGCATCGGCTGGCGTGACTACAATAGCCTTGGCATGGTGCTGCTGTCGCTGTTCGTCGTCGTCGTTGCCATTGACTTCTTCAGCGAATATCTTCGCAAGAAGCTGAGCTGAAAGGAGAAGCGCAATGAGTAAGAAAAACAAGATAGAAATGCTTGAAGAGACTCTCGACCGCAAGCTCACCGTCGCGGAAATGTACGCGAACCGCCCGCGCAAGTGGCTGCTGTACACGGCGATAGTCCTCATCATCGCGGTGCTCATCGGCTGGTCTGCCAATGACATTCACTTCACCGGCCTTACCGCGACCGGTACCGAGGTCGCAAAGGGCGTCGTCCACGGCGTCTTCCATCCGGACACCGATCTGATGTTCGGCTCCGGTGACTCCGACGTGCCGTATCTGCTGCTCCAGACCATCGCCATCGCGGTGCTCGGCACGCTCTTCGGCGCGATCCTCGCCATCCCCTTTGCGTTCCTCGCGTCGTTCAATATCATGCCGAAGCCCGTGGCATACGTTGTGCGCGTCCTCATCCTTATGATCCGCACCATCCCGAGCATCGTCTGGGCGCTCATGTGGATCCGCGTCACCGGCCCCGGCGCCGCCTGCGGCGTTATCACCCAGTCCATCTGCTCGATAGGCATGATCTCCAAGATGTACATCACCGCCATCGAGGACCTTGACACGCACATCCTCGAAAGCCTTGACGCCATGGGCTGCACGCCGTTCCAGAAGATCCGCTACGGCGTCATCCCCCAGCTCACCGCAAGCTTTATCTCCACCACCATCTACCGCTTCGATATCAACCTCAAGGACGCTACTACCCTCGGTATCGTCGGCGCGGGCGGCATCGGTGCGTCGCTGGTGCAGTGCCTCAACAGCCGCCGCTGGGCAATGGTCGGCTCCTTCGTATGGGGTCTCATGGTGCTGGTGCTCATTATCGAGTTTATCTCCACCCGCATCCGCAGAAAGCTCGCCCACGGCGCATAAAACCAATATCCCTGCGCATGGCGCAGGGATATTATTGCCATCAGTTGACAAGAGCGCACACGCCTGACAGCATGTCTTTACGGCGCTTTTTGCCCTTTTCGCCTTGACGGGCGTCAGCCCGTCTGCGTCTCAAAAGCCAAAAATCACTCGAAAATCCAAAGCTGTCAGGTGCAAGCAGTTTTGCCGGAGCAGAAATACGTTCAGGCAATGAAAAGCCCGCAGGCAATACTTTGTGTATTGACAAGGGCTTTGAAGCAGTATGGGCGTTTTTCTGCCCGTCAAAACCGTATGCGTCCTTGTCAACTGATGGTTTGAAAGGATCACCATGCAGCGTAAGCTTACGATATACTATACAAGCGATGTCCACGGTTACTTTTCCCCCGTCGACTATGCCAGCGGCAAGAGCGCGCAGTCGGGTCTTGCCAACTGCATGAACGGCTTTGCCAACGACGGCAATACCCTCATCATCGACGGCGGGGATATCCTTCAGGGCAGCCCCCTGACCTATTATCTCTACAGTCAGCGCCGTGACGGGGACTGTGTCCCGGCACGGCTTTTGAACCTCGGCGGCTATGACTTCGTCACCCTCGGCAATCACGATTTTAACTACGGCAAGGCCGAGATAGAGCGCTATCTGCGCGAGCTTGACGCCGTGTGCCTCTGCGCAAACATCGGCGGCATAGCGGGTGTGCGCCGCATCGCGGTCGTCACGCTCCAGAACGGTCTGCGTGTCGGCCTGACCGGCGTCACGACGCACTTTGTCTCCCAGTGGGAGCAGCCCGCAAACCTTGATGGCATCACCGTGACCGATGCTTTCACCGCCGCAGCCGAAGCCTATGCGGAGCTTCAACAGCAGCAGGTCGACCTCACGGTCTGCATCTACCACGGCGGCTTTGAAAACGACCTGCGCACCGGCGCGCCGCTATACACGACGGATGAAAATCAGGGCTGCCGTATATGCAATGAGCTCGGCTTTGATATCCTCCTCGCCGGGCACCAGCATATGCCGGTCGAGAACCTGTGCCTGAACGGCACCTACACCTGCCAGCCGCCTGACAAGGCCGCGGCATATATCCGCATGGACGTCACAGTCGGCGATACCATCACGGCGGAGAGCCGCCTGTGCAGGCCGTCGGAGCAGCCGCTCCCCGCTGCGGAGGAGTATCTTGCGCCTATCGATAAGGAGACCTCCGCATGGCTCGACCGCCCCGTCGGCCATCTTGATACCGCGCTCACCCCCTCCGATCCGCTCGACATGGCGCTGAACGGCTCGCTGATCGCGAACTTCTTCAATCAGGTGCAGCTCGAAGCCTCGGGCGCGGACATTTCATGCGCGAGCCTTGCAAACACCGTCCGCGGCTTTGATAAGAACGTCACTGTGCGCGACATCGTCTCGACCTATATTTTCCCGAACACGCTCGTGACCCTCGCCGTGAACCGCGCACAGTTAAAGTGCGCCCTCGAACGCAGCGCCGAATACTTCACCCTCGTCGCGGACGGGCGGATATCCGTCAGTGAAAGCTTCCTGCACCCCATCGTGCAGCACTTCAATTATGACTATATCTCCGGTGTAAATGTCACCTTCGACCTGCGCCGCCCGGTCGGCGACAGGGTCACGTCCATCCTCTGGCACGGCGAGGAGCTTGACGACACGCGCACGCTCTCGCTCTGCATGAATAATTACCGCGCCTCCGGTGCCGGCGGCTACGGCGTCTATACCGAGTGCGGGGTGCTGCGCGAGCAGCCTACCGAGATCGCGGAGCTTATAATCGACTATGTCCTGCGTCATAAGGACATCACGGTCGATAAAACAAAGTGGCTTAATATTATTTATTGAATCAAGGAGAACAACATGGAAAACAAAGTCTTTAAGGTCGTCCTGCTTCAGGCGCTCCCCGCCTCCGGCAAGTCCGAGGTCAGAAACTTCATGGCAAACGTCGAGCCCGAGCGGCTCCAGAATGAGTTCCACATCGGCGAAAACCTCCAGCTCGATGACTTTCCCTATGTCCACATAATGCGCCGCATCGATAATGAGCTTCAGGCCATGGGTCAGCCCCGCATCTTCTACCCCGGCGAGGAGCCTTTCATCGACGGACGCGATTGGGGCACGCTCTGCGCCCTGCTCAATGAGGATTATCACGATCTCATGAACCGCAACATCGTCAAGACCGATTCCGCCGCACAGCTGCTGTTTGACCGCTATGACCGCGCAGGTCTCGTCGCCGGCATCCCGCCGCGCCTCGGCCTGCTGGATGAGGGTGTGCGCGCAAAGCTCGCCGCGATCCTTGAAAATGAAGCCCGCGCCATGCTCGATGAAAAGCACGCCGGGTACCCCGAGTCCTTTGAGAACAAGACCATCATCATCGAGTGCGCCCGCGGCGGACCTGACGGCTCCTCCATGCCGCTGACCGGCACCTTCGGCTATCAGTACTCTCTGCCGATGTTCTGCCCCGAGATCCTTGAAAACGCCGTTATCCTCTATATCTGGGTAACTCCCGAGGAATCCCGCCGCAAGAACTCCGACCGCGCCGACCCGAACGATCCCGGCTCGAACCTGCACCACGGCGTGCCTATGGCCGTCATGCTCGGCGACTACGGCTGCGACGATATGGAGTACCTCGTGAACAACACCGAGGTCGAGAACACCGTCACCGTGAACGCCCACGGCCGCATCTATCATGTCCCCATCGGCATCTTCGATAACCGCGTGGACAAAACCTCCTTCCTCCGCGCCGAGCCCTCCGAGTGGGACGCCGGCAAGGTCGCTGACGTCACCGCCGCCATCCGCAAAGCGACCGACACCATGTACGCAAACTACAACAAGTGATAAAAGTAATGCCCCGGAAGCCGCATATCCGCAGCTCCGGGGATACTTTTATTTTTCTTTTTTCTCCTGACGGAGTATCCTTCTGCGTCGGTTTATATAGCGCTCAAGCTCCCCGCCGTTTATGAACTCCGCCAACACATACTGTTCAAAGGCCGGGACGGTGCATGAATAGAAGCCGAGCCTGCGCGTATACTCCGCCATCAGCTCCTCCGGCAGCACCATGTACGCCGTGCGCATCGCGGGCGCGAGGGTCTTTGAAAAGGTGTTGACGTATATCACCCGTTCCGGCGTGAGAGAATAGATCGTGTCTATCTGCCGCGTGACCGAGGAGAACTCCGAATCGTAATCGTCCTCGACGATATACGCCCCGTGCGCCCTCGCCCAGCGCGCGTACTCGTGCCGCTTGCTGGCGGGGGCGGTCACATGGCTCGGGTAGCTGTTGAACGGTGTCACGTGCAGTACCC
>ULVQ01073096.1_pt1 | contig 9595 bp, 5 predicted proteins | sample 1959591 | NCBI WGS metagenome assembly ULVQ01 (sample SAMEA4835790, study PRJEB28245) | human gut metagenome | biome: gut microbiome; material: fecal sample | place: Denmark | collected 2008
GGGCTTTCTTAGCGGTTTGAGGCTTTGCCGGTGTAGGTACATCGTCTGTAGATGCCGGATAATCATAATCATAGCTATAATCCGGTACAACGGTCTTGACAGGCTCCGGAGTGGCCGGTGCTGCCGTTGCAAGACGGCTTGCATTTAAAGCATTCATATAATCATCCAGAATGATCTCATTGTCTGTGGAATCTGCAGCCGCAATCGTAGTCTCATCATAAACCTTGAAGATCACCTTCAGATTTGCCTTACGTCCGGCCTCATCCTTTCCAACCAATGTTGTCTCCGTTACGCCTGCCTCTGTCGGGATTCCCTTGAGAATTCCTCTTTTTCCAACGAGAGACAATCCCTTCGGAAGCTTGCTGCCTTTCTTAAGGGAATAAGAAATATAGCCAACCGGCTGATAGAAATAAGTATCCATCCTGCCAACCAGCACAGCATCCTTCTCCAGGATCCAGGTAACGGTGTCCTTATCTACACCAAATGCCTGCTTGTTCTGGATCTCCTTCGTGAACTTTCCGACCGTGATGCGGACATAATCATTCAGTCCTGCCCCCTGGGTCAGATAAAGACGGTATGTCTTCTGATCTGTTGTGGAAAGTGCTTCCACCTTCGGATTCTCATTATAAGAACCGGATTTATAAGACTTAATGGCAACTTTCACATCCCCTGCATTCAGAGGAGTTTTCTTGTTAAACTTTACTGTCAAAGCAGAGTAATCCAGCTTATCCACAGATGCAGACTGAATATTATTTGCCTTAACCTTCACCTTGCATTTCAGTTTTGTTTTTCCGATCTTGGCAACAACAACGGCAGATCCCTTTTTGACACCCTGGATCGTTGCTGTTTCCTTTTTCTTACCACTTGTTTTCGTAATCTTAACTACCTTTTTGTTTTTTGTGGACCATTTCACCTTTTTATTTGCTTTTTTCACCTTTAAGGTTACTGTTCCACCCGCTATAACGCTGACCTTCTTTTTAGAAAGCTTGGCTTTTGACCCAGTCGCTTTTGCCTTTTTTTTCGCGGATACATTCACTGTGGAATAATTTCCGCCTGTCACGACCATGGCTGCCGCAAGACCACATGCCAGCACGCGTTTTGCAATGTTCGTATGCTTCATTTTCTCTCTCCTTTAATATTATTTTGCAGGTACAAAATGGATGCTTATCTCCCTTCTTCCATTCTGTCTGCAAGTATTAATAATTATATCATATCCCCTATTTACTTTCAACAAGCACTTTCGCCAGAATCCTTATATTTCCTTGTCTGACAAATATTTTTTCCACAAAGATCTTCAAGAAAAATTCCATTTCACCGGTCATTATTTCCGGATCATCCGGCATTCCAAAAATCCACCGGCAGACCGATAACAGCAGCGAGATCTCAATCCTGTTTTTTTCATGATCACCGTCACAGACCAGCACCCCCTTCTGCGTCCGGTGGCGGCAAAGAGCCCTGCCGCAAAAACCGCATTTTGTAATGCCGTGAAACAGATGACGTCTTCCTTTTTTTCTGCGTAACCCCGGAATCATAGGATTTCTGTCCAGATTCTTCTGAAACACTTCCTCACTGACGATTTCCGGAACTGCTTCTTTTCTTTTTTTCCATTCTCCTTCCGGTACTCTGACTGTAACAAATCCGTCCCGGTAACGATTTTCATATTTGTGCCATGTCTCTGTCCCTGTATAGAGTGGATCATGCAGAATCCTCCATACGACTGATGCATCCCATTTTTTTCCTTCCGCCGCCTCCTGTTCCTTCAGCTTCCGTGCGATCCCGCTGCACGTTTCCCCTTTTACAGATAATGCAAAGATCTGCCGTATCCGTTCTGCCTCCTGTTTATCAGCCACAAATTTTCCATCTGCACCTCTCCGGTATCCATACGGTGCCCTTCCCGGTCTTGCCTCCCCATGTTCTCGTTTCGTTCTTAACGCATTTCTCGTTTTTTGGGATATGTCCCTGCAGTAATACTCATAAAAAATACTCTTCAATGCTTCCTGCATCCCCGGCATCCCCTTCCTGCTGTCATAATGATCTGCAACAGATATCACCCGCACCCGGTAACGGGGAAAGATCACTTCCAGCAGTTCCGCCAGTTCCAGATGGTTCCGGGAGAGTCTGGAAAAATCCTTCACCACGAGAGCTTGTATTTTTCCCATAAAAATACCGGCCAGCATTTTTTGGACCGCCGGCCGGTTCATATTGGTTCCTGTATATCCATCATCACAAAAATATAAAAGCTGTCCGGAACAAAGTTCCTTCTCCTGTCGAAGTGCTTTTTCTGCCAGCTCCATCTGATTGCAGATACTCTGGCTTTGCATACATTTCAGAGAATCCCTTTTGGAAATCCTGCAATAAACGGCCACTGTTGTCTCCTTGCGATCCGGACTTTTTTGCTTCCCTGAAAAAGACATCTCTGCTGCCTCCTGCATATTCTCTTTACAGAATATATGCTCCCAGCCGTCCCATCTATGACCTGTTATTTTACAAAGGATAAAAGGTCATCAATAAAACTGAGTCCCACCTGATACAATACATACAGTATCGTCACGGACAAGATCAATACCAGACACCGGTAAATCAGATATCCCCTGGCAAAGTTCTTTTTGGCCGGGTGAACCTTATGGCTTAACGCCATATAAAGCATATAGATAAATCCGATCACCGGTATGTTCAGCCAGCAGATACTCAAAAACCATTGACTGACCGATACTCCTTCTGCATCATCATAGGCTACAGAGGACTGAAATCCACTCTCAAACAGCTTTTTCTGTTTTTCTTTTTTTTGTTTTTCCTGCCTGACTGCCTTCTGCTGTCTCTTTTGAAGCTGTTCCTGCCTTTTTTCCTGTTTTGCCAGATTTGTATGACTGTCCGAAACATTATACTCCGCTCTGGCACGCCGCTTCTTTTCCAGAAGCTGCTGCTGTCTTATTGCTCTTTCCTGCTTCGCGATCACAGAATCCTGATCTTTTCTTTCCAAAATGTTCCTCCTGTCCGCCAGACGCGTTTACTGTTCTGTCGTTTCTTCGCCATCCTCTGTGTTACTTTCTGAACGTTCCGTCTCATACTGCTGTTTTGTCGGAAGTGTCAGGATTTTTTGCCGGTAGCTGATATAATCGTCATTTAACTGGGTATATTCTGAATAACCTTTACATGCATCAACTGCCTGTTTTGCCTTCTGCAGCAATTCATCGACATTTTCCGGCTGATAACTGTGACCTAGAAGCTTTTTCAATCTTGTCCTTGCCAATGCCGTCCTTGTCTTTCTGGTCTGATCCTCTCTTGCCTTTCTTGCCTTTTCCGCATTTTCCTCTGCAATCCGCTGATTTTCTTCGGCCTGCTGCTCCTCATATGCCTTAACGACATCCTTCCATTTCACGGATTCATTCTTCAGGCTGTCATACTTGTCCCTGCATCTGGTGCTGTATTCCTTTCTCTTATCATCGTCCTTGATCAGAGCAATGGAATCCTTCAAGGTATTATATGTCTCGTTAAATGTATAGTAGTCCGCCATGCTGGTAATCTTCATCTTTTCAAACTTCTCCAGTTTGCGAAGCACGCTCTTCTGCCGGGACAGATCTGTTTCCCTGTCCACATATTCCGTAGTATCCTCCAGAATATCCTGTGCAAAATAATCCATTCCATAGCTGCGCTTACGGTCACCGGTCACTTCTGTCCCTTCGATGATATTTCCCCGGCTGTCATACTTGGCAAGGCATACCGTCTCCGGCTTTTCAAAATCCTTTGGTTCCAGATTCTGATGGATCTGATTCATGTAATTTTTCCAGATCGCTCCGGAAAGAGTCGCACCGTAAGTCCCCGGCATTGCCCTTGGCGTATCATAGCCACACCATACAACCGTTGTATAATATGCAGAATATCCACAGAACCATACATCTTTACTGGAGTTTGTGGTTCCGGTCTTTCCCGCCGTGATCTGACCTCCATTCAGTTTCAACGCACGGGCTGTACCGTAACTTTCATCAAAAACCCCCTTAAGCACATCCGTCATCATCCAGGCCGCTCCCTTGGAATATACCTGTGTTTTTTCCTCCGCATCCTTATAGATCACACCATCTGATACATGGCTGATCTTTTTGATGCAGGTCCGGTCACTGTACTCTCCATTATTGGCAAGAGCAGCATATCCCTTTGCCATATCCACCACGCGGACTCCCTCTGTAAAACCACCCAGAGAAAGTGCCATATTTCCGTTATCCACATAACTGAGATTATGGAAGTGCATCTTGTCCAGAAAAGACAGTCCATATTCCGGCGTGATCGCCTCCAGCACCTGCCAGGCAATGGTATTAATAGAGCGTGCCACAGCCTCTCTGATGTGTACATTTCCCCGATAACCTCCGCCGGAATTTTGCGGTCCGTTTGTGATCGCATGGTCATTGACCACCGTAGACGGAGAAAATTTTCCTGATTCAAAACCCGGTGCGTAGTCGATCAGCGGCTTAATAGAACTTCCTGACTGACGAGCCGACAGATACGCCCTGTTATATGCGTCCTTTGTCCCCCGGCCGCCAACCACAGCCACAACATAATTTGTATTATTGTCCACGCAGACAGCCGCTCCCTGCAGGGCATACTTGCTCCCGTCTGCACTCTTCTCTTTGTTATAGGCAAGTCCGCTGTCAATAGCTGCCTGCAGTTTCTTTTGCTTTTTCTGATCCAGTGATGTATACAGCTTGTAGCCTCCGGAGCGGATATCATCGCACTTTACACTGTAAACAGATGCATATTTTGACTGATACTCCTCATACTCTTTTTTGTCCTTAAAGGTATATTTAAACTCAAAATTTTCCTTTTCCATCAGGGACAATGCAGCACAATGCACCGCATAGCTGATCAGATAACTTTCATTATTTGTTTTCTCTGTAAGCTGCAATACATCCAGCTTTGTTTTAACTGCCTTTTTGTATTCTTTGCGGGTAATGGCTCCCCCCTCATACATCTTTAAGAGAACCTCATTTCTCTTTTTCCGTGCTGTTTTCGGATTTGCCACCGGATTATAGGCAGACGGTGAATTGGAAAGACCAATGAGCATTGCTGCTTCTGCCGGTTCCAGATCTGCCGGTTTTTTCCCGAAATAATACTTGCTGGCAGCCGACACACCATAACAGCGGTTTCCGTAATAATTGCTGTTACAGTAAAATTCCATGATCTTATCTTTGCCAAACTTCTGTTCCACCGTAGGTGCCAGAAGGATCTCTGCTACCTTTCTCGTAAAAGTCTGTTCCTGCGACAAAAGATTATTCTTGATCACCTGCTGTGTGATCGTGCTTCCCCCCTGTGTGATCTGACCTCTGTTCTTCAGCAGAGCCACACTGGCACGCATCGTAGCCAGCAGATCCACACCACCGTGAGTCTTAAAACGCTTATCTTCCACGGCAATATATCCGTTATAGATATAAGGTGATATCTTCGAGATCTTAGTATACTTAAATCTTCCTGCATTCACAGAGCCGATCTTATTTCCCCGGTTATCGAATACCTGCGTATCCTCGTTCATAATAAAGTCTTCCTCTGTCATATTGACTAGATTGTCAAACACCACTTCTCTTGCCTCGGTAAACATCGGAAGTACCTTCACATAAATGCAGATTCCTGCGATCAGACAAACCACCAGTATTGATGCAAGGATTCCAAGCATTGTTCCTAAAATTGTGGAAACGATTCCCAGATAGCCTCCCAGCAGGCCTGCCACTGCCTGAAGCCCCATTTTTATACGATATATCCCCTTCTTCATTCGTGCTCCTCCATTTTGAAGCGTTATGTAAACTCCTTTTTTCAAACATTTTTTCATTATAACCCTATCCACTGAAATTATCAAGTTGACACCCGAAATTATGTCGATTAGAATATAATTTACGGATATTCACACCGTACAGGTGTTCTCTATCTGTTTTTAATGACACAGACAATATACATCAGAACAGAAAGGTACTGAATACTTATGGATCTATTCGATACAACAAAACATTTTGGTTTTATCGGTCTGGGACTCATCGGCGGCTCTGTGGCACGCTGTATCCGTAACGAACTGCCGGATGCCCGGATATCTGCATATAATTACTACGAGACAAAAAAACATCCCCGGCTGGAAATGGCTTTATCGGACGGTGTCCTGTCGGATATCACCACGGATCTTGCAGAAGTCCGTGACTGGGATGTGATCTTTCTCTGTACACCGGTCCGCACCAATGTGGCATATCTGAAAAAGCTCAGGCCATACCTCCGGAAAGATTGTATTTTAACCGATGTGGGCAGCGTCAAGGGGGAAATTTATGAAGCTGTTCATCAGGAAGGACTGGATCACTGCTTTATCGGCGGTCATCCTATGGCAGGCACAGAGCATATCGGCTATGAACACTCCTTTGCTTCTCTTCTGAAGGACTGTTATTACATATTAACGCCAACCAGTCAGGTTCCGGAAAGAAGCATCCGGTGGATGCAGGAGTTTGTCCAAAACGTAACCAGATCCCGCTGTGTGACCATTGATGTGACACAGCATGACGAAGCAACCGCCGGCATCAGCCATGCACCGCATATTATTTCTGCCGCTCTGGTAAATGCCGTACGGGCACGGGATGACAAAGGAATGTACCAGCTTCTTGCTGCAGGCGGTTTCCGGGATATTACCAGAATCTCCTCTTCCTCTCCGGAAATGTGGACCAGCATCTGTCTGGCAAACAAAGATGCGATCCTTGGTTTCCTGAAGGAATACAGGGAGCTGCTTGGCAGTATGGAGCATGCCATCGAGCAGGGAAACGAGTCAGAGATCAACAATTTCTTTGCCACTGCCAAGGAATACCGGGACAAACTGTTTCCATCTGAGCCGTCATCCAATCAATAATACCGGCTGCATCGGTCATTTTAAATCAATTACGTATGTCATTAGAAAGGAACACATTATTTTATGTTGGAAAATATCTTAGAAGGATTAAATCCCCAGCAGGAAGAAGCGGTAAAGCATTTCAAAGGACCACTTCTGATCCTTGCGGGTGCAGGCTCCGGCAAAACAAGAGTTCTCACACACCGCATTGCTTATCTGATCGATTATTACGATGTCAATCCCTATCATATTCTGGCGCTGACCTTCACCAATAAGGCCGCCGGAGAGATGAGGGAACGTGTGGATCAGATCGTAGGCTACGGTTCTGAAAACATCTGGGTCAGCACCTTCCATTCTACCTGTGTGCGGATCCTGCGCCGCTATATCGAGGTGCTTGGTTATAAACGAAGCTTTACAATCTATGACGCCGATGACCAGCGTGCCCTGATGCGGGAGATCATCAAATTCCTTGATCTGGATCCCAAGAAATACAAGGAACGTGCTTTCCTGAATGTGATCTCCAATGCAAAGGACGAGCTGATCGGTCCGGAGGAGTATGCCCGGAGGGCTCAGGGAGACAAAATGCGGGAAACCTACGCCCGTGCCTATCAGGAATACGAGAAACGTCTCCGGGATGCCAATGCACTTGATTTTGATGATCTGATCTGCAAGACGATCCAGATGTTTCAGGAAAATAAAGACATTCTGTCCTATTACCAGAACCGTTTCCGCTACATTATGGTGGATGAGTATCAGGATACCAATACCGCACAGTTTAAGCTGATCAGTCTGATGGCAAGTACTCCTTCCGAAGACGGTGGTGTGGAGCACAATCTCTGCGTCGTGGGTGATGACGACCAGTCCATCTATAAATTCCGTGGTGCCAATATTATGAATATCCTGAATTTTGAGCAGGAATATCCCGATACCCGCGTGATCCGCCTGGAGGAAAATTACCGCTCCACCCAGAATATTCTGGATGCTGCCAATGCTGTGATCCACAATAATACAAAACGTAAGGAAAAGGCTCTCTGGACCCGCAAGGACAAAGGAGATTCCATCTACTATTCCCAGTTTGAGAATGAATATGAGGAAGCGGAGGCAGTCTCCTCTGCCATCGCCCGCGCCGTAGAAAACGGAGAGGCTTCTTATAAGGACTTTGCCGTGCTGTACCGCACCAATGCCCAGTCCCGTGTTTTCGAGGAGAAGCTGATCAATTACAATATCCCTTACCGCATCGTCGGTGCCGTCAACTTCTACCAGCGCAAGGAGATCAAGGACATCCTTGCCTACCTGCGCACCATTGAAAACGGCATGGATGATATCTCCGCCAAACGAATCATTAATGTCCCGAAACGCGGGATCGGCCTGACCACCATTGACCGTGTCAGCAATTATGCGATCATTCACGGCATCAGCTTTTATAATGCCCTGCGGGATTACGAATATATTGAGAACATCGGCCGCAGTGCCGCAAAGCTTGGAAGCTTCGTAGGACTTATCGAATCCTTCCGTTCCAGTCTGGAGGATCCGGACTACTCCATTGAACAGCTTGTCCGGGACGTGGTGGAACAGACCGGATATGAGGCAATGCTGTTGGAGGATGACACTGAGGAATCCCAGTCGCGTCTGGAAAATATCGAAGAACTGATCAACAAAGCCGCCTCCTACGAGGAGGAGCATGAAGAAGACGGAGCAACTCTGGGCGGATTTCTGGAGGAGGTTGCCCTGGTGGCAGATATTGACAATGTGGATGACAGCACCGATATCGTTCTGCTGATGACCCTTCACAGTGCCAAGGGACTGGAGTTTCCTTATGTCTATCTGGTGGGTATGGAGGACGGAATCTTTCCGGGTGCCATGGCTGTTTACGGGGAGGACCCCGATCAGGCCGCCGAGGAGATGGAGGAGGAACGCCGCCTTTGCTATGTAGGCATTACCAGAGCCATGAAAAAGCTCTCCCTAAGCTGTGCCAGAACCCGTTTCCGCAACGGAGAACATCAGTTCAACCGGCCTTCCCGCTTTATCAGCGAGATTCCGCGTTATCTGATCCATGCCGGCAGCGGCTCCTCTACGGCTTCTTCGGGAGGTGTCAGTGCCGCTGAGTTCTTAAAACACCAGTCGGGCGGAATCACCTTCGGAAGCAGTCAGGGCAGCCGTAACAGCTTTTCCGGCAACTATAACAGTAACAACAACTTCTCCGGCAGAACCAACATCAATCATTCTGCCGGCAAGTCCTACGGTACCGGCACATGGAACCCTGCTGCCGAACAGCGTGTCAAGCAGTCCGGCCACACCCGCGGCAAAAGCGGACTTGATCTCCTTGCTGGCAATCCTATGATCTCCAAAGGCTTTGGCAGCTCTTATACTGCACCAGCGTCCAAAGCATCCACATCCGATGCACCTGCCACCCTCAGTTATTCCGAGGGCGACCGTGTCCGCCACATGCGCTTTGGCGAAGGCATCGTGCAGGCCATCAACCCAAGCGGAGCCGATTTTGAAGTCACCGTTGCTTTTGATAATGGCAACACCAGAAAAATGTTATCTTCATTTGCAAAGCTAAAAAAGGTATGATATACTTATAGTAATATTTAGCTGGATTGGAGGTATTGTATGATGAATAATTCAAAACTGGAAGAACTTTTAAACACAGCACGTATCAATGAGCTCTTTCACAAAAAGGAATTAGAAGAGAAAAACAAAAACGGCATTCTGATCGCACTTGCCATCGTCGGTGCGATCGCTACCGTT
>ULVQ01031419.1_pt1 | contig 9585 bp, 10 predicted proteins | sample 1959591 | NCBI WGS metagenome assembly ULVQ01 (sample SAMEA4835790, study PRJEB28245) | human gut metagenome | biome: gut microbiome; material: fecal sample | place: Denmark | collected 2008
AATTCTCCGACTCCGCCGGTGGAACTCATCGGAAGATGCAAGAGGTTCTTGATCAGGCAGATGACGGTTCCGCTCAACGGTCCCATTGCAAAGGAACCGATCAGTGCCGGAAGTTCTGAAAAGTCCAGTTTGATAAAGGACGGCATAATCGGTATGCTGAATTCTAACATCATCAGCACAAACGCGATGGCTGAAAGCATGGCGGTCATGGTCATGTATCGTACGTTTACTTGTTTCTTTTTGGTATTCATAATCTAAAATCTCCTTGGTATTATTTATTTTGCAATTTTCATCGTAAGCTGTATTCTCTGTTTTTTCAAGTCTACGGACATGACCTGTACTTCTACAATATCCCCGACACTTACTACTTCTAACGGATGTTTGATATAACGGTCACTCATCTGTGAGATATGCACCAGTCCGTCCTGATGGACTCCGATGTCCACAAATGCGCCAAAATCTATGACGTTTCTGACGGTTCCTTTTAATATCATACCTTCCTTTAGGTCTTTCATTTCTAAGACATCTGTTCTTAAGATCGGTTTTGGCATCTCCTCACGCGGATCTCTTGCCGGTTTTTCTAACTCTTTTACGATATCTTCTAAGGTCATCACACCAATGCCAAGTTCGTCTGCTAAGGCTGCTTTGTCTTTTATTTTTTTAGAAAGTCCTTTCAGGTTTCCGCCTGCAATGTCTTCTTCCTGACATCCAAGTTTTTTCAACAGTTCTTTTGCTGCTTCATAGCTTTCCGGATGGACGCTGGTTGCATCTAACGGCTGCTTTCCGCCTGTAATACGCATAAATCCCGCACACTGCTCATACGCCTTCGGTCCGAGTTTTGGGACTTTTAACAGTTCTTTTCTGGTTAAAAATCTACCGTTCTCTTCACGATAAGCAACGATGTTCTTAGCGATCACTTTGCTGATACCGGAAATATATTCTAACAGGGAAGCAGATGCCGTGTTCAGATCCACGCCTACACGATTGACGCAGTCTTCTACGACTCCGCCTAATGCTTCTCCTAATTTTTTCTGGTTCATATCATGCTGATACTGTCCGACTCCAATGGATTTCGGATCTATTTTTACCAGTTCCGCTAACGGGTCCTGAATCCTTCTTGCGATGGATGCGGCACTTTTTTGTCCCACATCAAAATTCGGGAATTCTTCTGCTGCTAATTTGCTTGCAGAATATACGGATGCTCCTGCTTCATTTACTATCACATAACGAACCGTAACCGGAAGCTCTTTTAACAGTTCCACGATGATCTGCTCCGACTCTCTCGATGCCGTTCCGTTTCCAACGGAGATCAGGGTAATATGATATTTTGCAATGAGCTGCTTTAATACTTTTTTCGACTCCTCTACTTTGTTCTGTGGTGCAGTCGGATATATGACCGTGGTATCTAACACTTTTCCGGTTGCATCTACAACTGCTAATTTACAGCCTGTCCGAAATGCCGGGTCCCAGCCTAATACTACCTGATTTGCAATCGGAGGCTGCATCAGTAACTGCTCTAAGTTCTTTCCAAAGACACGGATCGCCCCATCCTCTGCCTTTTCGGTCAATTCGTTTCTGATCTCACGCTCGATCGCCGGTTCGATCAGTCTCTGATAACTGTCTTCTATGGCTTCACGCAGGATCGGTGTGGTGTACGGATTTTGTGCCACAATAACTTTCTTTTCTAAATAGGAAAGGATCCCGTCTTTTGGTGCCTGCACTTTTACGGTTAATATTTTTTCTTTTTCCCCGCGGTTCAGTGCTAAGATCCGATGTCCCGCTAATTTTTGCACCGGCTCTTCAAAATGATAATACATTTCATAGACGGACTCTGCATTTTCATCTTTTGCCTCTGAGAGCATCATGCCCTCTTTTTCTGTCTGCTTACGGATATGCATACGGTAAGCTGCTTCGTCTGAAATATGCTCTGCTATGATGTCCTTTGCTCCGGCGATGGCTCCTTCTACGGTATGCACTTCTTTTTCTTCATTAAGATATGCTTTTGCTTCTTCCTCGATCGGATGTGTGACCTGTTGCAGTAATATCAGATTTGCAAGCGGTTCTAATCCTTTTTCTTTCGCTATGATCGCTCTTGTCCTTCGCTTTGGACGATACGGACGATAAAGATCATCTACGACTACTAAGGTCTGGGCTTTTTCTATCTGCTGCTTTAATTCTTCCGTCAGCTTTCCCTGTTCTTCAATGCTTGCTAAAACCTGTTCTTTTTTCTCTTCTAAATTTCTAAGATAGTTCAACCTCTCATAGAGATTTCTGAGTACCTCGTCATTTAAGGCCCCGGTTGCTTCTTTCCGGTATCTTGCAATGAACGGTATGGTATTTCCCTCATCGATCAACCGGACTGCAGTCTCTGCCTGAGAAGTTTTTATCTGTAATTCTTCTGCAATCTGTTTTATGATATCCATGTTTTCTTTCCTTCCATGTTATATACCGTTCTATTATAGCGAAAAAGGCTTTTTGCTTCAAGTACGACATAAGGCTTTCCGTGACTCTTTTCGCACAGAAAGCCTTACTTTTTTACTTTTATTTTCTTACTGACTAATAACTTATTTTTTTACGATACTTATTGTAAACGCTTTTTTTCATCGTCGCAGTCTTTACCTTGCTGTAATTTCCATAGATTTTATGACCAAATGGGTCATCTACAAATCCTCTGACCTGTACATAATATTTTCTCAAAATTGGGAAACGGGTGGTTAACGTTACTTTTTTCCTGGAATTACCGTCGCCAAACGAAATGGCTTCTTTTGCAAGATTTCCACTCATATTCTTTTTCTTGGCTACTTTTACATAATATCCCTGGCAGTCTCCACTGTTTTTCAGTTTAACATAAATATCCGTGTAATTCGTTCCGAAAAATTCATTATGTGCCGTACCGCCTACTCCGGTGATCGTTGGCTTTTTAATATTGAGCTGTCTTGCTGGTATTGTTATCCTCTGCTTCCCAGTTTTTAGTCGTCTTATAGGATACTTTTATATCGAAAGATGTTCTCCATGCATAATAACCATCTTCTACCTTCAGATAATAAGTACGATTTCCTTTTGATGAATAGTTTGGAAGAGAATACGTTACTCCTGATACTTCCGGAATGATCTCATTGTTATTGGAATCATAAAGACTTGCGTCTAATTCCTCATTACCGGTTGGATTGGTATTTTTTATGGTAACTGTAAAGTTTCCGGTATTTGGCACCCGGAATGCATAGACTCTTTTGCCAAATTCCTCGATTGTAATGTTCTTTGTCTCATTTAAGTTCAGAGTCCCATCTGCTGCTCTTACCTCTTTTGGCATACCTAAAAATGTAAGGACACAGCATATTAACAGTGCTCCACACCACAATGGAAATTTTTTCATGCTTTTTTTCATTTCTACTTTCCTCCTTTGCAGACATTTCCTTATGTCTGAAATCATATCATGTATTCTGACAATTTTTAATCTTTTTTCTTCTCTTTTCATGGAATGATTGTCTTTCACTTTTCCCAATGATATAATAAGAAAAAATAGATTTATCAGGAGGTTCTTTTATGGATAACTACGGATTTCAATCAGAACCGGAAAACTCTTTTCATGAGAATTACAACCTTTACCGTGATAAACGTTCCCAGTCTTTTGCAACTGCAGGATTTGTATTCGGACTCATCGCTGCACTGACTCCATACTTTGTATTTACGAGTCTGATCTGCGGACCGCTTGCCATTATTTTCGGTCTGTTGTCCAAAGGCGGGGAAATGACCATGGATACCAAAGGTAAGGTTGCTGTTATTCTCGGGATCATTGGTCTTGTACTGACAGTCCTTATCATGCTTGTAGCTTTCCGTGTTGTGATCCTTGATGAATTTGGTGGATTTGAAAACTTTTTAAAATACTATCAGATAAACTCACCATCTTCTTCAGATATGATTTAAGTTGAACGAAAGGAGTGTGAATTTTATGATGATCGGAAATGTTTCAGATGCTTATAACGATTATAAAATTTATCCTTATGCTTTAGGAAATGACCGTGCCGAAAAAGATTCTGCCGTTTCTTCGAGTGAAGAGTGCCAGACCTGTAAAAACCGTAAATATCAGGATGGTTCCGATGAAATGGTTTCTTTTAAATCCGCAGCCCACGTTTCCCCGCAGGCTGCTGCCGGAAGAGTCCGTGCCCACGAAGGGGAACACGTTTCAAATGCTTACGATAAAGCCGCACAGAAAAACGGTACTGTGGTTTATGCCTCTGTTTCCATTCACACTTCCGTGTGTCCGGAATGTGGAAGGACTTATGTTTCAGGCGGAACAACGAATACGGCCATCCGCTATCCAAACGAGGATAACCCTTACCAGAAAAACAGAAAGGCCGCAGATGCAACTGTCCTTCCGGGGGCAAATTTTGACGTTGCCGTCTGAGGTTAGAAAGGGAGATTTACTACTATGAAAACACCATCCGCTGAACTAAAGAGAATTGCCCGCGAGAATCTGAATGGCAAATACGGCATAGCTATTTTAGTTATGATCACTGCCTCACTGATTCCGTCTGCTTTACTCTATCCTTTTGCAGAGAACGCTAGTCATGGTGGTGCATCACAAAGGATTATTTATTATCTGGCTTCTATTATTATTACTGTGATCCAGCTGCTTTTGACCTGTGGCCAGTTACGACTGCATTTAAATATTGCAAACGGACAACCTTATCAATTTTCCGATATTTTCTTTAGTTTCCGCAGGCATCCGCAAAAGATCTTAGGTGCTTATCTGCTTTTTGTTTTATATATGATTCCGGCTGTTTTACCGGGAAGTGTATTACTTACTTTTGCCCTGTTACTGTTTACGGATTCAGCTCCATTTATCGGACTTACGGTCATTGTATTAGGAGCGGGCATCATTTTTAATATCCGCATTGCTTTACAATGCTCACTGGTATTCTTTATGCTGGTAGACAACCCGGATGCTTCTGTCCGCGGTACTTTTCGCAGAAGTAAGGAACTCATGGAAGGCAACAAACTTCGTCTGCTCTATCTGCAGCTTAGTTTCTTAGGTTTTTATCTGCTGGCTGTCTTAAGCTGTGGTATTGGTCTCCTTTGGCTGATGCCTTATATGCAGCAGACCATGGTAAGTTTTTATCTGGATGTTCAGGACGTAAAAGGAGCTGCACATAGCTGATGTAAATCAGCTATGTGCAACTCCTCTTTTCAGGTTCTTTTATAGTTCTATATCTCTTAGTCTTCAATGAACTTATCATGTACTGCTTTTGTTGCAGTATCTACATCTGCCTCATCGATCAATACGGTGATTCTGATCTCTGATGTTGCGATCATGCGGATATTGACACCTACATTGTAAAGTGCCTCAAACATCATTCCTGCTACTCCTGCATTGGACTGCATTCCTGCACCGACTACAGATACTTTGGCAACCGTTGTGTCTGTCTCTAATTTTTCAAAAGTCAGTCTGGTTCTGTTTGCCTCTAAGATTTTTTCTACTTCTGCTACATCATCTCTTGCAACGGTAAAGGAAATATCCTTTGTACCATCACGTCCGATAGACTGTAAAATTACGTCTACATTGATGTTTTTCTTTCCTAATAAATCAAATACTTTAAATGCAATACCCGGCTCATCCTTTAATCCGATTAATGCAACTCTGGCTGCATTTTTATCTACAGCTACTCCGCTAACAAGCATACTTTCCACGTCTACGTCCTCCTTCACCACTGTTCCTTCTGCTCTGTTGAGACTGGAACGAACAACTAACTGTACTCCATATTTTTTTGCCATCTCCACGGAACGGTTATGCAATACTTTTGCTCCGAGGGTTGCAAGCTCTAACATCTCGTCGTATGTGATCTCTTTCATTTTCTTTGCATTTGGCACAACTCTTGGGTCCGCTGTGTAAACACCTTCTACGTCTGTGTAGATCTCACAGGCATCTGCATGCAGTGCTGCGGCAAGTGCAACGGCTGTTGTATCGGAACCGCCACGACCTAATGTGGTAATGTCATCATATTTGTTGACTCCCTGGAATCCTGTAACAATGACAATTTTCTTATTGTCTAATTCATGACGGATCCTGTCGGAATCAATTCTTTTAAATCTTGCATTTCCATAACTGGATGAGGTATGCATTGCTACCTGAAATGCATTCAGGGAAATGGATGGAACTCCAAGGGTTGCCATCGCCATAGACATCAATGCTACGGATGTCTGTTCTCCGGTTGCTAAAAGCATATCCATCTCTCTTTTGGACGGATTTGGATTGATATCATGTGCCATATCAATCAGATGGTCTGTTGTTTTGCCCATTGCAGAAAGTACTACGACAACGTCATTGCCTTTTTTATAATCTTCTACACATCTCTCTGCAACGTTGAGAATTCTTTCTTTGTCGGCGACTGAACTTCCGCCGAACTTCTTAACTATCAGCATAACTTCCTCCTAGATGTTTTACATCTTATTCTAAACCCTTCGCTACTATGAAAAAAGTTCATCTATCAGCTTATGACCTTCCTCTTTTAAAATTCCGGTCTCGGCTGCTTCTTTTTCATTGTAATGATAGGTATGATGTTCTTCTTTTCTGCTGTCATATAGCAGATACGGAACATTGTCCGCGGTATGTGTACGGATACAGATCGGTGTCGGATGATCCGGAAGTACCAAAAGTCTGTAATCCTCTCCTGCATCTCCCATTCCCTGTACGATCGGGCGGATGACACGTTCATCTAAGTTCTCTATGGCTTTGACTTTCTTTTCTACACTGCCCTGATGTCCCATTTCGTCAGGCGCTTCTACATGAACGTATACAAAATCGTATCCGTCCTCGGTCAGCACTTTTACAGCTGCCTCCGCTTTTCCTTCATAATTGGTATGAAGTCCGCCATTGGCTCCTTCTACTGTGATGACCTTCATGGATGCACCAACAGCAATTCCTTTTAACAGGTCTACTGCTGAGATCATAGCTCCGCTCTTGCCTGTCTTTTCCTCAAATGAGGACAGTGACGGTTTTGTGCCGGCTCCCCAGAACCAGCAGGAGTTCGCCGGATGAAGTCCTTTTTTTCTACGCTCTACGTTGATCGGATGATTGACTAAGATATCATAGCTTTTTTTCATCATCTCTCTTAAATCCTGATCTTCCGGCAGCTTGTCGCCAATCTTTTGTCCTAAAACATCATGTGGCTGGACTAAATCGACAACCTCGCCTTTATCCCAGATGAGCAGATGACGGTAGCTGGTTCCTACATAGAACTGATACTGTTCTGTCTGCAATTCTTTTTTTACTGCTTCTAATAAAATGGCCGCATCCTCTGTGCTGATCTCATCAGAACTATGATCGATGATGGTTCTTTCTTCATAGGTATCTTCGTTCTCTGAAAGTGTTACTAAATTGCAGCGCAGTGCAATATCAGTATCTTTCATTGGAACACCTATACTCAATGCCTCTAGCGGAGAACGTCCGGAATAATATTTTCTCGGATTGTAGCCTAGTACAGAAAGATTTGCCGTATCACTTCCCGGTTTCATTCCATCAGGGATCGTATGAACCATTCCGATCTCTCCTAATTGTGCAAGACTGTCCATCATAGGTGTCTTTGCATACTCTAATGGTGTCTTATCTCCTAATTCCGGAATAGGCTTATCTGCCATTCCATCGCCTAACACTACGATATATTTCACGAAAACTGCCTCCTAATCTACGCGGATCATCTGTTTGATGCCGCTAAGCTGTTTTGCTTTTTCTAAGTATGTTTCTTCTTTCATTTTTGCTGTTACAAATGCTGTTTCGCCTGTCACTTCTTTGATCTTGATCAGTGCCGGATTGTCGAAAACGGCTTTGACCTGTTCTTCGCTGTCGGTCGTTCTGACAAAGTATGCGTATTCTGCCTGTTTATAATCCAACAGGTTCATTTTTTCAGCACTGTAGGTGATCATGATATTGCGTTTTAAATGTTTTGCTATGTCTACGATATCCGCTGCTACTGCACTTGCAGTTGGGAGTTTTCCTGCTCCGCTTCCATAGAACATCGCATCTCCTAACATGTTTCCATGTACAAAAATGGCATTGAACACTCCATTGACGTTATTTAACGGATGATCTTCTCCTAACATAAACGGTGCTACCATTGCATAATATCCGTTTCCGTCTCCGCGGCTGGTTGCTAATAACTTGATGGAACGTCCCATTGCTTTTGCATATGCAATGTCTTCCGGTGTGATCTTAGAAATTCCTTCGGTATGTATTTCTTCAAAATCTACGGTTTTTCCACATATTAAGGATGTTAAAATTGCAATCTTACGGCATGCATCATAGCCTTCTACATCCGCTGTCGGATCTGCCTCTGCGTATCCCTTTGCCTGTGCGTCCTTTAATACTTCATTATAATCGGAACCCTCGGTACTCATTTTTGTAAGCATATAGTTCGTGGTTCCATTCAGGATTCCTGTAATTTCTTCTACGATATCGGCTGTCAGTGAAGTTACTAACGGACGGATGATCGGGATTCCACCACCTACACTTGCTTCAAATAAGAAGTTGATCTCTCTTTCTTTTGCAATCTCTAAAAGCTCTGCACCATGTTTTGCAACCAATGCCTTATTGGATGTTGCAACGTGCTTGCCTTCTAGTAATGCGCCTTTTACAAAAGTATATGCCGGCTCTACGCCACCCATTGCCTCTACAACGATCTGAATCTCCGGATCATTTTTGATAATTTCATAATCGTGTACGATCTTGTCCCGGATCGGATCTCCCGGGAAATCTCTTAAATCCAAAACATATTTTACTTCAATCTCCTGACCTGCGGTCTGTGTGATATGTTCACGGTTTGTCTCTAAAACTTCTACCACACCGGAACCAATGGTTCCATATCCTAATACTGCAATTTTAATCATTGAATCACTCCCTAGCTAATATTTTTAAATAATGGATTCCTTCATGCTCCTCCATTGTCCGTGTCATTGCCGCAACATCACCGGTTTCCGGCAGCACATCCACACTCAATGTTAAGGATGCGATCCCATTGACCGGAATACTCTGATGTATCGTCAATATATTGGCATGATATTCTGCCACGGTCCGGAGTACGACAGACAAAAGCCCCGGCTCATCGTCCATCTGAAGAACCATTGTGATGGTCTTTCCTTTACTGTTTTCATGAAAAGGAAAAATATCGTCTTTATATTTGTAAAAAGAACTCCTGCTGATACCTACTCGCTCTGCAGCTTCCTGCACAGATGCGACTTTTTCTGATTCCAGCAGTCTCTTTGCTTCAACTACTCTAAGCAGTACATCCGGGACTGCTTTTTCTTTTAAAACAAAGTATGAGGTTTTCTCTTCCATTGTCTGATTTGACCTCCTGTGTTTGTGTCAGAAATACATTTGTGCTCGTAAGAAAGATAATAGCATATTTTGTTGGGGGAATGCAACTGGTTTTTCGTATTTTTTGAGGTACATGATTCCGCTTCCCCGGCTATTCCCACGGACATGCTGCGTTTCCTGTTCGTCTCACACGCCTTTTCGCCCATGTTTTGTGTAACTCGCCCTATGGGCTCAGACAGACACAAAACATAGGCTGGCAGTGTGCTCCTCACGACGGA
>ULVQ01028701.1_pt1 | contig 9580 bp, 4 predicted proteins | sample 1959591 | NCBI WGS metagenome assembly ULVQ01 (sample SAMEA4835790, study PRJEB28245) | human gut metagenome | biome: gut microbiome; material: fecal sample | place: Denmark | collected 2008
GTGACGGCTGCTATTGCAAAGATTTACTGGAGAGACAGGCTGTCTGTTCAGAAGAGTAAAGGAAATGACATATATACTGATAATGTAAGAAGGAGCAAGCTGTGTATTGATACAGTTTTGTCAAATATTCTGGCTGATAATGCGACATGTGATGATGAATTAACAGCGATGAACTACTGTATGCTTGATATGATTAAGAATTTATAGTATACTATATTTATATTGCCGTTTTATGCGTTGCTTTTGATAAAAAGCCTGCATAAAACGGTGTAAATTTGAGTTAAATGCAGTATTTTAGTTTTGGAGGAAATTTTTTAATGATTAGTGCAAATAATGTAACACTTCGTATTGGTAAGAAAGCACTCTTTGAAGATGTTAATATTAAGTTTACGGAAGGCAACTGCTATGGTCTTATTGGTGCAAACGGTGCCGGCAAGTCAACATTTCTTAAAATACTTACAGGACAGATTGAACCGAGTAAAGGTGATGTGAGTATCACACCTGGACAAAGACTTTCATTCCTGGAGCAGGATCACTTCAAGTATGATGACTGTGTTGTTCTTGATACTGTAATCCGTGGCAATGAGCGTCTTTATGAAATAATGAAAGAAAAAGAAGCAATATATGCAAAGGAAGATTTTACGGAAGAAGATGGCAATAAGGCAAGTGAGCTTGAAGCAGAGTTTGCTGATATGAACGGATGGGAAGCAGAGTCTGATGCGGCACAGCTTCTTAACGGACTCGGTGTTACAACAGATTTGCATTATAAACTTATGTCAGAGCTTAATGGTAGTGAAAAGGTTAAGGTTCTTCTTGCAAAGGCTTTATTTGGTAATCCGGATATACTTCTTCTTGATGAGCCTACGAACCATCTGGATCTTGATGCTATTGCATGGCTTGAAGAGTTCCTTATTAATTTTGAGAATACTGTAATTGTTGTATCACACGACCGTTATTTCCTTAATAAAGTATGCACACAGATTGCTGATATTGACTATGCAAAGATTCAGCTTTATGCAGGTAATTATGATTTCTGGTATGAGTCAAGCCAGCTTCTTATTAAGCAGATGAAAGAGGCCAATAAGAAGAAGGAAGAAAAGATTAAGGAACTTCAGGATTTCATTCAGAGATTCTCTGCTAATGCATCTAAATCTAAGCAGGCTACTTCAAGAAAGAGAGCATTGGAGAAAATTGAGCTTGATGAAATCAGACCATCAAGCAGAAAGTACCCATACATTGATTTCAGACCGGCAAGAGAGATTGGTAATGAAGTTCTTCAGGTAGAAGGAATTTCTAAGACTATTGATGGTGTAAAGGTGCTTGACAATATTTCATTTATTGTTGGACATGATGATAAGATTGCATTCGTAGGCTCAAATGAGCTTGCAACAACAACACTTTTCAAAATTCTTACGGGTGAGATGGAACCGGATGAAGGAAGCTTCAAATGGGGAGTTACGACATCAAGAGCATATTTCCCTAAGGATAGTGCAGCAGAATTTAACTGCGACGATACTATTGTTGAGTGGCTTACACAGTACTCACCGGATCCGGACCCAACATATGTAAGAGGTTTCCTAGGAAGAATGCTTTTTGCAGGTGAAGATGGAGTAAAGAAGGTTAAGGTCCTTTCAGGTGGTGAGAAGGTAAGATGCCTTATTTCAAAGATGATGATTATGGGTGCTAATGTACTTATATTTGATGACCCTACAAACCATCTTGATATGGAATCTATTACAGCACTTAATAATGGTCTTATTAAGTTTAGCGGTGTTTCATTATTTACATCGCATGACCATCAGTTTATACAGACAACTGCCAACAGAATCATGGAGATTGTTCCAAGCGGACAGCTTATTGATAAAATCACAACATATGATGAATATCTTGAGAGTGATGAGATGGCAAGAAAACGTCAGGGATTTGCTGAAGCAGCAAATGATGATGAGGATTAATATTATGATGTACACAAGCCTGTGTCCCATTGGGATACAGGCTTGTTTTAACTGCTGGTAAATGGTATAATATTAAAATATGCAAAATAATGGCTAATTGTCTGCATTGCATCCGGCAGCAGATATCAGAGCTGAAAGTGGAGGAAAGAAAATGGCGGAAAGCAGAAAGAAAAAAGACGTGCCGGAACGCTCAGGTAAAAGTAGTAAAACAACGCAGAAAAGTGCCGCTAAAAGAAAAACCACAAATTCTTCGGCAAAGAAAAGTACAAGACAGACAAAACAGGAAGCAGCTGCTAAAGCTGCTTATGGCGCCAAAATGCAGGATGAAGTTATGGTGCTTTTGTCTTTTGCTGTTGCACTTATTCTTATTCTGAGTAATTTTAATCTTGTAGGAAGTGTCGGTAAAGGCATTAAATGGTTTATGTTCGGGCTGTTTGGCGTAGTAGAATATATATTTCCTGTAATTATGGCATTTACGCTTGTTTTTATGATTTCCAATAAGAATATTATTGCTGTAGCAAGAATTAAGACGGTAGCAGTATACATTTTTACAATAATTTTATCAGCTGTATGGTTAAGAATTGTTAATGAACCTAAGATAGCCGATGCAGGAATTATGGAATTTTTTACATACAGTGCTGATTATAAATCCGGTGGAGGATTATTTGGAGGAATTTTATGTAGAATCCTTTCGCCTATGGGATTCTGGGGAACAATGGTTGTCCTTATTATTCTTGCAATTATATGTATTATTGTAATTACGGAAAAATCATTTATTAATGGTATTTTAAAGGTTAAAAAGAATGGTTCACGTATGATGATGGCTGCAAAACAGGATTATGATATTTACAGGGAACATTCAAATGAGCGTCTTGCGGGTCGTGATATGTATGATGATGAAGATGAAGAAACACAGGAAGAATATCTTGCGAGACGGCGTCGTGAAAAAGAGGCAAAGCTTCAGGAAAAATATGAGAGGCAGGAAGAGCGTGCAAGGAAAAGAATGAATAAAAAAGCACGCGGTGTGACACTTGATACACAGCTTCCGAAGAAAGAAGAGGCTGTAAAAAGTGTGGATGTGCATGAGATTGTACCTGATATATCAGTGCATGATGAATATTCGGCAGATATATATGATCCGGGTGACTCATTTGAATATATGCAGGAAAATGTAGATGATAATATAGAAGAACATATAGAGAATGATTCATATATTGATTTATCTGATAGTTCAGGTGTTGATTTATATGAAGATTCAAATGAAAATTCAAATGAAGATTTATATGAAAATTCATATGGAAACCCAAATGAAGGTACAGACACTAATTCATATGATAATACATATGAGAGTCCGGCAGAGGATACAGATATATCAGTAACTTCAGATAATAGAACCAATACAGCAGACATGGCTGAATCAGATAGTCAATTAGAAGAAACTGAAGAAATCCGGATGGAAAAAAGTGTGGATAAAAAGAAACAGGAATATGTTTTTCCACCTGTCAGCCTGCTTAACAGAGGAAAAGGTACAGATAAAGCAGGACAATCGCGTGAAAATAAAGAAACTGCAATGCGGCTGCAGCAGACATTGCAGAACTTCGGTGTTAAAGTTACTATCACAGATATAAGCTGCGGACCTGCAGTTACAAGATATGAACTGCAGCCGGAGCAGGGTGTTAAAGTAAGTAAGATTGTATCATTGTCAGATGATATAAAACTTAATCTTGCAGCAGCAGATATCCGAATAGAGGCACCAATTCCGGGAAAAGCCGCAATAGGAATAGAAGTTCCAAATAAAGAAGCAGGAAGTGTATCTTTAAGGGAACTTATAGAGACGGATGCATTTAAAAACAATACATCTCAGATTGCATTTGCGGCTGGAAAAGATATTGCCGGAAAACCTATAATAGCAGATATAGCAAAGATGCCGCATCTTCTTATTGCAGGTGCGACAGGCTCAGGTAAGTCTGTATGTATAAATACAATTATTATGAGTATTCTTTACAGGGCAAATCCTGAAGATGTCAAGCTTATAATGATTGACCCTAAGGTTGTTGAACTTAGTGTATACAACGGAATTCCACATCTTTTAACTCCGGTTGTGACAGACCCGAAGAAGGCGTCTGGAGCATTGAACTGGGCTGTTGACGAGATGACGAAGAGATATAAGCTTTTTGCAAAAATGGCAGTCAGGGATTTGAAAGGATACAATGCTAAGGTATCAAAGATACAGGTTGGTGAAGGCGAGACACCGCCTGAAAAGATGCCACAGATTGTAATTATTATAGATGAGCTTGCAGACCTTATGATGGTTGCACCGGGAGAGGTTGAAGATTCAATCTGCCGTCTTGCACAGCTTGCAAGAGCAGCGGGTATACACCTTATAATTGCAACACAGAGACCGTCAGTTAATGTTATAACAGGTCTTATCAAGGCGAATGTACCATCAAGAATTGCATTTTCGGTATCATCAGGTGTTGATTCGAGAATTATTATTGATATGAATGGTGCAGAAAAGCTGCTTGGTAAAGGTGATATGTTATTCTTCCCATCGGGATATCCAAAGCCTGTACGTGTGCAGGGAGCATTTGTATCAGATGATGAAGTTGGAAAAGTTGTCGATTTCTTAAAAGAACATATGCAGCAGGAAGTTACATATAACGAAGAAGTGACTAATACCATGACGGCAGCAGCGGGAAATGTGTCAGGACAGGATAATGAAAAAGACAGTTATTTTGCCGATGCGGGACGATTTGTAATAGAAAAAGAAAAAGGTTCTATTGGAATGCTGCAAAGATATTATAAAATCGGATTTAACAGAGCCGGACGAATAATGGACCAGCTTGCAGATGCCGGCGTTGTAGGTCCGGAACTTGGAACAAAGCCGAGAAAGATACTGATGACAGCCGAAGAGTTTGAAGAATACTTAAAGAAAAATAATTTATAATTAAAGGAGAACAGACATGGGCGTAAAGAGTGATATTGAAATAGCACAGGAAGCACAGATGCTTGATATAAGAGAGGTGGCAGCAAAAGTAGGCGTTGCAGAAGATGACCTTGAACTTTATGGTAAGTATAAGGCAAAGATTTCTGATGATTTATATTCAAAACTTGAAGATAAAAAAGATGGAAAACTTATCCTTGTAACAGCAATTAACCCTACACCGGCTGGAGAGGGAAAGACAACAATAACGATAGGGCTTACACAGGCACTTAATAAGATGGGCAAAAAATCAGTTGCAGCATTAAGAGAGCCTTCACTTGGACCATGTTTTGGAATAAAAGGCGGTGCAGCAGGTGGTGGATATTCACAGGTAGTGCCTATGGAAGAACTCAATCTTCATTTTACAGGAGATTTTCATGCAATAACATCTGCAAATAACCTTCTTGCAGCAATGCTTGATAATCATATTATGCATGGCAATGAATTAAGAATTGATACCAAGCATATCGTTTGGAAACGCTGCATGGATATGAATGACAGAACATTAAGAAATATCGTAATCGGCATGGGCGGACGTATGGACGGTGTTATGAGAGAAGATCATTTTATCATAACAGTTGCATCAGAAATAATGGCTGTTTTATGTCTTGCAAAGGATATGAAAGATTTAAAGGAGCGTCTTGGAAGAGTAATAGTTGCATATAATGTTGACGGTGAACCTGTTACAGCAGATGATTTAAAGGCAACCGGTTCTATGGCGGCACTTCTTGCAGACGCAATTAAGCCTAATATGGTACAGACACTTGAACATACACCTGTACTTGTTCATGGCGGACCATTTGCCAATATTGCACATGGATGTAATTCAGTAAGAGCTACAAGACTTGCATTAAAATTATCAGATTATGCTGTTACAGAAGCCGGATTTGGAGCTGACCTCGGGGCAGAAAAATTCCTTGATATAAAATGTCGTCTCTCAGAATTAAAACCGGATGCAGTCGTCATTGTTGCTACAGTAAGAGCACTTAAATATAATGGTGGCGTTGCAAAAGATAAGCTTAATGAAGAAAATATGGACGCACTTAAAGCCGGTATTGTTAATCTTGACAAACATATTGAAAATATGCAGAAGTTCGGCATACCTGTTGTAGTTACACTTAATGCATTTATAACAGATACACAGGAAGAATATGAATTTATAAAGAAGCATTGTGAAGATGCAGGCTGTGAGTTCGCACTTGCAAAAGTATGGGAGAAAGGCGGCGAAGGCGGTCTTGAGCTTGCAGAAAAGGTAATAGAGAGCATAGAAAACAAAAAAGCTGAATATAAACCAATTTATGAAGATTCAGATTCACTTAAAGAAAAGATTGAAAAAGTTGCAAAAGAAATATATGGTGCAGATGGTGTTACATATGACGATGCAGCTACAAAAGAATTACAGCATATTGAGCAGATGGGATTTGGAAACTTCCCTGTATGTATAGCTAAAACACAGTATTCACTTTCTGATAATCCTAAGCTTCTCGGAAGACCGGAAAACTTTACAATAAATGTAAGAGAGGCATATGTTGATGCCGGTGCCGGATTTGTTGTAATACTTACAGGAAAAATACTTACAATGCCGGGACTGCCTACTCATCCGGCTGCCGAAAATATTAATTATGATGAAGAATCAGGTAAAATAACAGGTCTGTTTTAATATGAAAGGAGAACTGCATGAAATTATCAGAACTTTTACAGGGACTGGAATGTGAAATTGTACAAAAAGGTTTTGAATGTGAGATAACTTCTCTTACTTCTGACTCAAGAAAAGTTACTGAGAATGGTGTGTTTATATGTATCGCAGGAGCTGTGAGTGATGGACACAAATATATTCCACAGGTTATACAAAAGAAAGCAGGAGTAATTGTAATTCAGGATAGTGCACTTGGAAATGATGAAACGGCTTCTCTTATAAAAGAGATTCCTTCAGATATAACAATTGTCAAAGCACAGAATACAAGACTTGCACTTGCAGTTATGTCGGCAAACTATTTTGGTAATCCGGCAAAAAAGCTTTTTACAATTGGAATTACAGGAACAAAAGGCAAGACAACAACAACATATATGGTCAAGAATGTTCTTGACGCATGTGGAATTAAGACCGGTCTTATAGGTACTATTGAGACAATTATAGGAGATGAACATACGCCGGCATGCAATACGACACCGGAGTCTTACGATATTCATAAAAGTTTTGCGAAAATGGCTGAACAGGGATGTAAGGCTGTTGTAATGGAAGTGTCATCACAGGGGTTAAAGCTTGACCGTACTGCTGGAATTATGTTTGATATAGGTGTATTTACAAATCTTGAGCCAGACCATATAGGACCTAATGAACATGCATCGTTTGAGGAATATCTTGAATGTAAGGCAAAGCTTTTTTCACAGTGTAAGGTTGGCATTGTCAATGCCGATGATGAACATACGCCAAAAATTCTTGAACATGCAACATGCAGTATCGAAAGTTATGGTATATCAGATAAGGCTGATATTCGTGCAAAAAATATAACGCTTTTCCATGAACCGGGAAAAATAGGACTTAGTTATGACTGTGAGGGGCTTGTGAACATGCCTGTTACATTAAAACTGCCGGGTAAGTTTTCAGTGTATAATTCACTGTGTGCAATAGCTGTTACGAGACATTTTAATGTGGATAAAGATACGCTTGAAAAAATGCTGTATGAAGTTAAGGTAAAAGGCAGAATAGAGATAGTTCCTGTATCTGACCGATTTACACTTATGATAGATTATGCACATAATGCAATGGCATTGAAAAGTATACTTGAAACATTAAAAGAATACAATCCTAACAGACTTGTATGTCTTTTCGGATGTGGCGGCAACCGCTCAAAGGAAAGACGTTTTGAAATGGGAGAAGTTTCCGGAAAGCTTGCTGATCTTACAATAATCACATCAGATAATCCAAGATTTGAGGAACCTCTTGATATTATTGAGGATATTAAGACAGGTATTTCAAAGACAACAGGAAAGCATGTTGATATTCCTGACAGAAAAGAAGCAATAAAATATGCAATAAAAAATGCACAAAATGGCGATATTATTGTTCTGGCAGGAAAAGGACATGAAGATTATCAGGAAATAAAAGGTGTAAAATATCCTATGGATGAGAGAGTTCTTATAAAAGAAGTTGTTAAAGAACTTGAATCAGAAGGCTGGAAAAGATAAAGCTGCAAAAATATGTGAAAGGGTGTGACAGATGTACGCAAATATTATTGTTGATATTTCACATGAACAATTAGATAAAACATTTCAATATCATGTACCCGATGCATTACTTTCGCAGATAGATACAGGAGTTATGGTTAATATTCCGTTTGGAAGGGGAAATCGTATTATAACAGGCTATGTTATAGAACTTACATCGAAAGCAGAGTTTGATGAAGAAAGAATAAAAGACATAGACAGTGTCGTTCCTAATCGTGTAAAAGCTGTTGAAGATATGATAAAGCTTGCAGCATGGCTTAAACATAATTACGGCGGAACTATGAATCAGGCTTTAAAAACAGTAATTCCTGTCAAAGAAAAAATCAGGCAGAAAGAAAAAAAGCATATAAAGCTTAATGTTACAAAAGAAGAAGCAAAAGAATTTATAAAAAATGCGAAGAGAAAATCACCGTCAAAGGAGAAACTCATAGAGTATCTTTCTGATAGAGAAGAAGCAGATATGGATGTGCTGAAAAATGAAACAGGCATATCGCCTTCGACAATAAAATCGTTGGAAAACGATGGAATAATACAGATTATTTCAAGGCAGCTATACAGGAATCCTGTAAAAGAAGATGAAATACAGGAAGATAAGATAAGCCTTAATAATGAACAAAAAAATATTGTTGATGATTTTATAGGTGATTATGATAGAGGAATAAGAAAAACATATCTTATTCATGGTGTGACAGGAAGTGGAAAAACTCTCTGCTATATCAATATGATTGAACATGTTGTCAGACAGGGAAAACAGGCTGTTATGCTTATACCTGAAATTGCATTGACATTTCAGACTGTAAAAAGATTTTATGACAGATTCGGTGAGAGAGTTTCAATTCTTAATTCAAGAATGTCCAAAGGGGAGCGTTATGACCAGTTTTTAAGGGCTATGAGAGGTGAGATTGATGTGATAATAGGACCCAGGTCTGCTTTGTTCACACCATTTTCAAATCTTGGACTTATAGTTATAGATGAAGAGCATGAAATGGCATATAAAAGCGAGCAGACACCATCATATCATGCAAGGCAGACGGCAATTCACATAGCCCAGACAAAAAATGCTTCTGTTGTGCTTGGCTCTGCAACTCCGTCGGTTGAAAGTTATTATAATGCAAAAAAAGGCATATATAAGCTTTATGAATTAAAGAACAGAGCTGCGGGGGCAGATATGCCGGACGTTGCCGTGGTAGATTTAAGAGAAGAATTAAAACAGGGGAACCGTTCGATATTTTCAAGAAAGTTAAAAGAACTGATTGAAGACAGAATAAGAAAAAAACAGCAGATAATGCTTTTTCTTAATAAAAGAGGTTATGCAGGTTTTATTTCATGCCGTTCGTGCGGTTATGTCATGAAATGTCCACATTGTGATATTTCTTTGACAGCACATAATAATGGCAGGCTTGTATGCCATTAC
>ULVQ01023496.1_pt1 | contig 9524 bp, 9 predicted proteins | sample 1959591 | NCBI WGS metagenome assembly ULVQ01 (sample SAMEA4835790, study PRJEB28245) | human gut metagenome | biome: gut microbiome; material: fecal sample | place: Denmark | collected 2008
GAGCTTCTTCGTTCAAACAAAATCTCCTCTGCCTCCTTTTGGATTTCAGGCCGCAGCGCCTTGAAGCAAAAACGCCTTTCGAGATGTCGATGGCGTTTTTTTCTGCCCTTTCGGGCTGTTTTTACAGGGAAAAACCGCATCGCGCAAAAAACGAATCAAGTATGAATCATTTTTTGCATCATTATCAAAATGCGTTTTGAAAAAAGATATAAAGAAATCAGAACGGTTTTATAGAAACTGCTCTCAACGCCAAAGTCCGTCACGAGCGTCTTTGCATTCAAAATACGCGATTCGTCCCGCGCCATAAACTGATTAATAAACTGCTCAAAACGAGAAAACTCTTCGTCCGTCCCGACCGACAAGTCGACGAACATAATCTGTTCAAGCTCAACGTCGTCCGGCCCGAGTAGTCTGCCTTCCGCCGGTTCGCTGACAATCCGAACTTTATATCCGTACCACCTGACCGTGTCAGACAGCACACTGAGGACTTCCGACTCCGGAATGCCAATATTGCAAAGTGCTGCCGAATACTCTTTGACCTGATGATACCCCTCGGAGAAAATACCCTGTATCGTCAGATTCTTCTCGTACTCAATCGCCGTCTTTCCGACTACCGCATCAACAAACCCGTCTCGGTTTCCACGCGTCGACGAGAAATGTACATGCTCTTCCGTGCCCTGCATATGTGCCTGTAACCACCAAGGATAATCCGGAAAGATACTGAGCAGTCTGGAAGAAAGGTAGTGGCGAATCCGATCCTCGACCGCCCCCTCGTCAATCAGCGCCTGCGCCTGTATCGCGAAATCTCTCAGATTTTCTCTGTTCATAATCTTGTGCTCCGTTCGTTATATTTACGCTCCAAAAGCCTTTCAATCCGAGATGTCATCTGTTCATCTCCGAACGCTGCGGCGATTGTATTATCGATTTTCTCCTGAATATCCTCAGTCATCATTTCTCCGGCAATAAGCTCTTTTCCTGCATCCTCCAGTTCCTGAAGGAGTTCGTTCGAAAGCTTTGGAAAAAGAAGCTTTTTGAGGTGACTCGCCTCGACTTTAAGCGCACCGCCACCCATCACCGTACAAATCAGCTCTAAGTAGAGCTTGCTCCATGTCGAGTTGAGCATCGCAAACGCAATTCTGATCGTCCGAGCGTCTCGTCCCCAGAGTGTCACCATGTTCGCATCAATCGCAATCGGGTCAGTTTCTGATTGTGTGACGAATAAACATTCCGGGATTCTCGCCGACACTCTCGTAAGGCAAAGGTTCGGAAGATGACGATTTGCCATCTTTGGAAGCCGGAACCACTCGCGAACAATTTTCCCCTCGACTATTTTCTCGTTTGGAGCCACTGCGCTATAATCTTTGAACCGCCGCCCCTTAGTGTCGTGGTAGGTTTCTGCCAGGTCGATATAATCCCTTAACTCTCCTTTGATTTCTCCTTGCGGATAGATCACTGCGGTTTTGAGTTTATCGGGAGTCACAACCAACCCGTTAACCTCTCCGCGGTTCTGTAGCGTTGGGACAATATCATCCTTCTTGAACCGATATTTCCTTCCGCCACGATCCCATGTTTTACTTCGAACGAGAACCGATTCGCCTTCTTCCTCTTTAATTTGGACATAGAAGAAGTCGTTCGCTCCCGTCCGTAGCCCCTGACCGCATTCAATACCCATATCGGAAAGCGATACATATTCAGTTTCAGTAGCATTCCGCTCTCCTACAATCTCCGCAAGATCGTGAGGTAACCTTAAGTTTTTTGAAAAGAAGCTCACGTCCTCTGGCATGCTCCACTTTTGAGCATCCTTTACACCCCTGAGATGAGGGAAGAGCGTAGTCGTTGGCTGTTCGACACTTTTATCTGTTTCTACTATCCGAGTGATATACTGCTCGGATTTGCCAATTGACTGCATCTCGGTTCGTTTTGCAACTATAAGACAAGTCTTAACCGGTGCTTCTGGAAACCAACTCGCGTTTGTATCTATTGCGACCGTCTCAACCCTAAAACACTTCAGAAGCAGATACTGTATCGGAGCGGCATAATCTCGGCTAAGCCAAGTCTCCGGCACCACCATTGCAAGATATGCTGCTGCTTGCGCGGGAGTATTTGGGTAAAACAAAAACAGCATTAAGAGGTATAAACAAAAGAAGAGTGTCAGTTGAACGCTCTTCTTGTCTTTGTTGACGAAATAAGATGTCTTTCCTCTGTTCGCTACGTCGCTCGCTATCGCTGAAAGCATAATGGTTTATGCGGCTATGGTGTTTGGTAAGGGGTCAAATGTTGCGCTTCCAAAGGGAATTCAATCGAAAGATTTTGATAATACGGTTCGCGGCATAAAGAATCAGGCATGGGATATTACCTATATTACGGCATGGAGTATGCTCTATCGTAACGAACGTGACGGTCAAGTATTCATGTTTGCAACGGATGATACTACTCAAAAGATAATAACAGTAAACGTTCTACCACCAAGACAGTGTGCAGAAGCAGTCGATGCTATCTTCAAGACAAATGCGTCTTTACGAAAACTAACAAAACTTGCAGAATCGAAACTTGGCAAGGCACGTGTACGACCGCCAGAAGATATGCCTCATGAAAAGAAAATAGCCGTCATAAAACAGTTGATTGATGAGGAATATCGAGCACTGAGACAGCTATACTGAGAAATAATTTGACAAGTACTGAAGGAAGACGTTTCTGTTCGGAATGCCTATTGACAGATTGGCGTAGGAGGAGCGTTCATATGACATACGAAGAATTGACTGAGTACATTATCCATTACCTCGAAAACGATAAGACTCATAACGCCATAATGCTCTCTGGAGAGTGGGGATCCGGAAAAAGTCACTACATTAAGAATCATTTGATCCCTTCACTTAAAAGGGAAAAGGAAAGCAGATGTGTCGTCGTTTCACTCTACGGTATGCATGATGTGTTGGAAATCAGCAAAGGTATATATTTTGAACTTAAAGCCAAATGGCTTACCAAAGATAGCGAGGCGTTCCAAACAGGAAAAAACGTTGTAAGAACGTTGTTTAAGGGAGCAACAAGTTTCTTTAATATCGATATATCCTCGTCTGATGACGAGTTGAGACAGCTGTATGAATCCGTCGATCTTTCAAATAAACTGATAATTTTGGAGGATGCAGAAAGAAGCGCAATAAATATCATCGAACTACTTGCATACGTCAATAGTCTTGTTGAACAAGATGACGTAAAGGTATTAATTGTATCGAACGAAAGTGCCCTCATAGAATATGTCTGGTCTGAGCCGGATAAAGACGGTACTCGAAAAAAGATATTTACAAAAGCATCTTTGGAATATCTGCAGACAAAGGAGAAAACCGTCGGAGATACTATTTTGTTTCAGCCCAATTATGCTGAATCATTGAGAAGTATTATTCTGTCTTTTGAAAATGAACACCTCTCTGGTTTTGCTACTGAAGAATACATTAACGAAATTATCATAATATTTGGGATTCTTAAATGTGGAAATCTGAGGACGTTCATATTTGCTTGTCAGAAAACCATCGATATATACGAAAGAATAAAGGATACACTTCCGAAAGAACGTTTGAAATGCATTTTCTATAGCCTGATCGCGTTTTCAACACGCATCAAAACAGGAGTGTTTCCAGACTGGGAGGGAACAGAGAATCTATCGATTAGCCTGTCTGTCGGGGATGTACCACTATATCGCTTTTGCTATGATTATATTAGGTGGCAGAAGTTTGATGTTTCAAGGGTGCAAGAGGCCATTGATGAGCACAAAAACAAGGATATATACGATCACCACAGCTACAGAAATGATCCGGATTTTCTCATAGTAGATAATTTTCATATCCACACGGAACAAGAGGTTCGAATCGCAATAAGAAACCTGGAAGATAAACTAAATACGGAAGATGGTTTTCCTTATTTCGGTTATAGAAACCTAATGCTGCGTCTTATTCAACTGAATACAATTCTTGGGTATAACTATTCTGTTTGCAAAGGCAGAATGATTAAGAACATATCTGGAAAATCAAAAATGATAGATGGTGAGCTTCTGTTCCTTTCAGCCGGTGAAGAATTTCAAGGCTTGGAAAAAAGTCGTTTTGAAGAATTTAAGAATGATATTCTTGAAGCGCTAAATATCGATAATAAATACAACAATCTTCCGTTCACGTATGGAAGCTGCCATTGCAGACATTGCAAACATGTACTATGGCGAATATGGCGGTCTAAAATCTGATGATGGTGCAAGTCGGCGTTGCATCGAACGTGACGCCTTTTATCAGTAGTATATCGGAAAACGTTCAAAATATCCCATTCATCTCATTGATACCGAAAGTCTCCACGCATGGGTAACTGGTATTCCTCAAGGCCGCAGCAACAGTCGGCTTAATTGCTTTTCTGCTGTCGTGGATGTGGATTTGGCGTTCAAACTCCTTGATAAAAAGCTCAATCATTTAAGCGAAAATGAAAACATTGAACAGAATGCCTCCGTTCTGATTGTCGCCCCTTATAAGCCTCACGTCATGTTGATTAACAAGTTAATTGAACTTGAATACAAAAATCGTGGGCTGAATCCAAATCATTTTCTCGTAAAAGCTGGTACAATTCACTCCTTTCAAGGCAGTGAAGCAGATATTGTTATCTTTGATTTAGTGGTGGATGAACCCCACTGGAAAGCCAATCTTTTCATTCCAGACAGTTCTTCCGATGAAGTTTGCAAAGCAATCAATGACAACCTGCGGAGAATGTTCAATGTTGCAGTTACCAGAGCTAAGTTTCAGCTTTTCATGGTAGGTAATTTTTCCTATTGCGAAAAAAGAGCCAAGGGCAACGCGCTGGGAGAACTTCTGGAATATCTTCTTCATAAAAAATGCTTACCCAAGGAAGATGCCAAGCGTATGCTGCCCAATTTGGCATTCAGCAAGGCTTCTGCTATTACCACCGAAAACGAAATCACTGGAAAACATCTGGTCTGTCAAGGAGAAGTGTTTGACAACTATTTTCTGTCTGATGTAAAGCATTTCAAGAAACGGCTCATCATTTACTCTGCATTTATGACGACAAGCCGTATAAGCAGGCTTCTGGGTTTCTTTGCCGATGCAATTCATGCAGGCAAGCAAATTATTGTTATTACCAAAGCCCATTCTGACCGCGGGAAACGTGAATTGCCAACGTATCGCCTATGTGAAAAACAATTAAAGGAAATTGGTGTGACCGTTATCCATAAGAAAAAAATGCACGAAAAACTTATTTTCGTGGATAGTGCCGCCATTTGGACAGGTTCGCTAAACGCACTAAGCTTTACAGGTGAAACTGGCGAAGTCATGGAGCGTCATGCCGATCAGACTATCGTTGCCAATTATGAACAAATGTTTGACATTGATCCGATCTGTGGCGCAGTGGAACGTGTAAGTGAACAATCATGTCCTTGCTGTGGGCGTGAGATGGTGATTCAAGAAGGCGGAAAGGGTGGCATCTACTGGAAGTGCTCCAATGAAAAATGTGGATATACCCGAAGTTCGGCACAGGTCTATCCCACAAACGGAGAATTTAGATGTAGCAAGTGTGGTGCTGCCTTCAAATTTGAGATGAAGAAAGAGCCGCGATGGATTTGCACTCGGAATCCCAAACACTTTCAGAAGATTAAGCCCGGCGATTTGAAGCTCAAAAAGATGGCTGGACTTATTCCTACCGAAGAAGATCGCTTGCGGGTAAAAACCTATCTTAACATAGAAAATGCTGAAGAAATGCAGAACGCAGATTCGCCTTCAGATAATACCCCATCTGAATCTGAAAATCTCATTTCTGTGCAGATTAGTATGTTTTAATAACAATATTAAAGAGGTGCATTCACATGCTGCAATACTCTGATTCTGATTTTTCGAATTTCAAAAAATACGATTTGATGAAGAAGATCGTGCTAGCTATAGAAAATAATATAAAAATGAACCGCATCTGCATGACCATAAAGTCTTGCAGATGTGGCCAAAGTGCAATTGAGCTAAACCAAGCTGATTGAATTACTGAAAACTTAAATCGCGCTTGCGCTGGTCAACCAGATCAGTCCCATCGAAATCGGTTCGACATAGGTAATCAGCAGCAGCGCAATCATCAGCATGACGATATACGGGATACACGCCTTGGAAATCTGCTCGAAACTGAGCCGCTTGCTCATGCCGCAGGCGACATACAGGCAGTTGCCAACAGGCGGCGTGATCATGCCGATGCCGAGGTTCACGATCATGACGATGCCCATCAGGTACGGGTTGACGCCGACGCTGGTCATGATCGGTAGCAGGATTGGAGTAAACAGCGCGATAGCGGACACCGCATTGAGGAACATGCCCGCGATCAGCAGCAGAATGTTGAACATCAGCAGCAAGATATACTTGTTGGTGGTCACGCTCAGCAGCGCCTCGGAGAGAATCTGTGGGATATGGCCGCGGGTCAGCACGACGCTGAACGTCTGCACGCTGCCGAGGATGAGCATGATGGTGCCCGCACCGACGGCGGTGTTGACCAGAATCTTCGGCAAGTTCTTCCACTCGAGGGTCTTATAGATATAGCGGCCGCAGATCAGGCCGTACACGGACGCAATCGCGCCGCTCTCGGTCGGGGTAAAGATGCCGCTGTAAATGCCGCCCAGAATGATGACCGGCATGACCAGCGCCCAGATGCTCTGGAGGAATACGGTCGCGGCTTCCTTCGCGGTCACCTTCTGGCCGTTCATCTTGATGTTGGGATTCTTCTTGACGTAGATGTAGGCGTAAATGAGCATGAAAATGGCCATCAAAATGCCTGGACCGAAGCCGGTCAGGAACAGCGTGCCGACGGAAACCTCAGCCAGAACAGCGTAAGAAACCATGCCGACGCTCGGCGGGATGATCTGCCCCAGCGTACCAGCCGCGGCGGCGGTGGCAAGGCTGAAATCCTCGTCATAGCCATTCTTCTGCATTTCCGGCGCCATGATGCCGCCGATAGCTGCGGTCGTCGCCGGGGAAGAACCGGAAATCGCCGCGAAGAACGCGCTGGCGAGAATCGTCACATAGGCGAGCGCGCCCTTAGATTTGCGGCAGAACAGGTTGATGAAATCGACGAGTTTCTTGCTCAGGCCGCCGTCGCACATCAGGTTACCGCAGAGGATGAACAGCGGAATCGCCATCAGCTGATAGGAGGTCATGCCGGCAAACATCGTCTGGCCGACGACCACCATGTTGACGCGCATGCCGCTCATCATGATGGTGATAACAGCTGCGAGACCGAGGCTTGCGGCAATCGGGGTACCGATTAACAACAGCACAACAAAGGAACCAAACAACCAACCGACCATTTATTCAACCTCCTCCGCAATCTGTTCCGCTGTCTTGGACACAGCGGGTTTTACAGCCTTTTTCTCAAACAGGCTGCAAACGGCAACATAGACAAAATACAGACTTAAAAGTCCCAGACCGATCATCATAATGATATAGATCATGCCCATCGACCACTTGAGCACTGGAGTGGTCTGCACCATCAGTTTGGGAAGCTGAATCGCACAGTAATAATCCACCAGAATATAGAACCATGCAGCTGCACCATAGGCAGCAAAGCGCAACACACGCTGTACCGGCCACGGGAATTTTTTCTGAACCAATTCAACGCCGATGAGCTTGCCGCGGCGAGCAGCAACATAGCTGGCAAACGTCGTAGACCAAAGGAAGAAATATTGGCTCATTTCGGTTGTCCAGTTGATGGAGAATTGGAAAATTCGAGCGACAACCTGAAGAAAAACGCAAATCAACATACCGCCAACGCACAAGGCCGAAAGGATAAAGGAAATTTTATCCAGAACCTTAAAGCATTTTTCGATGGTTTTCATCGCTTTGAGGCACCTCCTGAAATTGTTTTGAGAAGAAGAAATCGGGTCGGGTTTTGTGCCCGACCCGATGCAGTCATAGTTTTATTCGCCGACCTTCGCCTTGGCAGCTTCGAGTGCCTCGATGTAAGGCTTCAGATCGGTCTGCTTATATTTGTCGTATACACCGGCCACTGCCTCCTGGAACGGAGTCAGGTCGTCGATATAGGTCACGACGATGTCCGCACCATCGGCCAGCACCTGCTTGAGCTGATTCTCCTCGGTTTCCTGCGCCAGTTGACGCTGATAGACAGTCGCATCATCAAATGCCTTCATCAGGGTCGCCTGCTCATCTTCGGTGAGCATATTCCACAGATCCAGGTTCATGCCGACCGGCTCGACGCTGAACACATGACGAGTCATGGAGAAGTAGCGGTTAACCTCGAAATACTTGTTGTTGATGTAGTTATTCTGCGGGTTTTCCTGTCCATCCACCGTACCCATCTGAAGCGCAGTGAAGATTTCGGAGTTGGCCAGCGGAACCGGCTGCATGCCCAGCGCTTCCATCATATCAGCAAAAACCTGACTCTCGGCAATGCGGATGGTCAGACCCTTCAGATCCTCTACCTTTTCGATCGGGCGCTTGCTGTTGGAAACATTGCGCCAGCCGTTATACCAGTACCCCAACAGCTTGATGCCATTCTTTTCGCAATCATCGGCGAAAACCTTGCATTCATCGCTGTCTACCATGGCAAATGCCTGCTCAGCGGTATCGAACAGATACGGCATATTCATCGCCTCAAAGCTGGGCACGACGTTGCAGACACTCATCGGATTTTCAATAAAGATATCGATGGTGCCCAGCGCAGTGCCCTCCACGGCCTTGGAACCAGCAGCCAGCTGGTTGGACGGATAGATATCCAAATTCATGGTGCCGTTCGAATACTCGGTCAGCTTCTCGTTGAAGTACTCGGATCCTTTCTGATAAGGATGGCTCGTGGAACCGCTGTGATGAACGGTGAAGGTGTAGTCAGCCAGCGCGGATGTACCGGCCAGCATCAGGGCGGCGCTCATGGCAAGAGCAAAGATTCCTTTTTTCATGGGTGTATCCTCCATTCTTTTTTCCTCGTGTCGGCGTTTGTCGTTCCCGCCGCTCGAAGTTTGATTGCATTATAGCCGCCCGTAAAAGCCGCGTCAAGAATCGGGAGCACAGCAGTTTTTCCTGCGCATTTTTCTATATATTCTTTGCATTTTCACGGCCGGCATCAATTTTTTCGAGCATTTTTCCGATTTTTTACCGCAAGCATCAAAAAAACCGGCGGGCCTTTCGGCCCGTCGGAGAGGAAGCTCATTCGTTTGTGTTTTCCGGCGTCTTGCGGAAAGAGCCGGGCGTCTGTCCGTAGTATTTTTTGAAGGCACGCGTCATCGTCAACACGTTGGTGTAGCCCACAGCCTCGGCAATCTGGTTGAGCGAAAGTTCGGTATTTTCGATTTCGGCGCGCGCCTCCTCGATACGCATCTGATGCAGCGTTTCCAGAAAGCCTTTGCCGAGGTTTTTCTGAAATTCACGCGAGAGAGTGGACATGCTCATGCCGAATTCGGCGGAGAGCATGGAAAGCGACAGCGCCGGGTCGTGGAAATGCGTAATCATGTACTGATAGACGGCGGCGAACTGCTCGGTATACTGGCTGGTTTT
>ULVQ01101851.1_pt1 | contig 9492 bp, 9 predicted proteins | sample 1959591 | NCBI WGS metagenome assembly ULVQ01 (sample SAMEA4835790, study PRJEB28245) | human gut metagenome | biome: gut microbiome; material: fecal sample | place: Denmark | collected 2008
CGCGGTAAATGCCGCGTCGCTTGGCGTTTTGTTTTTCAATTTGTTCAATTTATATCATTTTTGCAAGCTCGGGGAAAATTTCCAAACTGCGCTTCAAAATACCGTTGATATGCGCAATGGCTATTCCGTAGTTGCAGAAGGGCACTCCGTCCCTTACCGCCGTTTCCCGACGGCGCGCCATTTCCTTTTCGTTGAGCATACAGCCGCCGCAATGCACGGCGAGAGCCGTCCCCGACAGACTTTCGGGAAAGCTGTTTCCCGACGTAAAGCGGAAATTCAGCTTTCTGCCCGAAAACTCCTCTATCCATTTGGGCAGCTTGACGGTTCCTATATCCTCGCACTGTCTGTGGTGGGTGCACCCCTCGGCAATGAGCACCGTATCCCCATCTTTAAGCTCCGAAAGCGCGGCGGCGCCCTTTACCGCCTCTGAAAGTATTCCGTTGACGTATGCCAAAAGAATGGAAAACGACGTCAGCCTTTGGGATTCGGGCAGCATTTTTTTAACCGCCCCGAAAGCCTGACTGTCGGTCACTACAAGCTTCGGACTGTTTTTTAAAGAAGAAAGCGCGGCGGGCAGCTGCTCCGTCTGACAAAACACGCATACCGCTTTTTTGTCGAGCACGTCTCTCAAAGCCCGCACCTGCGGCAATATCATGCGTCCTTTGGGCGCGGACGCGTCTATCGGCGTGACGAAAAGCACGACGTCCTCTTTGTCGAGTATGCCGTCGAACAGTCCGACGCTTGACGACGCCGTCTTTGCCAGAGCCGCAACCGCCTCCCTCAGTCTGTTTATATTTTCGCCCGTTTTGGCGCTCACTCTGACAGCGCCGGGTTCGTCGCCTGTTTCACGCGTCAGGTCGCATTTGTTGAAAACGACAAGAAACGGGATTTTTTTCAGTCGGATTTTTTCAAGAAGCTCTTTGTCGCCAAGAGTCAAGCCTTTCGTCGCGTCTGCGACAAGCAGCGCCACGTCGCATCTGTCAAGCTCGACGTCGGTTCTCTTGACTCTCATAGAGCCCAGCTCGCCCCCGTCGTCCGCGCCCGCCGTATCCACAAGCGTGACCGCTCCGACGGGCAAAAGCTCCATTGCCTTGACCACGGGGTCGGTGGTTGTGCCCGGGGTATCGCTGACGATTGACACCTCCTGCCCCGCAAAAGCGTTGACCAGACTCGACTTGCCCGCGTTGCGGCTGCCGAAAAAGCCTATGCGCACCCTGTTTGCGTTGGGGGCGGAATTTAAATTGCCCATAAATCCTCCCTTAAAACCTGAAATCTCTTTTTCCGTTTTCTATCTGCGCGATGTAATCCGCCGCGATTCTTCTAACCTTTTGGTCTGGAATTTTCTTTAATTCGTCTTCGATTAGCTTTTCCCCCGCGGCGCGCGTCTCTTGACTCGCATAGTCAGTAAGAAACTCTTTAAGCGTCATGAGCGCGTTGGGATGACAGCAATTTTGTATTTGTCCGCTTTTGAGCAGACTCATAAATCTGTCGCCCGTGCGCCCCTCTCTGTAACATGCGGTGCAGAAAGACGGAATATATCCGCTTTCAATCAGCCATCTCACCACCTCGTCCAGAGTTCTCCTGTCCGAAACGTCGAACTGCTCGGTGTCCTCGGGTCTTTCCTCCTCGGTGTAGCCGCCTACGCTTGTGCGGCTGCCTCCGCTTATCTGGGAAACGCCGAGTTTAATTACCCTTGCGCGCAGCTCGGCGCTTTCTCTCGTGGATATTATCATTCCCGTATAAGGAACGCTGATTCTTATCAAAGCGCACAGCTTGGCGAAAATGTCGTCGCTTATCCCGTTGTCGAACGACGACGGGTCTATGTCGTCGGCGCGTTTTATGCGGGGCATACTGATTGTATGCGGTCCCACGCCGTGCACGGCTTCCAGATGCTCGGCGTGCATTAGCAGCGCCGCGAACTCGTATCTGTAAAGCTCCAAGCCGTAAAGCACTCCAAGCCCTACGTCGTCTATACCTCCCTGCATAGCCCTGTCCATCGCTTCCGTATGCCAGTTGTAATCGTGCTTGGGGCCCGTCGGGTGCAGCTTTTCGTAACTGCTCTTGTGATAAGTTTCCTGAAACAGTATGTAGGTGCCTATTCCCGCTTCTTTAAGCCTGCGGTAGTTTTCAACCGTCGTCGCCGCAATATTGACGTTGACGCGCCTTATCGCGCCGTTTTTGTGCTTCAAAGAATAAATCGTTTTAATCGATTCGAGCACGTACTCTATGGGGTTGTTTACGGGGTCCTCGCCGCACTCCAACGCAAGACGCTTGTGTCCCATGTCCTGAAGCGCCGTGACCTCGGCGGCTATTTCCTCCTGCGACAGTTTTTTGCGCGGGATATGCTTGTTTTTGGCATGATAAGGACAGTAAACGCAGCCGTTTACGCAATAATTGGACAGGTAAAGCGGCGCGAACATAACTATTCTGTTGCCGTAAAAATCCTTCTTGATTTTTTCCGCCAGCCTGAAAAGCTCCTCGTTGACGCGGCTGTCGTCGCAGGCAAGCAGCACGGAGGCTTCTCTGTGGTCGAGCCCTTTTTCCCGTCTTGCTTTTTCGAGGATTTTTTCAATCAGCTCCGTGTCGTCCTTGTGTTCGTCGGCGTATTTCAACGTCGCTTCCACTTCTTCGTGGCAGATAAATTCCTCCGCCTTCATAGATTTGGGATTGTACATATTTGTCTCCTTTGCCTTCGGGTCGGGAAAAGCCTTCCCGTCGGAATAATTTTCCGTCAATTTTTTACCAGACTGTCTCCCCTGCAAGTCGCAAGAACGCGACCGATTTTCTTCATGCGCGCCGCAAGCTCCGCCAAGCCCTCCGAGGACTCTGCGCCCGTGTTCAGCTTGTTGTCGTAAATGCTGTATTTTTCACGACAGGATGCGGGAGAAAGATTGGGCATAACCACGTTTGCGCCGGCAAGGATACCTCTTTCGCGTCCGCCGGCTGCGGCAGTGCCCAGCGCGGTTGTGGCGGGCAGCAAGATTTCGGGACACAGCAGTCGGCTCAATGCAAGCATTTTCAGCGTTGTCTGCACAGAGCCTCCGCCGAAATCTTTGAACGGAGTGTCTCTGTGCGGCAGAAAGGGACCTATCCCCGCCATATGCGGCTTGAACTGCGTCAAAAACGCCAGCTCGTCGGCGAGCATTTCCGTCGTCTGAAAGGGCGTGCCCACCATAAAGCCGCATCCCGTCTGAAAGCCGATTGCTTTTAACGCGTAAAGACAGTCAATACGCGCGGCGTAACTCATCTCGGGCGGGTGCAGCAAGGCGTAATGCCTTGCGGAAACGGTTTCGTGCCTTAAAAGATACCTGTCCGCTCCCGCGTCGAAAAAGGCCTTGAAGCTGTCGGTTGGTCTTTCGCCCAACGACAGGGTGACCGCGCAGCCCCCGCAGCGTCTTTTTATTTCGCGCACAATGCGGCAGATACTTTCGTCGTCGAAATACCCGTCCTCTCCCCCCTGCAAAACAAAGGTGCGGAAGCCGAGAGCGTATCCCGACTCGCAGCGCTCGAGAATTTCCTCGAACGAAAGACGGTATCTTTGAGCCTTTGAGTTGGAGCGTCTCAGTCCGCAGTAAAAACAGTCATTTTTGCAGTAGGAGGTAAATTCAATCAGCCCTCTTGCGAACACCTTGTTGCCGTAGTGCTTTTCGCAGACGGCGCGCGCCGCGCCGAAAAGCTTTTCCCACACCTCGCCGTCGTCGCACTCCAACAGAGCAATCAACTCTTTTTTTTCGGGAAGGACGGAATTTAAAAGCTTTTCAATCGCGTCCATCGCAAACTGCGGAATACGCCGTCTTGGCGTTTACTCCGTTCAATCGTCCGACCTTGCCGGACAGAGCGTTGATTACGTCCTCCGGAGCGTCCGCCGCAATGGCTATTATGTTTATGCCGCGCTTGGGATAAGGCAGCCCCATGCGCCCGATTATGTAACTGCCGTATTCGTGCAGCAGAGCGTTCAAAGGCTCCACCGAATCGGGATTTTCCACTATTATGCTGATTACTGCAACTCTGTCTGCCATATTTACCTCCGAATAAATTATATGAAAAAAATGCGCCCGAAAGGCGCATTCAAAATACGTTTTCAATCCGCCTTCCGCCTCAAAAATGTTTCGGCGTCAGTTTAAATTTACTTTCCTTGCCGAAAGAAAGCTCTCGCGGCTCGGAACAATCTTACTATACCACCCCGCCGCCCGAAACGCAAGCGTTTAACGCGCGGTTTTGATAAATTTATAGATCTGTTTGGTGTTTTCGCAGACGGCGACGGGATTGTATTCCTCAAAATCCTCCGCCCTGCCGAAGCCGTAGGTCACTCCGAGCACGTCCATGCCGCAGGCTGCCGCTCCGCGCATATCGTAAAGTGTGTCCCCAACAAGCAGACAGCTTTTCACGTCCAGATTTTTGCCCTCGACAGCAGCCCGCAGAACGTCGGCTTTTTCGTTCCTGTCGCCGACGCTTCCGAACACGAAACCGAAATGCTCCAAAACGCCCAGCTCTTTGAGCACCTTGACGGCGTAAGGCTCGTATTTGGAGGTGGCGACGCCCAGCGCAAAACCGTCGGCGGCCAGCTTTTCCAGCAGCTCCTTAACCCCGTCGTAAAGGGTGTTGTCCGTCATGAAATCGAGATAAACTCCCCTGAAATAGTCCAACGCCTTGAACAGCCGCATGTCGTCGCCGAAAATCTGATAAAAACTCCATTGGATTGGCGGACCGATAAATTTTTTCAAATCGAATTTCGACTCGTCCACGCCGAACTCCTTCATCATTTTTCTGAACGCTTTGAATATGCCGCTTTCAGTATTGGAAATGGTTCCGTCGAGGTCAAAAATAATGGTATTGTATTTCATCTGCGGTTATTCCTTCGCAAAACGTCGCTTACGCCGAAATTGCCGACATACTGTCGGCAATTTCCGTGTTTTGCAATCAATAATTGTTGGCTTTTACCTCGAAATAAGCTTTCGGGTGGTCGCAGGTGGGACACTTCTCAGGCGCGAATTTTCCTACGTGTATATGACCGCAGTTGCGGCACACCCACACGGTATTTTCTCCCTTGTCGAACACCTTGCCGGACTTTACGTTGTCCGCCAACGCGCGGTATCTTTCCTCGTGGGACTTTTCGATTGCCGCAACCAGACGGAATTTCGCCGCTATGTCCTTGAAGCCCTCTTTTTCGGCAACCTCGGCAAACTCCCTGTACATTTCCGTCCACTCGGCGTTTTCGCCGGCGGCTGCGTCCAGAAGATTGTCGTAGGTGTCGCCGATCCCGTGAAAGATTTTGAACCAAAGCTTGGCGTGCTCCTTTTCGTTGAGCGCCGTTTCCGCGAAAATGGCGGAAATCTGTTCAAAGCCGTCTTTTTTGGCTTTGCTCGCGTAAAAATCGTATTTTGTTCTCGCCTGACTTTCGCCCGAAAAAGCGTACATCAAATTCTGTTCCGTTTTGCTTCCTTTAAATTCCATGGTATTTCCTCCGATTGAAATTATATCATTTTCCGCGCCCGCTGTCAACGCCGCTTTGATAAATATTGCCGCATCTCCACGTTTCAAACAAAAAACGACGGAAAATTTCACCCGCCCGAAAAAAACTCCGGCACGTATTTTTTTTCGCTCTCCGCGTCGGAGGGCGGCTGCTCGAAACCGTTTTCAAGTCCGACGTTGAAAAAATAATCCCTTACCCTGTCGTACTCGCTCGTCCGCACGGCGCGTCTAAGCTCGGGGAATTTTTCCGCGTTGCCCGCGGGGAAATACTGTCCCATAAGGCTGACGTACAGTTTCCTGTCAAGACGCGCGACAAAGTCCAGCGCCGACTTGCTGTTTTCGACGTTTGCCGGCAACACCAGATGTCGAACAATCATTCCCTGCTTCATAATGCCGTCTTTATCGAAAACGTCGCGGGGACGCTGTTTGCGCATTTCGGCGAGCGCCGACGACGCAACCGAGAAATAATCTCCGACTCCGGAATATTTTTCGCCCGTTCGGTCGGAGCCGTACTTCATATCGGGCAGGTAAATATCCACAAGCCCGTCGAGACGCTTCAAGGCTTCTACGCTGTCGTAGCCCCCGCTGTTGTAAACTACGGGCAGCGAGCTTGACGCCTTGAATTTTTCAAGCAAAGGCGCAAGCCTTGTTGCGTAATGTGACGGAGTTACCAGATTTATGTTGTGCGCGCCCTCCCTTTCAAGCTCGAACAGCTTGTCCAAAAGCCGCCCGTCGGAATAAGTTTCTCCCCTGCCCGACGACGAAATGACGTAATTCTGACAATATACGCAGTTGAGATTGCAGCCCGAAAAAAACACCGCGCCGCTGCCGCGCGTACCGCTTAAAGGCGGCTCCTCCCAAAAGTGCAGCGCGATTCTTGCGACGGAAAAAGCCTCCTTGGTCTTGCACCTGCCCGTTGAAACAGCTCTGTCCGCGCCGCAGCGGCGCGGACAGGCGTTGCAAATCATTTCACTGCTCCGAGCATTTTTCCGATATTGGCGTTTTCGTCTACAAACGCCGACAAACGCTCGGTTTTGCAGCTCAAAACGGTAGTCACCCCGGGGCCGTGTCCGGAAATAAGGCAGTCGCTGTGTATGACCACTCCGACGGTTCCGCTTCCTTTGAGATACTCTCTGCCGAACACCGTGTCGCAGTCTTGAAGAAACACCAAATCTCCGAAGCGCAGTTTGTCTATGCCGTACTCATTAAGCTCGCCCTTGCTCGCCGTCATAATGTCGTAATCCCCAGAAAACGCCTGACTTCCTATGCCGCTGCCCATAAATCTCGCGGGAATAACGGCTCTTACGCCCACGCTCAGTCTGCCGTCCCCGATTTTTATATTCAGCTTTTCAAAGAGGTCGGGGTCGATGTTCATAACCCTTATGTCCTCGAAGCCCTCTATCTCAAGCCCCTGACCGAAGGATTTGACCAATATCTTATCGTCGGGCGCAAGCAGCTCCTTGGTCTCTCTGTCAAACCACACGATGACGTGCTCTATGCCTCCGTGAGTGCCCGTCACAAAGCCCTCTCTGCCCTTTGCGTCGCCCGAAATTACCCGCGCTCTGTTGCCTATGCAGGAGAGAAAATTGTACGCGCCGTTCTCGGCGCTGTCGGCGTTCTGCGTGGAAACGTCCGGCTCTATGTGGTCGCCTACCCAGCCGAACACGCTGTCCCCCAAGGTGACGTTGTAGCAAATCGCGCCGACGGTGGGATACGCCACGGGCTTCCCCTCCGTCGTAACTCTGTAAACTCCGCCTCTGACGGTAGGGTTGTGCACCTTCCCCGTCACGGATTGCATGACAAGTCTGTCTCTGTTTGTTTTTAGCATAAACGAAATCTCCTTTATTTCTAACCCGCCGCAATGTATCCCGGCGCCACTGCGGGTATAAGCAGCCCGAACACAAGGTAGCCGACCACCCCGCCTCCGACTATCAATATGACGGGATTTAATTTTTTGTTCTTTATTTTGATACGGCTGGCGCCGAATCCCGCCGCAACGAGTATGAGCGAAACCCAGTCGAATTTGTCAAACCAGCTGTCCGCAGAGGAAAAATCCTTGAGATTCATCAAAGGCAAAATTACCTGCAAGGCTATGGACACGCCCGCCGCGGAAATAAGCCCCGTCACAACGGGCTTGATTCCGTCGAAAGCGCCTCTCAAAAATCTGTTTTTGCTGATTTTCGAGTAGATAGCCGCAAAAATAAGGATTATGATTAACGAAGGCAGCACCACCGAAAAGGTCGCCACTACGCCGCCCAGAACGCCCCCCTGACTCGTGCCGACAAAGGTGGCGATGTTGATTGCAAAGGGACCGGGAGTCGACTCGGATATGCCTATGTAGTTGAGCAGCTGCGTATCGGTGAGCCACCCCTTTTCGTCCACGATTTCCTGCGTTATCATGGGAATCATGGCATAGCCGCCGCCGATTGTGAACAGTCCGATACGGAAAAATATCCAGAAAAGTTCGAGGTAAATCATTGTTTGTCCTCCCCGCTTTCCTCCGCGCCGCCGCAGGCTTGGTCAACCCGCTCCGCGCCGTCCTCCTCCGCCGCCGCGTTTTCGCCGCCGTCGAGATTTTTTTCGAGAAGCTTCTTTTTTCGCGCGTCTCTTGCAAGAGTGTATACTATGCCGTAAATTCCTCCCGCCAGAATCAGGAATATGACGTTGAAATCCGTGAGGAGAGTGACAATAAGCGCAGCCGCGGCAATCAGGTAGGACTGCCAGTTTTTGTCAAGCTGTTTGAAAAACTTGACCATTGCGTTGACGATAAGCACCACAACTACCGCCTGAATCCCCTTGAACGCGGCTGCAAGCCATGCGACCTCTTCGAGGTAATGCACGAAAAAGGAAAGCACGGTTATGATAATCAGCGAAGGCAGAACAACGCCTAGAGTGCCCAGAATGCCGCCAAGCACGCCCGCCACTCTGTAACCGACAAAGGTTGCGGAATTTACCGCGATTGCGCCCGGAGTCATTTCGGAAATAATAAGCATATCCGTCATATCCTCCTGCGTTATCCACTTTCTGCGCTCCACAAGCTCGGCGGAAATGACGCTTATCATGGCGTAGCCGCCGCCGAACGTAAACAATCCGATTTTGAAAAAGCTCCAAAACACCAGCAATGCTTTTTTAAATTTGTTCATAGCACGCAAATTATACAGCAAACCCTTTCCGCTTTCAAGCAAAAAACGGGCGCGGAAAAAATTTTATTTTCGTCGCCAAAAGACTTGAAAAAAAAGTGTGTTTGTTTTAAAGTATATATGAAGTTCACAACAACGGAGAAAATTATTATGACGCAGCAGAATCTGGTTATATTCGACCACCCCCTAATCAGTCACAAAATCGCTCTTTTGAGAAGCGTGGAAACAGGAGCAAAGCAATTCCGCGAGCTGGTTGAGGAAATAACCACGCTCATGGCGTTTGAAGCGTTGAAGGACGTGCCCACAAAGCTTGTGGAGATTACCACTCCTCTTGAAAGGTGCACCCAAAAGGTGGTCGTTGAAAACTCCGTCGTCATCGTGCCCGTGCTGCGCGCTGGGCTCGGCATGGTCAACGGCATACACACTCTTTTGCCCACGGCAAAGGTGGGACACATAGGAATGTACCGCGACCACGACACGCTCGAACCGAGGGAATACTACTGCAAGCTGCCCGACGGCATAGAGGACAAGACGGTAATCGTCATAGACCCCATGCTTGCAACGGGCGGAAGTCTTGTCGCCGCAATAGATTTGCTCAAAAAGCGCGGCGTAAAAAAAATAAAGGCTATGAATATTATCGCCGCGCCCGCAGGCATAGAAGCGGTGCAAAAGGCGCACCCCGACGTTCAGCTTTACATAGCGCAGCTTGACCGCTGCCTCAACGATATGGGATATATTCTCCCCGGTTTGGGCGACGCGGGCGACAGAATTTTCGGCACGAAATAACAAAAAAGCCGCTCCCGTGCGTTTGTTCAAACGCCGTAGATTTTCTATAAGACTTTTTCAACAAATTCTCCTTAATAAACAAAGCCCGCGCCTT
>ULVQ01094599.1_pt1 | contig 9491 bp, 6 predicted proteins | sample 1959591 | NCBI WGS metagenome assembly ULVQ01 (sample SAMEA4835790, study PRJEB28245) | human gut metagenome | biome: gut microbiome; material: fecal sample | place: Denmark | collected 2008
CTCACCGGAGACCAGCCTTTCCTTAGCGTGGAAACCCTGCACCGGCTGATTAACGCATGGGAGAAGGAACCCGGCGGCATATGGGGATGCGAGTTTGAGGGGCGCTTTTCCATCCCCTCTATCTTCCCTGCCGCTGTGTATGGGGAGCTGCTGACGCAGGATGGCGATGTGGGCGGCAGAGAGGTGATGCGGGCCCACCCGGAGCTGGTGCATACCATCCCTGCGCCCCCGCAGGAGCATTTTGATATCGATACCGTGGCGGACCTGGCTGCGGCACAGCAAAAATAACCGAGAAGGAGCAGCCGGCGGGCTGTTCCTTTTTTCTGCGCCGTACCCGCTATCATGCAAAAACACCCCCGTCCTTGCGGACGGGGGGCTTTTGTGTAAAACACGATGAGAAATGGAGCTGTCTTATTTGGTAGAGTTCATCCTTTGATGAACCCCATTCCCTCAAGCTCTAACAGATAATTCAGTTAGTCTGAATTACTCTTTGAACTCGTAGTCCTTGCCGGGCAGGATAGCATTCAGGATGATGCCGAATACTGCAGCGCAGGCCAGGCCGGCGAACGAAACACCGCCGATGTGGATCGGATAGGTGTTGAAGCCCAGACCGGATACCATGATGATAGCAGCGACCAGAACATTACGCATGTTAACGAAGTCAACCTGGTTCTCAACGATGGTACGGATACCGGTAGCAGCGATCATGCCGTACAGAACGAAGGAGATACCGCCGATAACAGCAGTGGGGATGGAGTTGATGACTGCCTCAAACTTGGGAGACAGGGAGAGGATGATAGCCATGACAGCAGCAATACGCATTACGAAGGGGTCGAATACGCGGGTCAGGGCTACTACGCCGGTGTTCTCGGAGTAGGTGGTGTTGGCAGGGCCGCCGAGCAGACCGGCCAGAGAGGTACCGATACCGTCGCCCAGCAGGGTGCGGGTCAGACCGGGATCAGCGATGTAGTTACGGCCGGTGGTAGCGCCGATAGCCATAACATCACCAACATGCTCAACCATTGCAGCAACGGCAACAGCAAGACCGGCAACGATGCAGTCAGCATTGAACTTGGGCAGATGGAAGTTGGGAAGACCAACCCACGCAGCAGCGCTGACACCATCGAAGGAAACAGCGCCCATGATGATGGCAACGATGTAGGAAACGATCAGGGAGATCAGAACGGGGATGATCTTGATCATGCCCTTGCCCCAGGTATTGCAGATGATGATCACGAGGATCGGAACAATACCGAGGACCCAGTTGGTGAGCAGGTTGTTAACAGCAGAACCTGCAAGGTTAATACCGATGAGGATGATGAGCGGGCCGCAAACAACGGGCGGGAACAGCTTCATAACTCTCTTGGTACCCAGAACCTTGATCAGGATAGCGAGAATTACATACAGACCGCCGGCAGCAACTACGCCGCCGGTAGCATACTCTTTACCATAGGCAGGGATGATAGCAGAATACATGCCCAGGAAAGCAAAGGAGGAACCCAGGAATACGGGAACCTTGCCCTTGGTGATGAAGTGGAACCACAGGGTCGCAATACCAGCGCAGAACAGGGTAACGGAAGCGGAAAGGCCCACAATACCCTCGCCATAGCTGTTGGTCAGAACGGGAACCAGAATGGTAGCGCCGAACATGGCGAAGCACTGCTGCAGGCCCATGATAATGGACTTGCCCCAGCCGAGTTCCTTACGAGCATCATAAATGCCGGTAATTTTAGTACTCATTAAATTTGCCTCCTCAATGATTTGGATTCTCCATTTCTCTTGGTCTATCGAACCTCTGCATCAAGACCGAGTGCGCCCATTTATGTACTTACACATCGGCACGGATTTCTTGCAAAACCCTCCTTCATGCATTGTCATTATTATATCGTGTGTTCATAAAAAATTCAATCTCTCGCCCCCCACTTTTCCGTATTCCACAATTTACAGTTTTTGATGTTGTGCATTTTGCCATCACCCATTGGAGAAACTCCCCAATATCTCCCCTATCATTTTCAATTATATTTGGAATGTTATAAACATATTCCTATTGAGATATGTTAAATATGTCCTAAAATACGCTGCTATTTTCTCCATTTTTGCACCCTTTGCAATAAACTTGTTCGATAATACGGTCCTTGAGGGATATTTTATGCTGTTAAGATTATGTTAATACACCACAAAGACATAGAAACAGGCACCCACCACAGAGGGCAGGTGCCTGCATTTTTAGTGCCTATTGCGCGCGCTTTTGGATAGAATTACTTCTTCTCAGCAGCGGCTTTTTCCTGCAGGGCCTTCAGCATCCGCTCGGGAGTGATGGGCATCTCGGTGAAGCGGCAGCCGGTCGCATTGTAGATCGCGTTGGCGATGGCGGGGGCGCCGGGAACCATTGCAGGCTCGCCGATACCACGGGCGCCATAGGGGCCGGTCTCCTCGGGATGCTCAACGCCCATGGCGATGAAGGTCTCGGGGGCATTATCGATGGTGGGGATCTTGTAGTCCACGAAGGACTTATTGAGGACTTTACCATCCTTGAGCTTCAGCTCCTCGAACAGTACAGTACCCAGAGCCTGCATCATACCGCCCTCTACCTGAGCCTTATACAGCTCGGGGTTGACGATGTGACCGGGGTCGCAGCTCTCTACCATCTTCTTTACTTCGATGATACCGGTCTCGGTATCGACCTCAACCTCGGCGCCGGCCACAGCGGTGGTCCAGAACGCGGCGGGCTTGGGGGAATAACCGGTAGCGGGATCATAGTTGATGTTATTGGGCAGGGTAAAGGTGCCTACGCCGATGGCGGGACCGCCGTAACCGGAGCCGTCCTCAAACGCCAGACCCAGTGCCAGATCGGACATGGGCATACGGCTTTCGGGGTGGTTGCGGTTGATGATCCAGCCGTCCTCGAGGTACAGCTCGCGCTTGATGTAGCCCAGCTTGATCTGAGCCAGATCCAGAAGCTTCTCCTTCAGATCCTCGGCAGCCAGCTTGATCGCATTACCGGCGCAGTAGGTGATACGGGAGGCAACGGTCTGCCACTCATAGGGGGTATGGTCGGTATCGCCGGTGCGGATGGTAAACTTGGAGGGATCGCAGCACAGAACCTCGGCGGCGATCTGGGTCAGAGCAGTATCGGAGCCCTGGCCGATATCGTGACCGGAGGTCATCAGGAAGAAGGTGCCGTCCTCATTCATACGAATGATGGCAGCGGAGCCAGCGTTGGTGGGCTGAGAGGGGGACTTCCAGCCGCCGGCAATGCCCTTGCCGCGTACCTTGTGGGGGCCGGAGGGAGGATCGCAGGGCTTATCGTACTGAATGGCCTCAGCGACCTGATCCAGTGCCTCCAGGAAGCCGCAGGATTTCATGATCTCGCCGGTACCGGTGGACTTGCCGGGGGCCAGACCGTTGACACGGCGGATCTCGATGGGATCCATGCCGATCTCCTTGGCAACCTCATCGATGTTCTGCTCGATACCGAAGTGGATCTCGCACATACCGAAGCCACGGTAGGGGCCGCCTACGGGGTTGTTGGTGTAAACGCAGTAAGCGTCGGTCTTAACATTGTCGAACTCATAAGGGCCGGTGGAAGCAAAGCCGGAGGCCTTAACGATGTTTACGCCGTACTCGGTGTAGGCGCCGCCATCCCAGTAGAAGTTATTCTGAACCGCCAGGAACTTACCGTCGCTCTTGCGAACTGCGGTCTTGATCTTGGTGTACAGACCCTGACGAACATAGGAATTGACGAACTCTTCCTCACGGGTGTATTCCATCATAACGGGACGGCCCTTGCTGTGCATGGCCAGAGGAATGATGATACCTTCGATGGTGGTACCGGCCTTGGCGCCGAAGCCGCCGCCCACATAGGGGGAGATGATACGCATCTTGTTCAGCGGGATATCAAAGGTGGCAGACAGCGCCTGACGAACCGCATACGGAGACTGGCAGGAAGCCCAAACAGTGCACTTACCGTCCGGCTCGTACTGGGCTACTGCAATGTGGTTCTCGATGGGGGTATGCTGAACATGGGGAACATGGTACTCATGCTCGGTGATGTAGTACTCGTCAGGATGCTCCTCGGCATACTTGAAGGCCGCATCGGCATCACCCTTACGGATGATGTGATGGTGAGAGATATTGGTATGCGCCTGGGGATGGAAGATGGGTACTACTTTATAAGTATGCAGCTCGGGGTGGATGAGAACGGCGTCCTTGGCCATACCCTCCATGGGGTTGTTGATGACGGGCAGCGGCTCGTACTCAACCTTGACCAGCTCGCAGGCGGCCTCGGCGATCTCCGGGGTCTCGGCTGCAACGGCAACAACGGGCTCACCGCAGAACTTAACGGTATTGACTGCCAGGAAGTTTTTATCCTCCAGGTACAGACCACCACGCTTGGTGTAGTAGTCACCGGTGATTACATCATGAACGCCCTTCAGTGCCTTGGCGGCGGAAACATCGATGCTCAGGATCTTGGCATGGGCATAGGGGCTCTTAACACACTTGGCATACAGCATACGGGGCCATTTCATATCGCCCACATACTTGGCAGCGCCGGTAACTTTCTTAACGCCGTCTACACGCGGAACACTTACGCCAATATATTTACTCATTATTTGGCACCTCCATTCATGCGCTCGGCAGCGTCCTCAATCGCCTCGATAATTCTCTTGTAGCCGGTGCAGCGGCACAGGTTACCGGACATGTAATGGACGATCTCATCACGGGTGGGATGGGGATTTTCGCGCAGCAGAGCGGTAGCGGAAACGATGAAGCCGGGAGTGCAGTAGCCGCACTGCAGGGCAGCGTGGTCAATAAAGGACTGCTGGATGGGAGAAAGGTTGCCCTTCTCATCGGCAAAGCCCTCAACGGTCTCGAAGTGCTTGCCGTCCATCTCGGGGGCCAGCATCAGGCAGCCGTTGATCAGTACGCCGTCAACGATCATGGCGCAGGCACCGCACTCGCCGGCGCCGCAGCCTTCCTTGGCACCGGTCAGGTCCAGCATATCGCGGATGACATTCAGCGCGGTCTTATTAGCCGGTACATCCAGCTCGTATTCCTCGCCGTTTACAAAGAAATCAACATGATAAGTTTTCATTTTTCGGCACGCTCCTTTCTCATACAGAAAGCTCGGCCAGGCTTCTGCGTACAGCAACCTTTACCAGGCTGATACGGTACTCGGCGGAAGCACGGACGTCGCTGATGGGAGAACCCTCGCTGCCGGCAAGCTCCGCTGCCTCACCGATGAGCTCGGGGGTCAGCTTCTTGCCTTTCAGCAGGGCCTCAGTCTTGGGCAGACGAATGGGGGTAGGAGCGCAGGAGCCGATGGCTACGCGGTAGTCCTCACCAAACTTACCAACTGTAGCACAAACGGTAGAAAGGTCTACCTCCTTACGGCGGTCAAACTTGGTGAATACAGCCTTCTGGCCTTCCACATAGGGGATCTTGAGGCCGATGGCCATCTCGCCGGGCTTGAGGCCGACCTTACGCACGAAGATGAAGAACGCGCCGCGGGCGATTCTTTCTTCCTGGCTTTCGCCAGCCCAGCTCACCAGGGAAACCTCACGCTGACCCTCGGGACCTACTACGACCAGCTTGGCGTCGCAGGCAACGAGAGGAGTGACGGTATCCGCCAGAGGAGAAGCGTTGATGACATTGCCGACACTGGTAGCACGGCCGCGCACCAGCTGGGAACCCAGAACGGAAGCCGCCTGAGCGTAGAAGGGGTAATTCTCCTTCACGATCTCACTTTCGGAGATCTCCTTGCAGGTAACGCATGCGCCAATGTACAGGCCGTCCTTCTTGGAGAAAGTGATCTCCTTCAAGCCGGGAATACGCTTGATGTCGATCACGGCTTCCGGGTTAATGAGGCGCTCGCGCAGACGAATCATTACATCGGTACCACCATTCAGGATGGTATACTTACCTTCGTACTCTTTCATCAGTTCGAGAGCTTCTTCCACAGAACCCGGAGCGAAATAGTTAAATTCCTTCAATGTAAGCACTCCTTTTTGATTGGTTTTATGCAGAGTAACACTTATACAGCATCTACATTATAATATTGGAGGCCTGTCAATTCAATTCCTTTTGATCGATTTTGATATTCTGCCTAATTCCGGCCCTGCAATTTGTGAAAATTGGAATATACCCCCTTGTAAATACTTCACAACAAAAATGAAAACCGTCCGTGATTTTTGTCAGAACGCTGTTCGGCGGGATTCGTTCACTTTTGATAAGATGAGCGAAAATGTTCTTATGCTCTTGTTGATATATCCTAATGCCTGTTAAATTATTAACTCACTTTATTTCGATAATTTTCATTTTTCTATGAAAATTCACCAAAAAATTTATTGCTTTCTTGGCGGCAAAAAAGTTCTTCCGCCATTTACTTTTATTCTGCTTTCCTTTATAATGTAGATAAATAACAAATAGAGTAGGGGTACTGCGGCCTTTTGCGGCCCGGCCCAAGGACTTGCTTTATTTGTCATGGGCACCGCCCCGCTTCCCTACCGATGCGGACGGTGCTTACCTACATCATTTTGGGAGGTCTTTACTTATGTCCAAAAAACCTTTGGAAGGCATCCGTGTACTGGATTTTACCAATGCGCTGGCAGGCCCCTACTGCTCCATGATGCTCGGCAATATGGGCGCCGAGGTCATCAAGGTGGAGAAACCCGGTACCGGCGATGACAGCCGCGGCTACGGCCCGTTTGTCAATGGCCAAAGCGGCTATTTTGTCAGTGTAAACCACGGCAAAAAAAGCGTCGTCTGCAACACCAAGGATCCCGAGGGCGTTGAGATGTTCAAGGATCTGGTGAAGCATGTCGATATCGTGGTGGAAAACCTGAAGGCCGGTGCCATGAACCGCATGGGCCTGGGCTATGAGGAGCTCAAGAAGGTCAACCCCAAGCTCATCTATGTAGCTATCTCCGGCTTTGGCCAGACCGGCCCCTACGCTCCCCGTCCCGCCTACGATATGGTAGTGCAGGCCATGGGCGGCGTAATGAGCATCACCGGCGAGCCCGGCGGAAAGCCTGTCCGCGTCGGCGCTTCTATCGGCGATATCATTGCCGGTATCTTTGGTGCTTTTGGCGCCGTTACCGCCCTGTATAAGCGCGCCATCACCGGCGAAGGCGATATGGTGGATGTGGGTATGCTGGATTGCCAGCTCGCCATCCTGGAAAACGCCATCATCAAGTATTCCGCTACCGGCGTCGTGGCCGGCCCTCTGGGTGCTGTTCACCCCACCGTTACTCCCTTCCAGGCATTTGAAACCAAGGATAACTATGTCATCGCCGCCTGCGGCAATAACCGCCTGTACGCGGCCTTCTGCAATGCGCTGGGCTGCCCCGAGCTGATCGATGATCCCCGCTTCGACACCAATATGCACCGCAACCAGAACCTCAAGCTCATCGGTGACCTGCTGACTGAAAAGACCCGTACCAAGACCACCGCTGAGTGGCTGGATATTCTGGAAAAGGCCGGCGTGCCCTGCACCGGCATCAATACCGTAGATAAGCTGTTTACCGATCCGCAGGTCGCGGCCCGCAACATGCTCATCGAGGTAGACCAGCCCGGCATGGGCAAGGTCAAGATCGCCGGCAATCCGGTGAAGATGGCTTCCGTCGAGGCCGATGCCGACCATCATCCCGCTCCCGCCCTGGGCGATTCCACCCGCGATATTCTGGTGAATATGCTGGGCTGGGAAGAGACCAAGGCCGACGAGTATGTCGAAAAGTTCCACTAAGTTTTTTGTGCAAGTCCCGCTTGCCGGGGACGCTCCTCCGGCAAGCGGCAACCCATATACTCTCTGAAAGAAGGATAAAACTATGACCAAACTTGAAGACCTGATTGAACGCAAAGGTTCAATCGCTCTCGGTGGCGGCCAGGCGCGTATCGAAAAGCAGCATGAGCAGGGCAAAATGACCGCTCGTGAGCGTCTCGAGACCCTGTTCGATCCCAACACCTTTGTTGAGATCGATGCCTTCGTTGTCCATCGCTGCTACTACTTTGGCCAGGAAAAGCAGCACTTCCCCGGTGATGGTGTTGTTGGCGGCTACGGCAAGGTAGACGGCCGCATCGTCTACGCTTACGCCCAGGATTTCACCGTTGTCGGCGGCTCCATGGGCGAAGTTCAGGCCAATAAGATCTGCAAGATCCTTGAGAATGCCCGCAAGGTCGGCGCTCCCGTAGTCGGCATGAATGATTCCGGCGGTGCCCGCATCCAGGAAGGGCTGGACGGTCTGGAAGGCTACGGCAAGATCTTCTTCCGCAATACCGCTGCCTCCGGCGTTGTTCCGCAGATCACCGCCATCATGGGCCCCTGCGCCGGCGGCGCCGTTTATTCCCCCGCTCTCACCGATTTCATCTTCCAGGTGAATAAGACCGGCAAGATGTTCATTACCGGCCCCGATGTTATCAAATCCGTTACCGGCGAGCAGATCGATGCTGAAAAGCTGGGCGGCGCTATGACCCACAACCGCGTCAGCGGCGTTGCGCACTTCATGGCCTCCGATGATACCGACTGCATCAACCAGATCCGTCGTCTGCTGAGCTACCTGCCCTCCAACTTCCGTGATGCCGCTCCCACCATCTTCAATGGTGACGATCCCAACCGCATTGCCGATCAGCTGGATACCATCATCCCTGATAATCCCAACAAGGCGTATGATATGTACGATGTCATCAAGGCCATCACCGATGGCGGCGAGTACATGGACTACATGGGCATGTATGCCCCCAATATGATTACCTGCTTTGCCCGCTTCAATGGCCGCTCCGTTGGTATTATCGCCAACCAGCCCAAGGCCATGGCCGGCTGCATGGATATCAACTGCTCCGATAAGGCTGCACGCTTTATCCGTACCTGCGATGCCTTCGGCATTCCGCTGCTCACCCTGGTAGATGTTCCCGGCTTCCTGCCCGGTTCCACCCAGGAGCACGGTGGTATCATCCGCCACGGCGCCAAGGTCATCTATGCCTACTGCGAAGCCACCGTTCCGAAGGTTACCATGATCCTGCGTAAGGCCTACGGCGGCGCTTACTTGGCCATGTGCTGCAAGGACCTGGGTTCCGATATCGTATACGCCTGGCCCACCGCTGAGATCGCCGTTATGGGCGCCGAGGGTGCCGCCAACATCATCTTCCGTAAGGCCACTCCCGAGGAGCGCGCTGAGCTGATCGATGAGTACAAGCGCGAGTTCAATAACCCCTACAAGGCTGCCGAGCGCGGCATGGTGGATGATGTCATTATCCCCTCCACCTCCCGTCAGATGATCATCGCTGCCATGGAGATGCTCGATGGCAAGGTCGTGGAAGCTCCCAGAAAGAAACACGGCAATGTTCCGCTCTAATCAAAAGGAGCGTGAATAATATGATGTATCTGTATATTGCCATTGCTCTGCTGGTCGGGCTGCTGCTGGGAAAAGCGCTCTTTGGCAAAAAGGCCGCTCCCGCGCCTGCCCCGGCCCCTGTGGCCGCAGTTCCTGCCGCCC
>ULVQ01091854.1_pt1 | contig 9463 bp, 7 predicted proteins | sample 1959591 | NCBI WGS metagenome assembly ULVQ01 (sample SAMEA4835790, study PRJEB28245) | human gut metagenome | biome: gut microbiome; material: fecal sample | place: Denmark | collected 2008
CTCTGACATCATAGAGCAGATGTTAATAATCTTACCGTGACCTCTTTCGATCATTGATGGAATAACTGCCTTAGATACGATAAATGGTGCATTAAGGTCAACGTCGATAACCTGTCTGAATTCAGCAGCTGTCATATCGCACATTGGAATTCTCTTAATGATACCAGCATTGTTAACAAGGATATCGATAGGAGCTACATCCTTAGCAATCTGAGCAACCATAGCGTTAACCTTCTCTTCATTAGTTACGTCACATACATAACCGTGAGCATCGATACCAGCTTCCTTGTAAGCTGCTAATCCCTTATCTACTAATTCCTGCTTAATATCGTTAAATACGATTGTAGCACCTGCCTTAGCCATTCCGCTAGCGATAGCAAAACCGATACCATAAGAAGCACCTGTAACTAAAGCAACTTTTCCTTCAAGTGAAAAATTTACTGACATTTTAAAATCTCCTTTTCTCTTAATATTATATCAATGAACTCCAGAGCATATGGAATATCACAATATACTCCATACCTCTATGAGAATCATCCATCATAATGGATTATGCCATTAATATTAAACAGCATAATGTGTATGTAACCTATAATAATACAGCTACTCTTTATATATCAATCAATAACAATAAAATAATCTTGTTAAGCAATCATAAAGACATTCTGATTATCTAAGATCCTTCATATCTACATCATCCATATCATCGAAGTCCTGGTTCTCACCAACCATACCCCAGATGAATGTATAAGCGTGAGTAGCTGAAGCTGAGTGAATTGACCAACTTGGTGATATAACAGCTTCTTCATTTCTCATAACAATGTGTCTTGTCTCTGTTGGCTCACCCATATAGTGGAATACAACAGCATCTTCCGGAACTTCAAAGTAAAGATATACTTCCATTCTTCTGTCATGTGTATGACATGGCATTGTGTTCCATACGCTTCCTGGTTCAAGGCAAGTCATACCCATCTCTAACTGGCAGCTTTCAACCTGTCCTGGAAGGATATACTTATTGATTGTTCTATGGTTAGCACTCTCAAGACATCCAAGTTCCTTTTTATTCTCAGGTAAAATATCCTTAGCTGGATCAATAAATACTGTTGGGTATGTCTTATGTGCTGGTGCACTGTTAAGATAGAACTTAGCCGGGTTCTTAGGGTCTTCACTCTTGAATGAGATATCCTTAGCACCCATACCTATGTACATACCGTCTTTATATTTGAAGTTATATTCCTTGCCATCTACTGTAACTGTTCCGTTACCACCAATGTTAATGATACCCATCTCTCTTCTTTCAAGGAAATACTTAGCTCTAAGTTCAGCACCTGCTTCAAGAACAAGTTCCTTATTAACTGGTGTAGCAGCTCCTACTATAATTCTGTCAATCTGGCTGTAGATTGTCTTAATCTCATCAGCTACAAATAAATTCTGAATTAAAAAGTCATGTCTTAATCTGTCTGTGTCATAGTTCTTGACATCAGCGGGATTTGCTCCTGGTCTTACTTCCATTTTTATGTCTCCTTTTCTTGTTCAAATATGATTATGGATAACTTACAACAATATCATCCAGCTCATTTTATATAATATAATACCATTATTTATATATTTTTACAACTAATAATTCGTTTAATAAGCGGACTTGTCTTTACAATACCCTCTGATATTTCAAATGCTTTGATAATTAAGCCCTCTGCCTCTAATATTTTATCTTTATTGGCGGCATAGATTGTGGCAAGGCAGTCACCACATTTTACATAATCTCCACGCTTGGCTGACAGCTTTACGCCGACAGAATAATCTATAACATCTTCTTTTGTCATTCTTCCGCCACCTAATATCATCGAGGCTTCTCCTATAAGTTCTGACTCAATTCTTTGAACATAGCCTTCTTTATCTGCTTTAACCTCTATTTTATAATTACATTCTGTAAATTCATCTAAATCGTCAAATACAGTTATATCCCCACCCTGACGTTTAATGAATTCCAAGAATTTATTATATGCACTTCCATCATCTATGGAATTCTGTAACATACCTCGTGCCTTGTCTGCATTTTCTTCTACTTTAGAAGCAATAAGCATCTGTGTGCCTAATTCAAGGCAGAGATTAACAAGGTCTTCTGGACCTTCTTTCTTTAAAGTCTTTACCGCTTCCGCAACCTCCAGTGCATTACCTACAGCAAGACCCAGCGGTTCATCCATATCTGATATTACTGCTATTGTGTTTCTGCCAGCAAGACTTCCTATCTTAACCATCTCCTCTGCAAGTTTCTCGGCATCCTGCATATTTTTCATAAATGCACCGCTTCCGACTTTAACATCAAGCACAATCGCCCCTGCACCTGCGGCAATCTTTTTGCTCATTATACTGCTTGCTATAAGCGGTATGCTGTCAACAATGGCAGTAACGTCCCTTAAAGCATATATCTTCTTATCTGCAGGAGCAAGATTGCCTGTCTGTCCTGTAAGTGCAAGTCCTATCTCTTTAATATTATCAATAAATTCTTCTTCACTTAACTTAGTCCTGAAGCCTTTAATACTCTCTAGCTTATCAATTGTTCCGCCAGTATTGCCAAGTCCACGTCCGCTCATCTTGGCAACCTTGCCTCCACAGGCAGCTACCATTGGTGCAAGTATAAGTGTTGTCTTATCACCAACACCGCCTGTGCTGTGTTTATCTACATTAATGCCGCCTATCTCTGACAAATCCATCATATCACCGCTATGTGCCATCGCAAGCGTAAGATTGGTTGTTTCCTCATAATTCATTCCATTAAAATATATCGCCATAAGAAGTGCCGACATCTGATAATCCGGAATTGTGCCATTGGTATATTCATTAATAACATAATCAATTTCTTCTTTTGACAATGATTCATTATATTTTTTCTTGGATATTATATCAAACATTCTCATAGCTATCACTCCTCAAACAATTGATTTTTAATTGTAACACTCTGCTTTATTTTACATTTTTGTGAATTTCTGTTTCGTAACATTGTATTTGATTATATACTAACATTTTTCAGTAATTTATGCTATTATTATTAGCAGAATTCTTAAAATAAGAATGCAGGCAGCAGTTATTGCCTGCGGTTATTAATATAATACAAGGAGATATAATAATGAGTTTTGAATTTATACGAAAGCTTCCTACACCAACGGATATCAAGCGTGATTTTCCAGTTCCTGAAAGGGTTGCTGAATTAAAGAAAGAACGAGATAAAGAAATTGCCGATGTAATTACTGGCAGGTCAGATAAATTTCTTGCTATAATCGGACCTTGTTCTGCCGATAACGAGGACGCTGTATTAGACTATACATTAAGACTTAAAAAAGTTCAGGAAAAGATTGCTGACAAAGTACTAATCATTCCAAGAGTATATACTAACAAGCCAAGAACCACAGGCACTGGCTATAAAGGTATGCTCCACCAGCCTGACCCAGAGAAAAAGCCTGACCTTCTTGCTGGACTTGTTGCTATCAGAAAAATGCACATAAGAGTTATGGAAGAAACAGAACTTATGCCAGCCGATGAAATGTTATACCCTGAGAATTACTGGTTCCTTGCTGATGTACTCTCATATGTTGCCGTTGGTGCAAGATCTGTTGAAGACCAGCAGCACAGACTTACTGTAAGTGGTATGGACGTTCCTGCTGGTATGAAGAACCCTACAAGCGGTGATTTCTCAGTTATGCTTAACTCTGTAATCGCTGCTCAGGCAAAGCAGTCTTTCATATACAGAAACTGGGAAGTTGAAACACCTGGTAATCCTCTGGCTCACACTATATTAAGAGGTGCTGTCAACAAACACGGACAGAACATTCCTAACTACCATTATGAAGATTTAATAAGACTTGCCAATATGTATAAGACTAAGGATTTACTCAATCCAGCTTGTATCGTTGATGCTAACCACAGCAACTCTGGCAAAATGTATGCTGAACAGATAAGAATTACTAAAGAAGTAATTCACAGCCGCAATCATTCAAATGATGTTAAACAGCTTGTTAAAGGTGTTATGATTGAAAGTTATATTGAACCTGGCTGCCAGAAAGTCGGCGAAGGTATATATGGCAAATCAATAACAGACCCTTGCCTTGGCTGGGAAGAATCTGAAAAGTTATTATACACAATAGCTGATATGCTCAAGTAACATTTTCAGACACCCCGGATTTACGTAGGCTTCGCACAACGTGCCTGCCAACAATAATATAAAACTGACTAATAATGCCATTGCTATTTTCCTTATATTAATATTCACATATGACCCTCTGCTGGTTTCCCATATGGATATTAGTATGAATATAGTAATGGCATATATTATATAATGTGGAAATGTCATCACTATGTATACAAACATTCCTTTTATCCCCATATTCATTACACTTACGCTCACAACCATTCCAACGCTCATTCCAATAATTCCGAAAATTATATATACTGCCGGAACTGCAACAGGTGTAATAAGCAGTAATATGAGAAGTGCAAATTCTTTTATTCTCGTTTTGAAAATATATTGCCACAACGCCACATTATTTACCTTCATATCAATAATAGATAATCTGAAATCATTATTCAGTACTCCAACCTTATCCGTTATATTTATTATTGCATAATTAGCTATCAGTGTCCCAGCAATAACTCCCACCATAACTGCCAACATATATCTGTATCGTTTTAAAAAAATCCCAGCCATATAAACGCCTCCTTATTTATCAGGTCAGGCTATTTATATGCCGGGATTTCTTTTAATATGTTTTGATTATTGAATTTAATTATTGAATTTAATCATTTGATTGTTTTAATTACTTTATTTACTTCATTTATAAGGTCTGCTCATATGCAAGTATAGCAGATATTGTCTTGGAATCTTCTATTATTCCGTTCATAATCATATCTTTTAATTCCTGCAATGTATAATACTCAACATTAATATATTCTTCTTCGTCAAGCTGCTGTACTGACTTTGTAAGCTTATCAGCCACATATATATCAACCTTTTCATTGCAGAAAGCAACTGCCGTAATTATAGATATAAGCTTTCTTACATTATCAGGGTCAGCTTTATACCCTGTTTCTTCTTCCAACTCTCTTATTGCCGCAGTCTTGACAGGTTCACCCTTATTAATTCCTCCTGCTGGTATTTCAAGAGTTTCTTTATCTGGTGAATTACGGAACTGCCTTACCATAATAATTCTGCCATCATCACGAACAGCAACAACAGCCGCAGCTCCTTTATGCTCAATATGATCCCAATACACTGTCTTGCCGTCTGGTGTAACAATCGTATCTTTATAAAATTCAAGCATTGAACCTTTATACATCAACTCTCTGCCAACTCTTTTTATATGTTCCATATTGAATCCTCATTTTTATTATTTAATATTATGACACTTATCATAACATGCATCTGTGGCTTTTATGACAGCATTACGGAAATTGTGTTCTTCAAGTGCTGCTACACCAGCTATTGTTGTACCACCCGGTGAGCATACTTTATCCTTTAACACTCCCGGATGCTCGTTAGTTTCAAGAACCATCTTAGCTGAGCCAAGAACTGTCTGTGCAACTAATTTATAAGCATCATCTCTCTTAATTCCATATTTGACAGCACTATCAGCAAGTGCCTCAATAAACATATATACATATGCTGGCGAACTTCCACTTGCACATACAATAACATCCATAAGCTTCTCATCAACATAGACAACCTTTCCAAATGAATTAAAAAATCTGTCTACAACATCTCTCTGTTCAAATGAAAATTCATCTTTATTGTATGATACACCAGTCATCCCTTCTCCGACAAGAGCGGGTGTATTAGGCATTGCTCTTACAACCTTAGTATTAATTCCAAGATTATCCTTAATAGAGTCTATTGTAATTCCAGGTGCTATAGATATAACAACGCTGTCTTCTCTTATGACATTAACTATATTCTTCATTACAGCACTATATACCTGTGGCTTAACTGCTAATACTATATACTGGGCATTGTTAGCACACTCTGCATTGCTCTCAGCATATTTGACACCTGTTTCATCACTTATTCTTTTACATTTATCAAGGTCTGGACAGGTAAATATAATATCTGATGGTTCAAATACATTAAGGACACCTTTAAGCATAGCATATCCCATATTACCCATTCCAATAAAGCCTATCTTTGCCATACTGCCTGCTCCTTTCAGGATTTAGTTTTAATTTTTATCAACATTTTATTAATGTTTTTCTATTAAATTACTTCTGCTCAAGAAGCTTTTCTACACTTACTAATTTTGTACATAATACAAATAATTCTGCTGCTTCAGACATTTCCTCTGGTGTAGGGAAAGATGGTGCAATTCTTATATTGCTGTCCTTAGGATCTTTTCCATAAGGGAATGTAGCACCTGCGTTTGTAAGGATAACACCTGCTTCTTTACACTTTGCAACTATTGCCTTAGCGCAGCCTTCCATAGCATCAAATGATATGAAGTATCCTCCTCTTGGCTCTGACCAAGTACCAATTCCAAGACCTGTAAGTTCATCTTCAAGCACCTTTAAAGTAGCTTCAAACTTTGGACGCATAAATTCAGCGTGCTTCTTCATATGTTCCTTAAGACCTGCAACATTCTTAAAATATCTTACGTGTCTTAACTGGTTAATCTTATCGTGACCAATTGTCTGAATTGTCATCTGCTTCTTAATATCAGCTACATTATCCTTTGATGTTGCAAGTGCTGCCACACCTGAACCTGGGAATGTAACCTTAGATGTAGAGGCAAATTCAAATACCATGTCTGGATTTCCAGCTTTCTCACATTCAGAAATAATATCAAGGATTTCATCCTGCTTGTCATCATAAAGATGATGAATAACATATGCATTATCCCAGAATATTCTAAAGTCCTTAGCTGCTGGCTTTAATGCTGCCATTCTCTTTACTGTCTCATCTGAGTATGTGTAGCCTTGAGGATTTGAATACTTAGGTACACACCAGATACCCTTAATAGACTCATCTTCGCTTACAAGCTTCTCTATCATATCCATATCAGGTCCATCAACAGACATTGGAATATTAATCATTTCAATCCCAAATCTTTCTGTTATAGCAAAATGTCTGTCATAGCCTGGAACTGGACAGAGCCACTTTACTTTATCAAGCTTGCACCAAGGTGTATTTCCAAGAATACCGTGTGTATACGCTCTTGATACCTGATCATACATAATATTAAGACTTGCATTACCATATATAATAACGTGTTCAGGTGTTGTTCCCATCATATCTGCCATAAGCTTCTTAGCTTCAGGAATTCCATCAAGAACACCATAATTTCTACAATCTGTTCCGTCCTCTGACTTTAAGTCAGATGAACTATTGATTACATCAAGCATATCCATTGTTACATTAAGCTGCGTTGCTGATGGCTTACCTCTTGACATATTAAGGTTAAGTCCCTTAGCCTTTGCTTCCTTGTATCTTTCATCAAGTTCAGCCTTTAACTGTAATAACTGTTCTTTGCTCATTTCGTTGTACTGCATATTAATCCTCCATTTCATAATTAAAAGGTCTTAAATACTATACTATGAAGATGATTTTTTAGCAATAGTTTTCACATTATATTTATGAATTTTGATTAAAAATATTAATTAATTAGACATTTTTAAGAATTTTATTAATAAAATTAAGTGTTAGCTTAATATTATTAAGTCAGCCTTTGAATTTTATACTAAGAATTACATTTCAATAAGCATTGTAATAATTATTGTATATAACTGCCATATGTTTAATTCTGGCATATTAACACTTAAAATCAAAAGGTAATTTAGTCTATTCACCAATTTGACATCAATAAAAGGCTACACAATAGTATAAGACGAAATATTATAGTAAATACTAATACAAAACATAAAAAAAGAAGCTGCCAAGAATTTTGAATTCTTGGTAGCTTCTCTGGTTCTTTAAATATGTTCGTAATTATTTAGCGTAATCAACAGCTCTTGATTCTCTTACAATACTAACTTTAATCTGTCCTGGATATTCCATCTGATTTTCAATCTGTTTAGAAATATCCCTTGCAAGTAATACCATATCTGAATCACTAATCACTTCAGGAACAACCATTACTCGAACCTCTCTACCTGCCTGAATAGCAAAAGACTTCTCAACTCCCTTATATGAGTTGGTAATATCTTCTAATTGTTTTAATCTGTTTGTGTAAGTTTCTAACGTCTCTCTTCTAGCACCAGGTCTTGCGGCTGAGATTGTATCAGCAGCTTGTACAAGACAGGCTATTAAACTTTCTGGTTCAACGTCACCATGATGAGCTTCTACCGCATTAATAACAAGTGCTGATTCCTTGTATCTTCTACAGAGGTCAACACCCAACTGAATATGTGAGCCTTCCATTTCATGGTCGACAGCTTTACCTATATCATGTAATAAACCAGCTCTCTTTGCCATCTTTACATCAAGACCTAATTCGCTGGCTAACAATCCTGTAATCTGAGCTACTTCAATTGAATGTTTTAATACATTCTGACCATAACTGGTTCTGTATCTTAACTTACCAAGTAAGCGAACCAATTCAGGATGAATTCCATGGACACCAACCTCAAGGGTTGCAGCTTCACCTTCTTCTTTAATTAATGTTTCAACTTCTTTCTGGGCTTTTTCAACCATCTCCTCAATTCTTGCTGGATGAATCCTTCCATCAAGAATAAGCTTCTCAAGAGCGATTCTCGCAATCTCCCTTCTAATTGGATCAAAGCCTGATAAAACTACAGCCTCAGGTGTATCATCAATTATAAGTTCTACACCAGTAAGTGTTTCAAGAGTTCTTATATTACGACCCTCTCTACCAATAATGCGGCCTTTCATTTCATCATTAGGAAGCTGTACAACTGATATAGTTGTCTCGGCAACGTGGTCAGCGGCACATCTTTGAATTGCATTAACCACTAATTCCTTTGCCTTTTTATCTGCTTCCTCTTTTGCCCTGCTTTCTAATGTCTTAACCATTACAGCAGTATCATGTTTAACTTCATCTTCAACAGTTTTTAATAGATATTCTTTTGCCTGTTCGGAGGTTAATCCAGAGATTCTTTCAAGTTCCTGCTGTCTTTTCTTTTCAAGTTCGTCAACCTTCTGTCTTTGTTTACCAAGTTCTTCTTCTTTTCTGGTAATACCTAAGTCACGCTTCTCTACTGCTTCAATCTTTCTGTCAAGAGTTTCTTCTTTAGAAAGGACTCTCTTCTCGTACTTCTGAATTTCTGCACGTCTTTCCTTAGTCTCTTTCTCAAGCTCATTCTTAGTCTTTAAAGATTCTTCTTTAACTTCTAAGAGTGCCTCTTTCTTCTTAGTCTCAGCCGCTTTCAACGCTTCATCTATTATTTCTCTGGCTCTTTCGTTCGCATTGCCAATCTTTTCATCATTGCTTTTATTGATGGCTTTACTAGATACAACCCAGGTAAT